>Ga0209749_1000957_pt1 | contig 30529 bp, 20 predicted proteins | sample EPASupsiteSAE347_FD_187267 | JGI IMG/M metagenome (GOLD analysis project Ga0209749, IMG submission 187267) | Bioremediated contaminated groundwater from EPA Superfund site, New Mexico - Sample SAE3-47 (SPAdes) (version 2) | ecosystem: Environmental > Aquatic > Deep subsurface > Groundwater >...
AGGCCAGGTGGAAATAGAAACGTTTTTTATATACGATCCAGCGTTCAATTCTGGATAATGCCCTTTGGTGGCTTTGTATTGGCTTAAGAAATAATCAATGTCATTCAATCGCTCCATCCGGATAACATCCCTAACAACCCGCGCTTTTTCCTCTGGATCGGAGATATTGGCATTGAATTTCCAATGCATCACCATCTTACCAAAAATGTCCACTGTGGCGTTTTCAGCGGTTTGATTGTATGAAATGAGATAGATATTGGTGTAGAGCTTGCCGTTGACGACATTGGCAGCATTAACATAGACCGTGCGGCCGTCGCGGATGCCGTTGTAGCCATCGACGACGATTGATTGCGGAGAGCCGGTGAAATGTTTTTCTTGATACCAGCGGAGAGCGGAATAGTGGTTGGGGTTCTGCATGACGCGGATGGCGATGGCGTCTGGGGAGGTTTGGGCATACAAAGGAGATATGATGAACGCGAACACTCCGAGTATGGTTGTATATAATAGTTTGTTTTTCATAGGAATGCTCACAAATTTCAAAATCTTTATATCAGAAAATTAAGACAAATTAGCGTGCGAGCTCCACTTCAACCATTCTTGATAAATCATCGATGCTTATCTCACCCAACACCTCTTGGTTGTTAATATAAGTAAATGGCACGCCGGTAATATCAAGCGCATTTGCCTCCTTGATATTATCACTGATTTCTTTCTGATATTTTAACACCTTAAGACAATTGTCAAATTTACCTTCATCAAGATTTAATTGCTTGGCAAATTCAATAAACTTATCCTTGTTAAATTGATCACTGTTGGCAAAAAGAAGGTCGTGATACTCCCAAAATTTACCCTGCTCGTGCGCACAACGCCCAGCCAAGCTAGCCTGAAAAGAATCCGAGGTTATTTTTTTATCTGGATAATCCTTCCAAATCAAACGCACCTTGTCTTTATATTTTTCTAATATCTGCTTCAAAGTCACTTCCTGCTTATGACAAGCCTCACACTTAAAATCCGAATAAACAACAAGAGTCACGGGCGCTTGTTCCGCACCTAAAAATGGATCATTTTTAGCGATTATCGGTCCCGCCAATATATCGCCCAAATCGGGATTCTTGGTGATAAAAGGGTCACCTTCTTGATAATTATCATTAAGATAAACTTTTTCGACGCGAACATCTTTTGCAAACCTATCATCAAATATTTTTTCTGCCAATGATAAACCGACAAAATAATAAAGAACAAGTAAGAAAATTAACACCAAAATTGAAGCGCTTACGAAAAGTGGAATAGAAATTTTTTCTTTTTTAAACATAAATATACAAAATTAATAATTACTCCTTCTCCCAATATGCGCTATTGATTTTCCAGGCACCATCCTCCTTGACGACATTGACTGTTATATCCTGATTAAAAATTTTGGAAACATTACTCGTGTTCATAGTTGCCTCCCGCCGTCTGGTTTTCACTAAAACGACTGCCTGTCCAGACTCATCATTAAAACTCTTCGTTTCAACAACAACCGCCTTCGTGGTAATACTATAATAGATATCATTATTTGCTTTAGTTTGCTGAACAACATAATTATCTGCCCATGTCTGCATACTCTTGCTCATAAAAATCTTCAAATCAACCATATTGCTAAAACCTGCTTGATTAGAATATGTTCCAAATCTCTCAGTAAATGACGCAGCCATTTTTTCCACATCGCTTTTGTTGATTTTTTTCGGCACAACCGGTTTTTTTACAATATCCTTAACTACTTTCGGGCTACTTGTGGATATTTGTTGAATCGGCTTAGCAACCGGCACATTGCCGTTTTCTTGCGGCAAATTATTAATCGGTGTCTTCTTGGATAAATTCAACAAAAGAAATACCACAAAAGCCAAGAACAAGCCTCCAAATATTAAAATTATTATTTTGATTTTTTTCTTAAAATCTTCGTCCATATATTTATTTTTCATAATGTCTGCAAAGATTTACACTGCAGCAAAAATGAAGTTAAATTTCAATATCCGGAACGCCATCACCATCGACATCAATTTCATTAGGATCCAGGCTAGCAGCAAATTCCTTCTTCGCCTCTTCGATTTCCAATAATTGGCGCGGATCAGTGGTGATTAATTGATCTTCGGTATAGGACGCAACAATCTTAATGGCCGCGTGCTTCTGACCAGCAAAGAAAATGCCCTCTCCCACCCCCGATTCCAAAAGCAAATATTTCTCCCCTTCAGTCAGCATGAATGTCTTTTGTAATAAATCAATCGCCGCCGATGATTGCTTCAAGAGCAAACGCAAGGCGGAGTTCGTGATGATTGCCTGTCCATAAGCTGAGCCCAAAAAGTCATTCACATCCTGTGTAATCGTCGTCACGCCCAAATAATATTTACGACAACGCTTCACAAGGGCATGAATAAACTTAGCACTGTCTTCATTCTGCATCAGCCACCAAGCCTCATCGATAACCAAAATGCGCTTTTTCAATTGACTGCGAACCACATTCCAAATGTAGTTGACGATCATATAAATAGCAATTGGTCGCAACTCATCTTCCAAATCACGCACCGAAAAACAAACCAACTGATTGTTCATTTCTACCGTGGTTTGGCTATTAAATAATCCAGAAAAAGTTCCCTGCGTGAATTTCATCAAGCGCAAAGCCATATTTTCGCCACCCTCCATACCCTCAAGCACGTCTTGCAAGTCTTGCATCACGGGCGGGTCAATCTTGGACAAATCACAATCAGGCGTGATATCTTTCTTGGCATAAACCTCCAATAAAGCCTGATCTAGAATCGAATCTTCTTCATGAGTCAATGTTCCCAACATCAAGCGCAAAAGACCCTTCACAGTAATCACAGCGCTACGAATAATGTCCGATGGCCTTGAATCGCCACCAATTGAACGCGGTAGATCAAAAGGATTGATCTTGCTCTCTGATGATAAGGACACGCCGATATAAGTGCCGCCCACGGCGTCCGCCAAATGCTTGTATTCATATTCCGGATCAATCACGATCACATCTGTACCAACCATCAACGAACGTAAAATTTCTAGCTTAATCGCATAACTCTTGCCGGCACCGGAGGCCGCGAACACAATTGAATTCGGATTTTCCAAGCCGAAACGGTCAAACAAAATCAAACTGTTATTATGACGATTGATGCCATACAAAATACCGCTATTCGAGGTCAATTCGCTTGATACAAACGGAAAAGAAGTCGCTACCGGCGATGAGTTCATATTGAAATTAATATACAATTCGTCATTGCAAAGCGGCAAAGTCGAATTAAAACCTTGTTCTGATTGATAAAAAACCCTCTTTGAATACACTAAACGCGAACCGAAAATATTCTCGATGTCGGAAATCATTTTCTCCAACTCGATTTCTGATTCATTATAAACGGTCACATACAAAGCAAATTGAAAGAATTTCTCAATTCCCTGCGTCAAGGCATCGCGTAAATCCTCAATATCACGCAAAGCTGTCTCGCGCAAAGGATCACGCGCGGCACCCTTCTCCGCATCGGAAATAATCTGTGCTTCCAAAACGCCCACTTTCTTCTTTAACTGTTTCAAGATGACATCAGAGCGAATCGGATAAAAGAACATCGCCACATCAAAAGCCGTGTTTAGATTGATAATCGGCGCAAACCAACCCACGCTGATATAACGCGGATATGACACCACAAAAATAGTGCTGGCGTATTTATCACCCAAGCGCACAGATTTGGAATCAATCTTCAAAGAAGCCGGAGAAATCAAATCGATTACCGAGATCGTTCCCTGCCGATACGCCTTTTCTTCCTCGATAAATTCACGTGTCTCGATGATGACTTTTTCATCATTAGCCGGCGCAACTTTATTTCTGATATTATTTTGTTGTTGTTTTTGTAAATCCATTACTAATTTTGAATTTTGAATTTTGAATTTTGAATCAATTTTTAATGAAATAATTTTAAAAAATATCATTCACTCAAAATTCAAAATTCGTCATTCAAAATTAAACTACGGCTATTATCTATAAACTTTTTTATAATAAAAACTTAATTTCTCAGTCAATACGCAACTTCCCCACGTCCACCATCTCTTGGCTCTTTGCCGTTGTCGGATTATAAGTATTATAATATAATTCTATCAAACTTTGCGTGTCCAAAACAGCCATGCCGAGACCAATAGAACTAAGCCCATTCAGAACGTTGTCCACTCGCTTCATCAAGTCAGCCTTTCTTCTTTGGAATTTTTCCTCCTTCATTCTGATCAATATCGCCGGCTTAAGTACCTCTGACAATCTAGCCATGAAGCCTTTTTGCTTATCAGAAAGCGGATTGTATGGCACCACTACATAAAAGCTTTTTTTCATAATCTTACTCATCGAAATCAATTCGCCGACATACTGGATATAATCAGCAGTCTGAATCTTTAAAAGTTCATTAGTCTGTTCTTTTTCTATTTTGCGGATGCTATCCAAATAAGCGTCAATATTTAACTCACGCGACTGAATTACTACCTGCAATGGAAAATCAATATTATTCAAAAAACCGACATAGGCGGAAATGATCGCATTTTGCTCATCTTCGCTTTTCAGGGCAAAATTAATGCTAGAAACTAAAATAACCGCCCGCAAAGTTCCATCACGTAAAACCACCACGTTGTCTTTTATTTCAGCGATATCCAAATACTGCTGAGTTGACTCAGAAATTCTGTTTCCTGCTAATTTGCTTTTTTGATTAGGCATTGTTTATTTATTTAAATATTATTACCGCCCGACTGACTTTATTTCCGAGCCACCTTCTTTTTTCTCCCCTCGATAACTGCCTTGTGTATCAACTACCAACGACAATTCATTCAAGCGCGATGAACTGAAGCCTGTCTTATAATGAATTTCTTCATTTTTTATAACTATCTCTGGTTCGTCAACGATAAAATCCTTACCAAAACTCTTATTCCAAACACGCAAAGCCGGCCGTCTCAAGGTCTGTAGAAAATTCAAGACAAAAAAATGAAAAGGCATGCTGTTCACTCGCACAAAAGCGAAAGAACCGAAAATAATCACATCCAAACTGCTAAAAAAGACAAAAGCGGAAAAATCAAAGATTTTCCAAGACAAGGCAATTAACATCGAACCGGCGATCAAAATCAAAAATTGCCGTGACGTAATCGGCCCGATAATCTTATCTTCAACATCAATGAATTGTGGAACTGTAAATTGTTGCATATGTTTAATAACTTGTCATTCTGGAGCGAAGCGATAGAATCTCATCCGCTTTTAAAACCTCAAATTCTTATTCAAATCCATGATAGCCTCGAACTCATCATTGGTCAAAAAATCTTTCCCGGCAGCCTGTCTCTCGGTTATTGTAGCACGAATTCCTCCTTCTTTGCTAATCGCCTCTTGTCCAATGGCAATATACAAGCTATTCAGCGGACTCTGGCGCCAAGCCTTTACACCTTCCAGTCTCTTGGCATAACTCTCCTCTTCCAAAAAATTAATCTTTGCCATGATTTGTTCTTTCGCATCCTTCGGCACTGCGCTTAAACGCCGGAAATTAACCAGATTCATTATCCGCAATTCCTCGACCGGACTAACTAATTTAGGCACGTATTTAACATCATCCATTCTTTTCTTATTCTCAATTTGTGTCTGCACAATCGGCTGAACCGATGGACTCTTTTTCACTTCTTCTTTTTTTTCTTCGACGACAACGCTAGCCATCTTTTCATTTGCACCATTAACTTTTATCTGTTGCGCCCTCTCGCCTATACTGCGTAACAAATCATCCTTTGCCCCTATTGCCATTTGCTTCATCTCATCATCGGCATATGACATCGGTTGATTTTTCTCTTGCCTAGATGGCTCATCGTCGTTCACAGCGGAATCGTCAATAAAAGAAAAACTTTTGAATGTAGACTTAACTGGTGGCACAGGCTTTTTAACCTCTTCTATTATTGGTGCTGCAACTGGTGCTGCCACTTCTTGACTTGCCGCCACCTGCGCAGCTGCTAATTTTTTGTCATCTTGTTCTTTTTTCAAATTACCAAAATCATAAGCTGCATCTCTGGCGCCAACTTCCGGCTTAATACCGTCTCTCTCCATCAAGCGCGAACTCGGTAGTGGTGGCACCAATCGTGGCTCCTCATATCTCCTTTTGACTTCATCAATTTGAGCGATAATCTCATTGATAGTCTCTTCACTCAAGCTCAAACCGCCAACCTTCACGTCCTTGATCAAAGCCTGCCTGATGTCAATCTTATTGCGCACTCCACGCAAATATGTTTCCACGATACCCTTGAAGCGATTATCCAAGTCCTCGGAACTGAAATTGACATCCACCTTCTGCATCACATCGCTCACCTTCTTCGCCATCGGCTGCGGTTGCGGCTGAAGGCGCATTTGCGGTTCCGGATTTTCTTGACGCTCTTTCTCAGCTACTTTATGTTCAGCAACTATTTTTGTTAATTCTTGAATCTCTTTTTCGTCATCCGGTGAAAAGAAAAAGCTCGAAGTCCTGATTGCCATCTTTTCTCGCGCCAAATTCATGGCTCGATCATCATCAGCATCCACATTTTCCAAAATATCAACCGGTTTTTCCTTCTTATACAAACCAAGATAGTCAGTCGCCACAGAAAAAACCTTGTCATTCAGCTCATCAACCAGATTCTCCGCCCGACGCGCATCCATACTAAATTCAAACACCATGAATTTCACCAAATCAACCAAGGCGATATCCTTAATCAGCACCCGCATGATTACGGTTGCCAAGCTGACATTATATCGCTTCTCAATTTCGCTCACATTCGCCAAAATCTCCGGCGCCGCAAACTTATTCCGCAAATCTTGAGGCAGGCTGTTGAATTTTTTTAGATAATCTAACATAAATAATTAATCTTGCATTTTCTTAACTTCATCCATCAGCGCTCGCCACTCGAGACTACCCTCGGGATAACGATTGGCCATAATCCTAAGTCCCTCAATCTTCTTTTCATTGCTAATTTCTTCTTCAATCACTTTCTTCTCCAAGCTATCCGCCTGATACGTCTGACTTTCCGCCTGCAAAACGTCTATATTCTTTTCCTCTGCCGTCCTCGGAGCACCCAGAGCGCCACGATTAAATTCGTGCACTTTGTCATCAATAGGAATAATCTCCCAATCATTACCGGTATCATTGGGCATGCTAGCGGGGAAAAATTTTAAATTGCGATAAAGAATCAGAAGCTTTCGCACTAAACGTCGATTCTCATCATTTAGTTTTTGGCAATTGAATGAGTGTGCAATATAATCCGTCAGAGTAATGTCATTGAACATCGCTGAGCCTTTTTGAGAAATGAAATCTTTGAGCCAATCAGCAACAGCCAAATGAGCAATCTTTTCTTGATTAATCAAAAGAGCTTGTTCTAGTGATTTCTTTAAGCCTTGCTCTTGAGTAAACATCAAAATAAGCAGATCATTATAATCCTCCAACACAACCCTCGCATCTTCTGAATATATATCCAAAAAACCAAGGATATACCCAGAAAAATTCTCGACAGCAGTTTTTATTTCTTCTTGTTTGTTGATGTCTTCTAGCATGATTTTATTTAATAATTAGGGCGTTATCGACTCTCCGTTTTTAATTCTCTCAAGATCTTCCACTCTCTTTGTTGTCAAGTCATTACTCTTATTAATTTTATCCATCGTCTTGGTTGACGCAGTTAAGGTATTGCGAATAGCCTTTTGCACGGCTGAATTTTGTAAAGCCTCATCACTAAGCTTGCTGTAATCTTTAACATTCATGTTGTTGACAAAATTCATTAATTCTCCAACGCCAGATACGGATACACTGCCGCCCTTATCTTGGAAGCCTGTATGTAGATCACCAGTAACCTTGGAAAATGCCCTCCTAATTGCCAAATCATCGCCGCTAAAATCTTTAATTTTATCACTAGCGATGCCATCCTTGAAAATCTTTTTGAACCTATCCGCATCGGCTGTATTTTTAACCATCTTACCAGCCGCCGTTTCAAACTTGTCGCCCAAGACATTCGCAAAAGTCTTCATGGCATCGGCATTCAAATTGGCCAAGCTCTGCTCTTCTAATTTAATTTTACCCTCAGAAAAAGCCTTTGAAATCGCGCCCGTATCAATACTGCCATCCTTTCTTGTGTTGTATAAATATGCATTATTCTTCATCATCGCCTCAGAAAAATCTTTATTCATCAGTTCATTGCCAGATAAAAGATCTTTAGCTTTGTTAACCTGTGCATGTTCACCATCCTTGAATTTACCCTTCAATAGCATTGCCAAAGCTTTTAGATTCTTTTTATCAGTTTCAGTCTCAAACAATCTCTTCAAATCTTCAGGAGATATGCCATTATAATTTTTCATAGCCTTATCAACACCTTCTTTCTCTGCCACCTCTCTTGAAGCTTTACCCTTATTAGTCGCTGCACGGTAATGAGCCGAGAATCGCTTCTGTTCTTCAGTCCTATCATTAACTAGGTCTTTGCCGCCAATTTTAAGAACTTCGTCGCTTACAAAATTGTTGGCACTCTTATCAAATTTTCTAAATTTGCCTTTATCATCGGCTTTATAGTCATGCCCATTATGCGAATACCAAGCGCCATCGTCTTTCTCATTGATCTTTCCTTGTGCTTCTCGCAATTTTCTCTTGTTGTCAAAATGATTACCAACATTTTTACTAAAAGCTCCGGCAACACCTCCAACAAGACCACCAATACCTGCACCGCCAAAACCACCAATACTACCAACGGCAGCACCGGCAGCTGCGCCTTTAGCAACTGATTTATATCTATCTTGTACTACGCCAACATACGAAGCTCCACGTCCCTTATTCCAAGTCGCATCAGCCGCTTTAAGACCACCCATGGCGATACCACCACCAGTCTTTACACCACCCCAAACAGCCGCACCAGACTTATTACCAGCAGCCTTAATCTTCCCCTTCGTCCAATTCTCCGTCTTGCCCGCAATTTTAGAAACTTCACCACCGATCTTCTGTGACACCTTAAGTCCGCCCATTAGCATGGCGATTACGATAATGTATTTTTGAATTGGACCGCTGCAAAAAAAGGCATTCGCCCCAGTACAGACATCATTTCCCTGGCCAGTTGTAATTGCATTAACTGATGTAGCAACATAAAATGACAAATAAATAAAAAAAGCCAAAACTGGCCCAACTATTATTGCTTTAATAAAATCATCCCAAATTTCCTGGGTAAATTTCTTAAGCGGGTCAAATCCGAAACCTAGAAAAGCTAGCGGCGAAAGAATAGTATAAATCCAAAGCATTATCACCCTCATAACTAAAACCGCCAAGATGACTGCTAAAATAACTACTGTTAATGCTGAGGCTATAACACCCATTATTATCCCAACTGTAACAGTCCATGGGCCAAGGTTTTTTGTTCCAAGTTTTGTTGCATCAATTGCTAAAGTTTTATCAATCAGAAATAAATCAGTAAATTTTCCAGGTAGATTCGCAAACCCGCCAACAAAAGTCAACATTATAATTGTCGAAGCATCGATAATCAAACCAAAAATGGTTCTTGAAAAATTTATTAAAACCGCATACATCAACAACTTTGGTAACATTTTTTTAAAATTATAACTTTCAACCCTCAATATCGTCGCAAAGGCCATTATCAAAAAAATTAACACAAAAAACATATTACAAAGATCACGTACAATCACCCAGCCAACTCGCACCACCTCGACATTAATAATATTGTTATACTGGGCTACTTTCACAATTACATCAATTAATACCGTAGAAATTAAACCTAAAACAGAGGTTATTAATAACGCTATCCAACCAATCACTGTAGCAATTGCACTACCAACGGCATCGGTAAGAACATTATTAGCCGCAGTGCTAGAAAGTGGATCCTCGGTTGCCGCATTAGCTAAATAACCAACAAAAAACAACAAAAATAAAACTACTAAAGATGATATTATTTTTTTATTTTTTAATATATTCATAAAACTAAAATTACGGGTGTAGCGCTTTATAGAATAAATTAGCCAAGGAGCTAATAGCGCTCCAGCCAAGCTGTATAAAGGAAACTACAGCATCTAATGGATGCATCATGAAATTAACAATCATCGCCAAAAATCCCAACACAGCCATTATTAACAACAATGCCATCAAATTCAAGGCTAAAAACAAAGCCCACTCGGCATACGAATCAATCTTAATAGGCCATTCTTCGCCCAACTCGCAAAAAATCTCTTTTCCAAAAACGAAAGTGCCTAAAACATGAATATCAATCCAAAGCAAGGAAAAACCCAGACTAGGGATCAGATAATACCAAGCTTGTCGCAACAGTCTACTCGTCCCACCCATGGCCGGAGATTTTATCTTACTCTTTATCGCCTTATTCAAGCCCTTCTTCGCACTCATTGCCCGCGCCGCTTGCACTCTCTCCCGCAAACTCTGCTCTCGCCCCGCCTCAACAGCTGGCATCGGCTCACCACCATAAAACGCCTTCATTCGCGATTCCCTCAACTTACCAGCAGTAGCGCCGTCATCAACCCGCTCATTCCGCGCCAACATCATTTGATCTACATTGTTTAGAACAGCTTCTGACATATTTTATTTCGTTAATTTTATAGTCATTTCCACTCAAATGGTCACAATTTGTGACCATTTTATTTTCAACCGGTGACAAATTGTCACCACTTCATCTCCTTTAAAATCAAGTACTTTCGAGTCCAAAATATTATTTTCCACCCCTGCCCCGTTAGACACCAACCCTCTTTATTCAAACAAATGCAACTGATAATACAATAAACATAGTTATATTTATAGAATAAAATTATATCTAATGGGGTTGTGCACAATTGCCTTTATTATATCATATTTTGCCAAAAATCGGAAATAAAAAAGATGAGCTGATGTTAGCTCATCTTTTTGAAAAATTCATTATACTATTCTATTTCTCCGTGACCATAATCCAGTCCGTATATTCCCAATAGCCGTCAGGACTTCCTCCTGAAGGACATGGAACGCCATCAACTCCCTCAGTGCACCAACCCCAATTATCTTTTAATTTCACCCTTGGCTTAACGGCGCAAAAATCAGATGTTGAGGTTGCGGTCATGGTAACTATTTCCCCACTCGCATTTGTAGCGTCTTTATTACCAGCCACACCACAGTAGACAGTATTTTTCTTACCACTAGAAGTATTATCAACAGAGTTCTTTGCTTTTAAATCCCAATAACTGTACAAATAGTAAAGCGAGTGCGGATTATCGGCGCCAGTCTTTGGAAGCATTTCGATTCCAGATACAGTGTCACTGTTACCATCTCCCCAATTTACTGTATACATTGTCAATGGCATTTGTTGACTGTCAAGGATTGAATTGAAAGTTAAATTAGCTAAATATCCGCCCCTTTCAAGAGAAACATTGCTAGAAGAGCCGTTTACATGAAAATTATCAATTTTCGGCGGAATACCGCAGAAATCATTTTTTGTTGAATCACCTGATACAAAAACCGGTCTTATCGGCGGATTACCAGGACAAATTCTTGTAGGCGCTGACCAATCCTCATTATTCTTAACAACATATCGACTCTGATTAGCATCCCAAATCCAAACACCATAACTTTGCGCGAAAATTCTTTTAATACTCTCTGGTGGCGTCACATTATGACTTATAGGAGCACATGCACCTTCGCCAGATTGACAATCAGCTTTATTAACAGAACCATCAGCTCCATCAACATGTAAGCATAAACGAGTACTAGTCGAACAAGCCCCCATTGTAACACCGGCTGGGGTATCATCAAAATGATAAGGGAAGCCAGCTCTAGGCATATCTGTTTTATTCGTTACATAAACAGGCTGAATTCCATCAGATGCACCACCATCCCAACCAGATACATTTTTTTGCAAAGGTTTAATTATTGAACCAAAGGGACTCGAGGCATAATTATAGCCATAATTCTGATCAACTGTCTTATACGAACTGCCGGGATACACACGGGCCGACCAATACTTATTGCCGCCAACCGCTGTTACTGTTTGAACAACCTTCGAACAGTAAGCAAAAACATCATCATATATTTGCTTTGTAAATGGGTCGTAGAATTTAATACCATATTTCGATTCATTTTCACCAGCTGAGCCAGATGGACCTATTAATGTTTGTCCACATGTATTACCTTCGCCCGCTACGCTCCCTATTTGCACGGGATTATTTTGAAAACCGTTAAAAACATACCAGCCATTAATTGCATTAAGTTTTCCCGTCTTTTGACAATCATACAAACATTCGCCGCTGGGAATACAATCTAGAATACCACAACCCTCATCACCAGTTGACCAACCAGACTTTACATAACCAGGGGCACATATACCATCAGAGTAATCCTTATCAAAGCCGGTAATATCCATAACACCAGCATCCCATCTATATTCCAGTGGCGTTAAAAATTTTGCCTCTTCGCAATAATAAACCGGCATCTTGCCTTGATAGCCAACCACATTCTCATCCCAATCTCCACGCACGCGATCAACAGGGTACCACAACAAGCAAGCATTTGGATTGCCCGGATAACGATCATACTCCAAACAATAACCATAACGACCTTTTTTCTTAATACCAGAATCCTCATAATACTCACACGACAAAGAGTCGCTCTCCGGATACAGACGACAGGTTGGAACGACGGTGTCATAATAAGTACTAGTTACTCTAGTTTTCAAAGCTGGTCTAATGGCTACGTTATCAACATAAACACTACCGGAACAAGCATCAATTTTACTAGAACACAAGGAGGAATTATCAAGCCAGCCCAAAAACTGTATCTTTATTCTAAATACATTACCGGCAGTCCAAAAATTATGAACCTCTTGATTCCAATCCCTGCCACTATTAAAATCAATAACATCAAAAAAATTAGTTGACGATCCAGTGCCGGTATAGGATTGGATTTTAACTTTAAAAGAAAGCGGAGCATTGTCTTTGGCAAATAAATTAAGCGTGTTGATGTCAGCCGACAGATTATATTCACTTCCTGGTTCAACATCGATAAAGTCCGACCACATCTCCCCCGCCGCTGGAGAATACTTCAAAAATGCTCTACCTTTACCAGCATATTTAACACCTTCGGTCTGTGCAGCAACAGGATTATTAATCACTGAAAATAAATTCTTATTCCAAGACAAACCATTGGCCGGATCCCAACCAAGTGGATATCCATCGGCATCAAAATTTTCAAAATCACCATTAGAAACCAATGTCATGCCACCGTCCTGAGTCATAGCCGCCAAAGGTATCATGTCTTTTTTGAAAGAGTTGTTGCTAGCGCCAACCTCAGAATAACCAGAAACGTTTTGATACTTAGCCGTATTGCCAGAAGAAACTATTTGATTAGTCTCCTTAGTTGTTATAAAACCACTGCAATTACCGCTAGAATCAAGACTATCACACAAGCCAACACCGTAACAAACATTGTTATTATTTTCATCTTTGACATAACTCTTACAAGCCAACCACTTGTCACAGGCCCGATCAGGAGATACTTTTAATAGCGCGTTAGAATCGTTTTGACCAGCAACACTCGATAATGTTGTCACGCTTGTATCTGCATCATAAACCAATCCGCCATATGAAACTCCAGCCTTTATACGCTCATTAAATAAAACGCAACCCTTGCCAGGATTCAAAGCACCATTACATTCATCTCTGTTAACACTCTTGCTTAATTGATAATCGATTACACTCTTTTTTAAGCTAACGCTATTACCAGAAGCCACATCTATGGAATCAACTTTGACAGTGGCACTGCTAGAATTATTTGAATAAAATGATTTACTAATTGTATTATTATTTACAGAGATAGAAATTGCGCCACCAGCCACAAACAAATTACCTTCATTTAACACCGTTAAATTGTTTGCTGCTATACTTGTCGTAAAATCAGTGCCGGATTTAACTGAAAAAGTATATAGAGTATTCGGCTCCAATGTCACACCCTGCTCTTTGTTTGCGCTCCATCCATCAGCAATAAGATTACCGTCAACATCCTGTGAAAAATTACTATTATAAATAGTATTAGAGCTAAAATTAGAAATAGGGTCGATATACTCCGTACAGGTTGATTGGCTAGTCGGACAAATTCCTACCCAATGATTACTTGGTTGATCAACAATATTACCACGTCCACCATATCCGATAGTTTTTTGATCACTGACAGCACACAAAATATCTCTGTCATATAATTTGCAAACCTTATTAAGGTCACCCGACTCATCAACGCAATCATTGTCACTCTTGCAAATATGTCCAGATTCAATGCCGCCACAGCGATTAATTTTTTTCCGATACCAAGCCAGATCCGTAGAATTTGCCTTTTGTCTCCATTCGCAAGTCATGTCGAAAGGATCTTTGAAATAACTGATACTCGAACCGCCTTCATCCGATTCAGTGTCTGCTGACCACTCTTCACAACCAACCTGATCAGCTGCACATTTCGCCTGTCCGTTGTCAGGATTGTTAATTTTATAAACATCAGTATAAATATTTTCCACAATGCTGCCAGACAAGCCGCTATCATATTTAGAAACTTCACCCATGCGCTCACAGCCCTTTTCCTCACTGGCGCATTCCTTATCCTTGCTATATACAACAAAGGCAATATTATCATCGGCAACACCGGAACTATTATGAGTATCAACCATCATCTCACAACCGATGGCGCTCTCTTGGCACAAACTTGAAAACTGGCGCAAATAGTGCTTATTATTATCACTTGCGGCAGAATATTCAGCACATCCCAGATTATATTCTGGTCCTTTGTAGTTGCCAAAAATATCATTATTGCAAATATCCGGAACTACTGAAGAATCTTTGATTAGATAATATCGGTCGGTAATTTCAGTCAAAATAATATTATCGATAAAAAATCCGCCATTAGCTGTAATAATTAATTTTTCATCAATAGTAATGTCATGATCCAATACTGACAAGTTCAATTCATAGAGATTCCAATCTGTCTTAATCGGCGAGTTTAGCGCCAAAGTAGATGATGCCACTCCGGAGTCAAAAGAAATACTTAGAAATTTATCAACCAAATTAGACTCACCCTTAGCTAAAAAGGCTAAGTGATAGGATTTTCCTTGTCTAACAACATCAGAAACATCATAATAAATGCTAGCAACGTCACTTGTATTCGTAACCTTCAGAGAATTCTCTCCAGACTTGAGTGATTCGCTATCAAGTATCGCTTGCGTGCCTGAAAGTCCTTCCCAACCTGCTGCACTACCCTCAAAATCGCTTTGCAAAACAATCTGCACATTAGCCCCGGAGTTGCCATTGTATTCACGACAACCATCTTGGCTTGCCGCACAAGTCTTACCCTCGCCCGGTATAGCATCATATATGCACGCCTGTCCTGCCACGCTCCATTTGCCGCCGTTCAAACAAACATTACAAGCGCTCAAAACGCCATCCCAACATCTGTCTTTTTTATCCGCGCCTTCATCAGAGCAAATCACACTGCTACAAGCTGACTGAGTCGTGATACTCTCATCAACATTCACAGCCGTACGACGATATGGATGACAATTATCACTGCAAGTAATCGTGTATGGCAAAAATTTATAAGACACCTTGCCGGTCTTGTTATAAAATTCAAAACACATCGGATTGTCTAAGTTTCCATATGTATCTGAATCGCAAACCTTGTTGTTATAAAGAGAATCATTGGTAACCGCCGGATCACTCTCATTGTCAGCTTTCAATTGATAAACCTTTAACTGAAAACCTGTCTCTGATGAGCCTTCCCAGGTATAAAATTCTGCGCAAGTCGCATCACCAGTTTTAACACATTGCTTTAATTCGCTATAATATTCGATATTCTCCGCACCAAATTGATCGATTTTTTCTTTCTGCGCGCTATTGCCAACCTTATCCAAATTGGTAAAGCCATCACAGCCAACCGCTTCCGCGCCACAAGTTTTAGCCTTGGTCGGAATCAGATAAGCCGATCGTTGAGAGTCGAAAGCGCTCTCAGATTGCAGATATTCGTCATAACCAACGCAAGACGCATCACAATAATCGGTCGGAATCACGCTTGCCGGTATAGTCATCTGATCAGTTGCCGCCGTAAACATTTCACAACCTACTTCATCGGCATTACACTTGCGAGCATATTCATTACAAATCGCCGGCGCCGCGCTCTTCAAGCTGTAATTAGATCCGGGTTCATCATAACAGACATATTCTAAATAATTCGGTAATAGTTTTTCATAAATCACGCCCGACTGCGCATATTCGCTAAAAACGGTCGGGTTCTTGCTTTTTTCAACCTTAACACCATCAATCTGGCAGTTAGCATAATCTGCGCCCGCGAGACCGATCCAAACGCGACCATCATTACTTTCATTTTCTTTATTGAAATAATGCGAGACCGCAAATCGTTGCCATTGATCTGTCGTTTCCAGTGTCGATGAAGAATAGCTAGTCACACTATCACCAACCCTAATCGTTCCGCTTGTGCCACAATTCTTCGCTGATACTGAAAAAGTATAATAATAACCCTTCAAATCAATATCAAACTTAAAGGCTGGCACCGTGGTGGCGATATCGCTTATTAATTTTACGCTCTTGTCGCCGAAGGCAGACGTGGCATCAGCAGTTGCACCGAACAAATCCTCAAAACCGCCAAAAATATTAGCGCCATTTTCCATTTCAGTTCGAATAAACTGATGACAGCCCTCGCCTTCGTCATCACAATCAGATAACTGACGATTAAACGTTGAAGAGGCGCTCGACAGGCTCCATTTTATGGTATCATTTTCAATATTATAAAAACCATTACTTGCACTGATTCCAAGAGCATATTCCCTACAACCAGCTGAATCAGCGCTGCAATTATCATAATCTAGGCCATTTTGCAAATATGAAACGGTGCTACCATCACGACTGCGGAATGTCTGGCAAGTATTATAAATCGGCTCGCAAGAATTGCTGCCAAAATTCCACTTGCGCTTTTCTTCAGTGCAATAACCGTAAACATCGCAAGAGCCATCAGCCTTCTCCTTGATACAAGATTGCTCATCGGCACAGTAATTATTATTACGTGAAATTGCCAACTTACTATCACTACCCTCTCCAGTAATACTTTCTGACAATATTTCCGGTCCATAACCCTCTTTTTTACAATAATTTAAAGGCGCCTTCAAGACCCAATCCGGATCAACTAAGCCATTGCACCAACCAGCTGAGTAACCAACACGACTATCGTCATTAGAAAAACAATCCACTAAGTCTTTTAGAGTTCTCACATTTGTTCCATTGACAGGGTCTTTGATGTACTGCGCCGCTACTTCCCAACCTACTGGCAAAATTCTAAACTTACGCAAAATAATCATCGAGCGATAAGGGTAATCTTCATTATATTTTGGTTCTAAGCCATCAGCTCTGAACCCAAAAATAGCATCCTGATTGAGATATTTCTGATCCATCGCCTCTCCCACTGTCAATCGAGCTGCAATCGCTTGTCGAAATTTATCCGTAATCACACAATTCGTCGGACCAGCTTTATTTGGATCAGGACACATTGTCAGCTCCGCTAAAACATCATAATCACCGCGAACGGTAAAATCGGGCTGAACAATCTTCTTGAATCGATCTTGAGCCGCCGCGATGCCACCCGAGCCGCCACCAGCAGTATAATTTATCAATCCGTAATCACCGGTATAAGGAGACGAAACGGAAACATTGCCATTAACTAGTTTCTTTAACAAATTACTAAATAGCGTCGATGCCAGCTGATTCAAGAACACATTAACTGCATCGGCAAATGTGCCGGTGAATTTGGTCATTAATTCAGCGTCCATGAAAGCTTTTTTATTCATCTCGAAACTGACGAGATCTTGAGTTGGCATTCCTTCAACATAGCCACCAATATTACGCACATCCAACCAGCCCTTCTTGGATGCCAATTCCGTTTTGGCAAAATCAGCTTTTCGATTGCTTGCTTCGATTAGATTAGTTTGCAAAGACAAGGCAATGCCAAGGTCGTTAGAATTTGGCTCAAACATATTCTGAAAACGATTCAAGAAATCCGGTCTCGCCAATTCTGACTCCCAATTCTTTTTCATCTGTGTAAACGTACAAGCCGGTGCCTTCTTTCGATAAGGCCCAGCCAAACCACCCAAAATCTTAATCTTGATATCAAAGCTAGGATTACAAAGATTAGCATCCCATTGCTTGCTCAAAGTCTCAATATATTCACCAGCAAAATTATCACCGATATTGGCCAGATATTTATCCCACCCTTCAGTTACAAATAAAGGCTTTTGACCCTTGCCACCGGAACCAATCCAGGTGGCAGTGTCATAGGCAAGAGTATTTAGGGCCTTGCTAGTCGCTGACCAAAAAGTCTCAGCTACGGCATTTTTCAATGTATCTTCGTAAAATTTTGTTGTTACAAATTGTTTACCCCAATTTGCAATACTATCCATCCAATTGCCAGTAGCAGCTTCCTCCGCAGGCACATCTGTAACTAATATTGACTGTGCTTGCACATATGCGATTCTGCCAAAATTAATGAACAAAAAAACCACCAAAAAGCCAGAAACGAAACTCTTTAAGAACATCCTCTTAATTGTTTTTTTATTCTCCGTGGTCATATTGTTAGCAACATTAAATCCTCCAATTATCGAAAATTATTTATTTAAAATCTCTTTATAACCGCTCATCAAGGCATCATCAGAAATCTTATCCAGGGTCGCCTGATCCATCCCGGCTTGCAACAACATTCTGCGCAAAGACGCCGCGTCCACCTGGCCAGCAAGGACTTTTTGCAAATCAGCGCTATTAGCGGCAGTGGCTGGCAAATTCAGTGTCGGCTGACTAGTAGTGGAGCTCAAGGTTGGCGCGGCCGTATTAAGAGCCTTATCGCCCTGCGTGATACTTGTTGTTGATGCAGTCGTATCTGTGGCAATCGCATTACAGATCGCCCCCGTAGGACAATTCGGATCCTTACTACTCTCAATCTCCACCTTATCACTAAAACCATCACTATCCGAGTCCTCTAAATATGGCGAAGTTTTGTAGGTATTAAGCTCGTTATAATCAGTCAGACCATCACCATCGGTGTCCTTGGTCATATCCACATTCTCTGAATCGTTCGTCTCTGCAGTCGTGTAATCAACAACCGTCTTGGCGCCGTTCAATGGCGCTGAAATGCCCTGCTTGAACTGCATCATCCAAACAATGATCACAAAAAACGAAAAAAAAGCCAAAACCGCGACCGCGATCTTTTGGCCTTTACTTAAAGGTGGCTGTGAATAATAATCATTGACTTGAACTTGATTATTATTTAATCCACCAACATCTTCTCTGATGTTTTGCTCTTCTTGCATGGGAATTTAATTTGTCATTCTGGAGCGAAGCGATAGAATCTTCGAATTTTCTAAAAAAACGAATATCATATCATTATGTCCCAAATTATAAACCAAAATTATGTTTTAAGTTCAAAAAACAGGAATTACGCAGATTCTCTTCAGTCACCCGGCTCCTTCCAGAACGGCAAATTAAACACATTTCAACTTATCAACAGTTAAGATAATTATACCATATTTGCCTCTACCTCGACAAGTAATTTCTTCCACTCGTCAAGCGAAAGTTCCTGCGCGCGCGCCGTCTTGATCAGCCCCACTTTTTCAATCACAGGCAAGACCTTTTCTTGGGGCACGTGATACCCGGACGACAGATTATTCTTTAACATTTTCCGTTTCGAAACGAAACCATGCTTTACCAATCGGAAAAATCGCTTCTGATATGCGCCATCTTCTACTGATTCAAAAGTTTTTAACTTAATAACCGCCGAATCCACTTTTGGTGCGGGATAGAAATCATTCTTGGGCACGGTTTGGATTATCTCCCCGGTCGCAAAAAACTGCACCGAAACCGCCAAAATACTCATCTGCCCTGGCTGAGCAATAATCCGCTCGGCGACTTCCTTTTGCAGCATCAAAACCATCAACTCTGGTCGATTGCCAGTCTCCAAAAAACGTCGGAGAAAAACAGAGGTAATATTATAAGGAAGATTAGCGACAATTTTATATTTACTAGCCACAAAATCCTCGCCTTGAAGATTTAAGTCCAAGATATTCTCATTACGCACCTCCACATTCTTTATCCCCTCCTTGGCCAGATTTTTGACCAACAAGGCCGCCAGGACATCGTCCAACTCAACAGCAATCACTTTCTGCACTTTTTCGGCTAATTTTCGAGTCAAAAACCCTAAACCAGGACCAACCTCTAAAACCACATCATCCGCCCGCAAATCCGCCGCCTGAATTATGTCGTCATAAACCCCCTCATTAACCAAAAAATTCTGCCCCTTTGACCGGGCAGGCTCAATCTTGTTCTCTTGGCAAATTTTTTGGGTTTTTTGCAATAAATTCATTATTCTTCTATTAAAAATTCTTTTTAGAAACTACTTAGAAACTCCAATTACCCAAGGAAGTATATTGCTAGCGCCGCCACCGATTATACCTCCGCCAACTCTAGGCATTGCACCGCCTCCACTATAAGTAAAACCAGAGGGAACGCAAACATTAGTTACCCCCGGAGTGCCTCCAGCTGGTGCAAAATCTATTTCCTGATATCCATTACAGGCATAGTTTCCGACACCGGTAATAGGAGATGTGCACATAAGGCAATTTTCACAAACACCTGAATAGGGATCAGATACGCATTTTGGCACATAGATAGTAACAGTTCCTCCGAATTGAAACGGCATGCCACCGACGGCTTTTACAACTTTATTCCATTTATAATAATTAATACCGAAAAAAACTGCCACAAAAACAAAAACTATGACAATTAAACTAAAAATTATTCTTTTTTTATCAAACTTATTCATATCTACATTATAACAAATTTATAAAAAAATAGAAAATGTGCTAGAATAAATATATGAAAAAAATTCTCACCGTAGTCACATTGCTTACCATTTTGCCACTAGCCACGCAGGCTGACAGCACTAAGCTCTCTGGACGAATCTTGATTCAAGCCGAGAGTCATGGCGAGGCGTGGTATGTTAATCCTAGCGATGGCAAAAGATATTTCTTGGGTCGCCCGCAGGATGCTTTTGAATTGATGAAAAAACTGAGCATCGGCATTCACAATCTAGATTTAAATAAAATCAAACCATATATCAATACTCAAGTTGACAGTGATAATGACGGTTACAGTGATGAGGTTGAAATCGAGAACGGTTACAATCCCTTCGGATCAGGCAAGCTCAATCTTGATAAAGTTTTTACCGCCAAAAATCTTGGCAAAATCTTTCTTGCCGTCGAGCAAAGCGGACAAGCCTGGTACTTGAATCCTACTGACCAAATCAGATATTTTCTCAATCGTCCTAGTGATGCTTTTGCGATCATGAAAAAACTCGGGCTCGGCATCAGCAACAAAGACATCGAAACGATTCCCGTCGGTATTCTTTATAACGAAATCAGCACCACAACGCAAAACAACGCAACGACAAGCAACAAAGACACGATCAGCGCCGCCGCTGATGCCATCAGGACTGGCGACAAAACCGAAGCGGTCAAATATTTTACGCCATCAATGAAAAAAGCGATTGAATATACTATCGGATTTCTAAACGCCGAAAGCCGTCTCACGCTTGGCAATATTCTCTCCGGCTCCCGATTAGAGAGTGCGACTGAAACCAAAAAAACATACCTCAATGAGGTATATTTTAATGGGGAAAATATTCCGGTCCGTTTTTATGTTGAGAAAATTGACGGTGTGTGGTTAATGACCAATTTGTAAAACTATTTAACCACAATATTAACCAACTTTCCTTTCACGACCACAACTTTCAAAATCTCTTTGCTCTCAATCCATTTCTTAATCACGTCGCTTTCCATGGCGACTTTTTTTGCGTCCTCCTCGGTGATGTCAGCCGCCACCTCAATAGTATCGCGAAGCTTGCCGTTGATTTGCACGACTAATTGAATCATATCGTCGACAATCTTATCCGGGTTATAAGCCGGCCAACCGCATTTAAAAACACTGGCAGTGTGCCCTAGCTTCTCCCACAGCTCCTCGGCAACGTGCGGCGCGAAGGGCGCTAGCACTTGTACCAATTTTTCCACAGACGCTTTTGGCAGTGCTTCATATTTATTCATTTCATTCACTAAAATCATCATCTGCGCAATCGCCGTATTGAATTTAAATTCGTTAATATCTTCGCCAACTTTTTTTACCGTCTTATGTACCAAAGTCACCAATGTTTTCGGCGCGCTTGTGCATTTGCCGGCCGCACAATCACAAACGCCAAGAGATTTGTTTTCGACGATGTTATAAATTTTTTCCAAAAACTTTCGCACTCCCACAATCCCCTTCGTATTCCACGGTTTCGCATCTTCCAATGGTCCCATAAACATCTCAAACATACGTAAAGAATCAGCGCCGTGCGATTCCACCACCTCATCAGGATTCACAACATTGCCAAGAGACTTCGACATCTTACGTCCATCTTCGGCGAGGATCATACCCTGATTGCGCAATTTCAAGAATGGCTCATCAAAATCAATATAACCTAAATTGTGCAAAACCTTGGTAAAGAAACGTGCATAGAGCAAATGCAAGACGGCATGCTCAGCCCCACCGACATACAAATCCACCGGCAACCATTTCTTAATACTTTCTTTCGAAGCAAATTCATCTTTATTGTCGTGGTCAGAATAGCGGAAATAATACCAACTTGAACACACAAAAGTATCCATCGTATCCGACTCACGTCGTGCAGCCACTCCACACTTCGGACATTTCACATCGTGGAAGGTTTTGGAATAGACCAACGGCGATTCGCCCGTCGGTTTGAAATCGACATCAGTCGGCAATTCGACTGGCAAATTTTCATCCAGTTGCTCGCCACAATGTTCACAATAGATAACTGGAATCGGCGCACCCCAATAGCGCTGACGAGATACCAACCAATCACGCAAGCGATAGTTAATCTTGCGAGAACCAGCCTTATTTTCTTCAAGCCAGGTCATCATCTTTTCACGCGCCTCGGCAGATTTAAAACCAGTGAACTCTTCAGAATTGATTAATACACCATCATCGGTAAACAACTCTTCATCAGCATTCTCAATGTCGTTGATTGACTTCTTTATTTTTAACTCGTATTTTTTCGCAAATTCCCAATCGCGCTCGTCGTGTGCCGGCACGGCCATCACTGCCCCTGTGCCATAACTACCCAAAACATAATCAGCCACAAATAAAGACACTTCTTCACCATTGAACGGATTAACAACTTTCACGCCCCTAAGCTCAACGCCGGTCTTTTCCTTTGCTTCCATGCGATCAAGATCTGTCTTGTTTTTCGCATCAGCCATGTATTTTTCCACCTCCTCAAAATTTTCAATTTGCAATTTCAAATTTGCAATCAGCGAGTGTTCAGGTGCGACAACACAATAAGTACAACCGAAAATAGTGTCGACGCGCGTCGTAAACACTTCTAGATATTCCTCGCTATCGACCACTTGAAATTTAACGATTGCCCCTTCAGATTTGCCAATCCAATTCCGCTGTGCCGCTTTGATTGATTCTGGCCAATCGACCTTATTCAAGCCATCAAGCAGACCAGTGGTCTGACCATTCTGCTCGATAAAATCCGTAATCTTAAAAAACCACTGCTCTAAATCTCTCTGTTCAACCTTGGTACTACAACGCTCACAAACACCCCCGTTGGCTTGTTCATTAGCCAACACCGTCTGACACTTTGAGCACCAATTCACCTTGGATTTCTTTTTATAAGCCAAACCGTTTTTGTAAAGCAAAGAAAAGAACCACTGTGTCCATTTGTAATATTCTGGTGTCGAAGTATTAATCTCCTTGCTCCAATCATAAGACATGCCCAAACTTTTGATCTGGCGCGTAAAGTTTTTGATGTTATCCATTGTCGTCACAGACGGGTGCGTGCCGGTTTTAATCGCAAAATTCTCAGCCGGCAAACCGAAAGCATCCCAACCCTGGGGATGTAAAACATTTTTCCCGTTCATCCGTTGGTAACGAGACATAATATCAGTCGCTGTATAGCTCTCGACATGACCGATGTGCAGTCCTGCTCCAGATGGATATGGAAACATATCGAGGCAATAATATTTCTCTTTACCAGCTTCATTGCCGGTCTTGTTAATCCCGATCTCTTCCCACTTCTGCTGCCATTTTTTCTCAATTATTTTATGATCGTACATACTAATTCAATTATCAATTACGAATTAAAAATTACGAATATATGATAATATTATTTTAATTAATCTTCAATAATTCGTAATTCGTAATTGAAGATTGACAATTTATTATTAAGATTGCTTCGTCAATTTAATATTCAACTCCCGCAATTGCTTTTCGTCAACAACAGTCGGACTATCCATCATCACATCACGACCTTGACCGTCTTTCGGAAAGGCGTACACGTCACGCACCGAGTCAATACCAAGAAGAATCATCAAGACGCGGTCGATACCAATCGCTGAACCACCATGGGGCGGTGCGCCAAATTTAAAAGCGTTAATCAAACCACCGAAACGCGCGTCCACTTCTTCTTGCTTATAACCAGCCAATTCAAAAGCTTTGTACATGATCTCAGGATTGTGATTACGAATCGCACCTGACAAAATCTCATAACCATTGAAGGCTAAATCATATTGATATGCTAAGATATCGAAGGGATTTTTTTCTTGCAAAGCCTTGAGCCCACCTTGAGGCATTGAAAAAGGATTGTGAGAAAAATCCACACGACCAGGTTCAATCTCAGACATTTCATACATCGGGAAATCTACCACCCAGACCAATGAAGCCTTTTTATCATCTTTTAGACCCAATCGATTACCACAGTCACTACGGACCGCTCCAAGGGCCTTCCAGACGACCTCAAACTTGTCAGCGCCGAAGAAAACGATATCGCCCGCTTTTGCACCCAATCTATCTACGATTTTCTTAGCCAAATCATCGCCCAAGAATTTCACGATCGGTGACTGCAATTCCCCCCCTTCTTTCAAAATAATATAGGCCAAACCTTTCGCCCCTTTTGTCTTCGCCACCTCCGTTAACTCATCGATTTCCTTGCGACTGAATTTTGCACCGCCATCTACTTTCAAAGCGTGCACCACGTGACCCTCCTTCGCCGCCATGTCCGCAAACACCGAGAAACCGCAACCAGCCACCATGTCTGTTATCAGTTCAATCTCCAAACCAAAACGCAAGTCCGGTTTGTCACTACCATACTTGGTCAAACAATCCATATATGGAATCCGCAAGAAGGGCTTGTTGATAATTTCCATGTCACTAAACTTCTCAATCACTTCAATCATCAAATTTTCAATCACATGCCAAACATCTTCTTGTTCCGCGAAACTCATCTCCATATCAATCTGATAAAAATCACCAGAATGACGATCAGCGCGCGGGTCTTCATCACGGAAACACGGCGCCACTTGAAAATATTTATCAACCCCACCCACCATCAAGAGTTGTTTGAATTGTTGCGGCGCTTGCGGCAAGGCGTAAAATTTGCCTGGATGAAAACGAGACGGAATCAAGAAATCACGCGCGCCTTCTGGGGAAGAATTGGCCAAAATCGGTGTCTGCACCTCAGTAAAATCCAAACCATGAAAAAAGCCGCGTATATATGTTGTTATTTCATCACGCATGCGCATAATGTGTTGCATACGTTGGCGACGCAAATCCACATAACGATATTTCAAGCGGATGTGTTCATTGATTTCATTAACCTTTTCTTCGTTCAATTCGAATGGCGGCGTTTCTGATTTATTCAAAATTTCCACACTGATGGCCTCAATCTCAATCTCACCAGTCGCTAATTTCGGATTGACCATGTTGTCCGGTCGTGCAATCACTTTACCAGTCACCTGCAATACCCATTCCGAGCGCGCTGCATCTGCCTCGCTCCAAGCATCCTTGTTGATCTCCGGATCAAACTTGATCTGCGTCAAACCGTAACGATCGCGCAAATCAATAAAGATAATCCCACCATGATCACGGCGGCTATGCACCCAGCCGGATAAGATTACTTCTTCATTTAAATTTTTCTTGGTTAATTCACCACACTTATGTGTTCGTAACATACCTTATTCAATTATCAATTACGAATTACAAAGTCCCCGGAGGGGGAAAATTACGAATAATTGAGAATATTTTAAATATTATTAAATACTTTATTTCACTCCATTAATTAAAAACCATCAATCAATTCGTAATTCGTAATTGATAATTTTTAATTAAAACAAAAGACTCGTCTCTGAGCATCAAAAAAAATGACATTCAGGGACGAGCCTTCACCCGCGGTACCACCCACTTTCCCCGGTACAACCGGGGCACTTTTCGACAGCGATAACGGGCTTATCCGGCAGATTCTACTCTTTGTTGATACAAATTTCTTTCTGCGCCTTTTTTGGTGTTGGCCAAAATCAAACGGCTTTATATAAGAGTAATATTACCGAAAAAAAGAAAAAATGTCAAAACTAACAATTTTTACTAATATTAGCATAAATATATCAATAAAAAGATTTAAAAATAGATTTATTTTATTACAATTTACCCATTCCAATCGGCCTAATCACGCCACCGCGACCCATGCCAGGAGCAGCACTATTTTTCACCCCAAAGCCTCCAGCCATTTTATTGGCATTACTATCAGTAGACAGACTAGTCGTATTTCTAAAACTAAGATTGCTGATATTATGATCCTTGCCGCCAAGTGCTGAGGCTCTATGTACCGACCGATCACTCATCTCCATGTGTCGATGTTCTTTTTGACCGCCGGCATAAAAAGACCGTCTGACCTTTCCTTCTGCGCCCACACGTTGACCAATTAAATTATTATAATCAGCTTCACTCGCGTTTGACGTGGCAATATTATATTTTATTTTTTTTAGTTGCTTCGCTTTTATTTCTCGCAATTCAGCGCTAGACATTTTTTTCACACCAAATGTTTCTTGTTCGAATTTATTACGCTCTTTGTAGTCCAATCCCATTTTTCTCAAAATTCGATCCCTGGCATCCTTGCTCTTATAAGACAAGGTTTCTGCTAGTACTTTTCTAGCAGCAAGATTGTCGGCTTTCTGACCGATTAAATTGCCAACCCCCTTCTTAACTACATTTGACAATTCCTTGCCTTGAAATTTTTTTTGCATTGCCACTCTAGAATATAAATCTGACATATTTTTACTTCGCCACGCCATAGCTTATGTACTGAGTTTGTCGAAGCATTAGCGACGGCGGGTACTTCATTATTAATAATATATTATTTATATCTTAATGCTTCCAAACAATTTATATTAGCTGCTCGTTTTGCTGGGTAAAATCCGGTTATCAGTCCAACAAAAGTAGAAAAAACGATAATCACCAAAATAAACCACATCGGCGTAAAAAACAAATCGATACCATCTCCGCCCATCGCTCCAGCCAGGATATTAACTCCATAATTAAAAACCTTACCGCCAGCCATCCCGATACCGATTCCGCAAGCGCCTCCCAAAAAACCGATAATTACCGACTCTGACAAGAACATACTCCAAATATCCAAACTCGTCGCCCCTAAGGCCTTCATGATACCTATTTCCTGTGTGCGCTCCAAGAGGGCGATCGTCATCGTATTAAACATTCCGATTGCGGACACCACCAAGGCGACAATTCCGAATGAAGCTAAAACGATTTGCAAAATCTTGAAAATTTGGTTTGCCTGTTCTATAACATCAGATAATGCGCTAACCGTAAAACCTTTTTCAGTTATCGCATTTCTTGCAGAATCAAGCATCTCTTTATTACTGACACGCACCTTGATTTTGCTAAAATTCTTGTCTGCCAAAATATCACTGTTTGCAAACGGCATATAAACATAACTGGCGCTTTCATCCTCGACAACGCCTACGATTTGAAATTCCTGATCAAGATCAAGCGAGTTCCTGATTTTCTTATTAGCCCCCTCAACTGGATCAGTTAATAACAGAGAAAATTTTATCCGAGATTCAAAAACTTTATCATCAGCGATATTAAAAAGCTTTAAAGCAGTAGAAGAAATGATTATCTTATTACTATCACTCTCTGCATTCTCATAAAAACGGCCCTTTTTTAAAACCGTTCCATCCAGTTTAAAAAAATCCCTATCAACGAAATTAATTGCCAATTCCGAGGAAATATCATTAATATCTGCTTGCGCCGACACGGAGAATAACGGACTGACCTTGTCGACTCCATTGATATTTTTGATTTCAATCAGTGATTTTTCATTCATTTTGAGATTATCAAGCTCGCCCACGACAACATCCAAACTTAATAAAGCATCTGAGGTGGTAATCTTATTCAAAATCAACTGCTGCAATCCATAACCGAGAGACACCAAAAACAAGATCGCGCCGATGCCGACACTAATACCCAAGATCGTCAAAATAGTTCGCGACCGATTAGTCCGAAACATTCTCGTTGATAATCTCAAAACATCGAATACTAACATAGGTTATTTATTATTTATCTTTTTTAAACGCTCAGCAATGCTATTCATCACCATGGATGATTCCTGATTGACATCTTTTTCAATAATCACATTGGCGCTTGCCGCTTTTTCTAATTTTACCTTTCTGGCAATCTCATTCTGCGAAACACCGAAACCGATTACCAAAACTAATTCCATCTCATCGGTTATGGCGCGTGCCGTCTTGCTATTCAATCCTACCCCGCCTTCCTTAAAAGGCTTATCTAAAAAATTATAGAAATCCGATTTTTGCATCACATTTTCAAAACGATCCTTAACTGCAGTATCCAGCCGCCCTACCTGCTCAGCGTCCAAATTGTGATAATGTTTTTCATAACATGTTTTCAGTAAATACTCAGCTAATTTTTTCATTTTTTGGTCAATATTTATTTTTTCGTGTTCACCGCGCTCATTCTTGGCTTGATGAAATTTTTGCTGTATGAAATAAGCCAAACGGATAACTCTATCCATTCTGCGAACAATCTTCTCTGATGATCTAATATCAAAACCGATGCCGCCATCCCGCGAAGGACGTCGTAAAATATCCAGAAATTCTGCCCTGGTAATAGTGCCCATTAACTGGCGCTGGATGACATCTTCAAAAACTTTTGTCTCCTCGTAGTTCTTCTCCGAGGTAAAATAATTTACGAACATCTTTGATTTATAGGGCATAATCAAAATATTGATTTGTTCATTAGATAAACCGCTATAAGTTCGCAACATTGAGGCCATTTCTTCGGTCGGTGATTTTATTACTCGACCACTATCTTTTTGCGTAGATGGCTTGCCCTTATTCTCATTCAGCTCCTCTTTGACAATCACCCCATCCTTCATATGAATAATCCGATCGGCATATATCACATTTTCCGGATTATGCGTCACCATGATAATCGTCTTTTTTTCCTTTGTATTCAAATCACTCAGAATATTTAATACATTTTCCGCTGATGTCGAATCAAGATTACCCACTGGCTCATCGGCCAGTATCAAGCTTGGATCATTGACAATCGAGCGCGCAATGCCAATACGCTGCTGCTGGCCACCAGATAACTCTGTCGGAATTCGATGCGCTTGTTCCAAGATACCAAATCTTTCCAATAAGCTTTTAGCTAATTTATTGCGCTTTCCGCGCCACTGATTAATAAAAACCTGCGGCAAGGCCACATTATCCAATACGCTCAAACTGGTGATCAGATTATACGCCTGGTAAATCATTCCCACTTCACGACGATGATAATCGGCAAATTCACGAGGCTTCATTGCCATCAAATCACGTCCCATAACATTTATCTCGCCCTCGTCTGGTTTTTCCAAGCCGGCTAAAATATTCAACAACGAAGACTTCCCGCAGCCAGAAGGCCCCAGGATTGCTATAAATTCTTGCGGGAAAATTGCTAAATTAATATCATTCAAAGCCTTATACTCATTATCCTTCCCCTTATTGTAGGTAAAATTCACTTTTTTAACCTGAATAATCGGTTCCATCAAAATTTAATGTTAAAATTATACAACGTTGTGCCTTGCAACGTTTTATTAATTGAAATAATAAATACTTTTTATAATTATAACATATTTCAGAGAATAAAAAAAACTTATCCGATTTTCAGGATAAGTTTTTATTAATATGAACTTTTTAACTATTTTATCTCATATTCACGCATGGTTAATTGTGCCTCTACTTGTTTTACCAATTCAATCACCACAGACACTACGATCAATAAAGATGTGCCACCAATTGCCAGAGATTGAACACCGGAGAAATATTTTAAAACCAACGGCATAACTGCGATGATTGCCAGAAATAAAGCACCCACAGAAATGATTTTATAAGTTGTGTTCGATAAATACTCCGCTGTGTGACGACCGGGTCTGATACCCGGTATAAAGCCGCCTTGCTTTTGAAGATTTTCAGCGATTTGATCGGGATGAAAAATAACCTCAGTGTAAAAAAATGTAAACGCGAATACTAGAACAAAATAAGCTATACCGTAAAATAA
>Ga0209749_1000962_pt1 | contig 30275 bp, 30 predicted proteins | sample EPASupsiteSAE347_FD_187267 | JGI IMG/M metagenome (GOLD analysis project Ga0209749, IMG submission 187267) | Bioremediated contaminated groundwater from EPA Superfund site, New Mexico - Sample SAE3-47 (SPAdes) (version 2) | ecosystem: Environmental > Aquatic > Deep subsurface > Groundwater >...
ATAGTAATAAAACTAATATTATGAATTTAAAAGTTAGGCCATACAGAACTAAAACGGCAAGGTTGGCAAAGCGTAACGGTTTTAGCTAAGAAATTAGAGGAAATTCACGTTTCTTTGAAACGTGAGTTTGTGTACTTAAGGAAATGTACTGGCATGCTCTCCTCCGGCGCTGCTCCTGTTCTTTCGTATGGTATCTTTTCCAGCCCCATATCCATAAGCCTCACCAGTTCCAGCTTCAATGGAGCCACGGGATAAAACTGAATTTTGTTGAACAGCCGTCTCATTCGAAAGCTTAAAGGTAATTCAGCTACCCCATTGAGTAACTTCCCGCTGGAGAATATGTTTTTCAGTTCTATAAGGTTGGTTGCGATATGTGCCCTGTAAAAATTAGGGTAATAGTTGTTGTGCATCACATCAAGCAATATCTCATACTTCAAACTTTTGCTGCTTTTTAGGATTTCATTTTGGATCTCTTTTCTTACCGAATATTTTCCTTTGAGTAAACTCTCGATGATCTTCTCGGATACAGGATTTCTGAACGTCCTGAAATTATTCCGCAACACTTCCACAGGTTCAATCGGGGATAACAGCTCGCCTGCGGTAAAATCTTCCCCGAATAATTCGCCCTGTCTTGGATTATTTATGATAACATCCGCATGCCTGTGCAGGTGGTTTAAATCAAAATCCATATTATAGAAGAAGTGCCAGGGCGTTAAGCCGTCGGTTATCCATACTGATTCTTTAACCAGATCCGGCGATTTTTTTATATCGGAGGGGAAATCTACAACTATATTTTGGATACCGAAACGCTCTGAGATCCTTCGGCTTATCTCTGGATTTCCGCCTCCGGGAGGGTTTGTGTCGTATGTTATTGTCAAGAATTCCACATTCTTTTTAAGTAGTGCTCCGAAGAGCAGCCTGCTATCCAGGCCTCCTGAGAGGAACATTCCCACTTTCTTCGGGCTATCTATTGTTTTCAACACGTTATTTATGGATTCTTCGTACGATTTCAGTAATTTTTTTGGATAATCCCTGCCGGATTCTACACACCTGAAATTGAAATGCCAGTATTTTTTCTTTCTTAACTTTCCGCTTTCCCACTCTACAAACGTTGCGGGAGGAATAGAGAATACCTCGTTGACCAGCGTCCTTTCGGCGAGCATGAATTCAAAAGCCAGCAGATCCCCTATTCCTTTTATATTGATGGATTTTTCCTCAAGCAGCGGAAGAATATTTTTAATCTGGGAACTGAATAAAAGTCTGCCCTTTCGAAAAGTGTAAAAGCACGGTCTTGTGGCAAGTTTATCGGTCGCAACTATTACTTTTTTACCATCGGTGCATGCGATCAAGAATGAGCCTTCTAAATACGGGAGTATATTTTCAGGCGCTTGCAGAATTCCTGTGATTACCTTTTTATATAACTCGCTTTTATCCCTGAACGGTTCATTAGCAGTGTAAACGAACCCATCTATGATCCCATTTTTTCCCGAATCCTCTTCCAGTGCATAACATTCTGAAGAATTATGCCTGCAAAGCATGCCAAGTCCGATATTTCCTTTTATTAGCGTTTCGCAAGGTCTTTTAGATGAATACTTATTTACATACCGCATCTGTGCTATCATTTCTGATACGTCTTTGTTCGCAGTATCGCCCGCTATGCCCATAGTAATTCCTCAGTATAGGGATATTTTTTTATATTTTTTCTCCATAATCGTTATAGTACAGCTCTTAAATTTCCGTAATTTATGAATAATTAGCCGCAGATAACGCCAGACTATGTGAGAGCTCAACCGCAGGCATCATTACAGCTTCAAATAACGAACCGCAGATGAACACAGATAAACGCAGATTTGTGCCTGCGTATCCGTGTTTATCTAAATTCATTTGCGGCTAATATTCCTGGCATTATAACAGGTTTATAGAAGATTCTACTACTTTTCGCACAGTCTGAAACAGATATAAGGTTGCATCTGCGTTCATCTGCGTTTATCTGCGGTTTTGTTCCTCATAGATATAACGGGTTATTTTCAAACGTAAATCGCACACTACGGCGCAAAAAGGGGGGGATAATCACAACGGAACCAGAATTTTAAAAATCATAACGCCGAGGGGGAGATTTGAACTCCCGAGGGGCAAAGCCCCACAAGCTTTCCAGGCTTGCGCCTTAGGCCGCTAGACTACCTCGGCTCGTGCTTCATAATATAACAGATGGCTCTTATTCCTTTGCCTTCCACCCTTTGGGATATGTGCCCGGCGGAAGTAACACCCTGTCTGTGGTAGCCACAATGCCTGTTGCGGCTTTAAATATTTCCATCGACTTCATCTGCGCCCTCCCGAACGATACAGCCTCTCCTTTCTGCGTGAACACAGCCACAAGGTCTCCCCTCTCTATCCCTGTCTCGACAGTCAGCACGCCGGGTGCAGCAAGCCCGGCGCCGTGGCAGATCGCATCCACAGCACTGTCGCGTATCACTATTTTCGGAAGATGCGAGAGCGCATACTCCATGGGAAAGATCGTTTTTCTCAACAGCTCCTCGCTGCCGCTCTCCTTCCATTCTACATACGCGTCCTTCAGGTCGTGGAGCGTTACCATGGTCTCATCCTCACGGAACGGACCGCTCTTCGTGCGGCGGAGTTCCTGCATGTGCGCGCCTGTTCCGAGCGCCAGCCCGATGTCATTGCACAGTTTCCTGATATATGTCCCCGCTTCGCACCCCACCATGAAAAGGACGTTCTTATCCTCTGTCTCAAGAAGTTCAATATAGTAAATGTTCCTTATCCTTGTCTCCCGTTTTACTGCGGATTTAATGGAAGGCTTCTGGTATATCTCTCCTGTGAACCCGGAAAGAACGCTTTTCACCTTTCTCTCAGGCACTTCCGCATGAAGCTTCATCAGGCACACGTACTCCTTGCCAGCGGTAAGGAGCGCATCCACTGCCTTTGTAGCTTCGCCCATCATTATGGGAAGAAGACCTGTCACGTTCGGGTCAAGCGTACCGCTGTGCCCTGCTCTCTCAAGCTCCAGGATCTTTTTCACCCACGAAGTCACCTCATGGCTCGTCGGTCCCGCGGGTTTATCTAGATTCACCGCTCCTTTCTGGATATATTCCTGTATCGGGCGCTCGTTCGGTCTCCTGCCGAACCTCTCATCGGTCGTATCTTCTGATTTTACAAGCGTCTCTCTTTTTGTCTCGGAAGGTAACAGGTTCATATCAGGCATTCAACCGCTTTCAGCACTATTTCACTTATCTCTTGCGCGCCCCACTTACTTGAGTCTATCACGATGTCGTATACGGACAGGTCTTTGATATCGATGTTGTAGTAGTTAATGTACCGCTCCCTCTCGCACTCTTCCCTTTCCGAGGTCTCTGCCATTGCAACCTGGACGGGTTTATTTTCCCTCTTTGCGATCCGCTCTGCCCTCACCTCAAGAGGGGCTTTTAGCCAGACCTTAAGATCAGCATCCACAAGAAAGCCGGAGAGCCTTCCCTCCAGGATGATGCTGTCCTTTTCCCTTGCGATTTTTTTTTGCATCTCGTCTATCTCTCTATCTATATCCCCGTTCTGCCTTGCAAGGAGACCGTATTCAGCAAGACACATGCACCTGTCTTCGGCGCACTTGCGGAAAATATCCCCCATGGAAATAAGCGGAAGTCCGAGCCTGGCTGAAAGCATGCGCGAAAGTGTGCTCTTGCCGCTGCCGGGAGGACCGCTGATCGTGATTCTCAATTACATACCGCCTATGTTCAGTGCTTTTCTGGTTATCTGGCTTACAGGTATCGAGCATATGAAGTACCAGAACAGCCAGTACTGGAACGGCCCGAAAAGCGAATCATTCAATTTCTGCTGCCCCCAGAAAGGAAATGCCATCGATGCATCCGGGTTCTGGCTGATAGCGAGGTATACCCAGAAGAACAGGGGGATCGAGATAATACTTATATACAGCATGGGCTTGAACTGCTGCTTGAACATCTCAAGCTGGTCCCCCATCATCTCAGCCTGCTGCCCCTGCAGTTTTTTCATTTTCTGTGCATTATTGGTAAGCTGTGCCTGCTTGAATTCTTTCTGTATGGCTTTCATTCGCTCCTGGAAACGCCTCATGAGTTCCCAGTCCATCGTGTATTTCTGGATGAGCGAGGCATAAAGACCTGTTATTGCTGCAAGGATGAATATGATTATATGCAGTGGAAGGACTGCCAGCAGGGGATTCAAAAGTGTCCCCACCATCCTGCCGATCATATCCCTCATATCAGGGAATATCAGAATGCCGAACATGAGGAATATTCCAAGGTATAGTACGAGCCTGTTCAGTGTCTCCTTAATCATATTTCTCCAGTATTTTTTTAATATCCTCAAATATCTGTTGTATGTCTTTTCCTCCGTCTACTGTACGGAGAATGCTCTTTTCAGTATAATATTCTATGAGGGGCTGTGTTTGTTTCTTATATACCATTAACCTGTTCCTTATAGCTTCGGGCTTATCGTCCTCACGCTGGAGTAATTTTCCGCCGCATTTATCGCATACCACATCCTTTTTTGGGGGATTAAATACCAGGTGGTAGCTGGCTCCGCACGTCCCGCATACCCTCCGCCCTGACAGGCGCTTTACCAATTCCTCATCAGAGACCTCGATATTCAGCACCACATTCAGTCTTCTGCTTGCTTCCGTGAGTATCATCTGCAGGGCATCGGCCTGGGGAACAGTCCTTGGATACCCGTCAAGCAGGAACCCTTTCGAACAATCGGGTTTTGACAGCCTTTCCCTTATTATCGTTATCAGAAGCTCATCAGGTACAAGCTCACCCCTTGACATATAGGATCTGGCTTTTAAGCCGAGAGCCGTGTTATTGCTTATATTCTCACGCAGTATATCCCCCGTTGATATGTGGGGCAGGGAGTAATACTCCGAAATCTTTTTCGCCTGCGTGCCTTTTCCAGCCCCTGGAGGACCAAGTAAAACAATATTCATCTTAAATCGAATTCGTAATGGCGATGTGTATATTAAAGCTTATTCAAAATCTTCGAAGATAAGCACAACTTATAAAACTTCAAAACGCATACTTAAGCAATAGGGAGGAATAACGCATGGAAGCCAGAATGTCGGTAAGAGATATAATGACAAGGGATGTCGCGACGATAGATATCAAGAATGATGTCACGAGCCTAGCTTTAAAAATGCTGGGAATCGACGTCGGCAGTATCATCATAACGGATAAAGGTCGTCCGGTAGGTATCGTAACAGAGCGCGATATTGTCAAAAAGATCGTGTCCAGGAACCTTACCCCGAACGATATCTCCATCAGAGAGCTCATGACCACACCTCTGATAACTATCTCTGCTACCGAGGAAGTGACTAACGCCATGTACAGGATGGTCAAAATGAGAATCCGGCGTTTACCTGTTGTAGAGGGCGGAAGGCTCATCGGCATTATAACAGATACAGATCTGCTCGCCGCTTCGGTAGAGATGGGAAGCATCTTTTCGGATCTCATCGACATGCACCGGGACAGGGTACGTTCGGATGAGATCCCGCGTCTGACCCTTCAACAGGGCATCTGTGAACGTTGTCAGATCTTCAAGCCGGATCTTGTGTCAGTGAACGGACAGCTCCTCTGTGAGGATTGCAGGGAAACCACTCCTTAAATATAATGTATATATACACGGTAAAAAGAGTATGGTGCATATGAAAGTTGAAGAGGTAATGACCAAGAGACCTGTTTTTTTGCATAACACCGATTTTATGACGCATGCACGCCAGGTGGTAAGAGACGAGCATAAACGCACACTGCCTGTGGTGGACAATAAGAACAGGGTGGTCGGGATACTGACCGAGAAGGACATACTGGGAATATATTCTACAAGATCCAATGTTACTGTGGAGGGCTTCACGTCAGAGTTCCCGGAGGTATATCCTGATATGGATATGATGCATGCTGCGAAATTAATGATAGATGCCGGTCTGGGGCGGGTCCCTGTTATACGCGGAAGCCAGGACAGGACATTAGAGGGTATCCTGAGTACAGTGGATATCTTCAGGAACCTGAACCTGCAGAGAACCCCGGATATGACGGTAGAGGAGGTAATGACCAGGGACGTCAAAACATGCTCTACAAAGGACAATATAGCCAAAGTCTGGGTGAACATGAGAGGATCGGGTTTTTCCGGGTTCCCTGTATTAAAAAACGGTCGTCTGGTAGGAATGATAACAAGACGGAGCGTCATCAACGCAGGCTATGCCAGGATCGAGAGGGAGGATGAGCACGGCACCGAGATGGGCATGTCCCCATCTGTTGAGAAGATAATGAGCACTCCGCCGTATACCCTGTCGCCGCAGAATACCTTAAAGGAGGCTATCCAGGCATTCCTGAAGCTCGACGTGGGCAGGTTCTCGGTAGTAGATGACGGTAAGCTTGTAGGTATAGTGGATAGAAATGATATAATCAGAGCGTTTATTTGAAAGGTGTTTTATGAAGGACAAAAAAGCCGCAATAGATGCACAAAAAGCAATGCGCGTTCTATCTTTGAAAGATTCGTATATTCGCAACACCGGACCTCTTGATTTCAAAGACAAGATGGCTGGTTACACCGGAGATATAATGACGATTGCATCAAAGGAAGTTGTGACCATTCCTCCAACAACGCCGATAATAGGTGCTGTCAAAACCATGCTGAGTAAAGGTTTCAGGAGAATCCCCGTAGTCGATGCCGGGACCAACCGCTTAAAAGGAATAGTGACCTCCCAGGATATCGTGGATTTCCTGGGAGGAGGTTCAAGATACCTGATCGTCAAGAACAGGTATAACGGGAACCTCCTCGCGGCCGTAAACGGCGGTATAAGCGAGATCATGGAAGAGAATGTTGTAAGCCTGAATGAAAAAGATTCGCTTAAAGACGCGCTGGATATCATGCTCAGGGAGAAAGTCGGAGGGATACCAATAACCGACAGCGACGGCAGGGTGAAAGCCATACTCTCGGAGAGGGATTTTGTCTTCCTCGTATCAGATATCATTATGGGCAAGAAAGTGAGTGATTACATGAGCAAGAGAGTAGTTACTGCGCCGCCGGATATGCCTGTAGGTCTGGCTGCTAAATCGATGATTAACCACGGTTTCAGGCGGCTTCCCATCGTCCGGGATAACGTTCTTATAGGTATAATAACCGCATCCGATATCCTGCGTTTCCTTGGCAGCGGGGATATCTTCAACCGGCTGGTCACAGGTAATGCCAGCGAGGTCTTTGACGTGCCTGTCCGCACTCTCATAAGAAGGGACGTGGTTTTTATAAAATCGGATATAGATCTTGGAGAGGCTGCAGGAATAATGCTCTCCAGGAACGTAGGCTCTCTTCCTGTACTTGAAGACGGGGAATTGAGAGGTATTATAACAGAACGAGACTTTGTCAGGGCAATAGCCGAATAACGGATATACTTATGAAAATCAAAGAGATAATGAGTTCCCCTGTTTACGTAGTATCGCCTGAGGAAACAGTGGCGAGAGCCAGGAACCTGATGCTCCGCTACAGGATCGGGAGGCTTGTGATCATCGAGAACAACAAGCCTATCGGGATAGTGACCAAGAAGGATATCAGCAGACGGCTTGACCAGGCTGAACCTCAGTGGAGGAGAAGACCGATAGACCATATACCTATCAGGAAGGTAATGACCGAGAGCCTGATCACCATATTCCCGGACGCAACGCCCAGGCAGCTTGCCGAGCTGATGCGCGATAATAACATAAGCGGGCTGCCTGTCGTGAACAATAAGAACGAAGTGACAGGTATTGTAACGAAATGGGACCTGATAAGGTATTTCTCAGGACTTCCCCTGGAGTTGAAAGTAAGGGATTTGAAGATAGAGCCTGCCCTGACCGTGCACAGGCACCATACCATCAGCCACATCGTGCACGAGCTTGAGGCAAATTCAATGGACAGGGCGGTTGTGCTTGAGGATAACAACATGCCTGTCGGGATAATCACGAGTTCGAACCTGACTTTTACCGAACTTAAGGACAAGACCGGCGATTTGCCCCAGAAAGAGGTAAAAATGACGCGCAAGGAAAGCTATGCAGGAAGGAAGCAGTACAGATATGTCAGAGACATGCCTCTGATAGCTGAAGATATAATGTCAACTCCGCTTATAACTGTAAAAGAGGATGACCCTGCCACTTACGCTGCAGGAATAATGGTAAAGGAAAGGATCAATGGGCTGGCTGTGATTGGGAACGGGGTTATGGGGATACTGACCGGCGACAACATAGTAAATTCAATATTAACTCTATAGGTGAAACAATGAAGGTAAAGGACATAATGATAGAACCGATACTGGTGCACAAATCAGATGTTATCTCGCACGCAATGGAGTTGATGGATAAACACGACACGCGCAGGCTCCTCGTGGTCAATGGAGGCGACGTACTGGGCGTAATTACGATGAGGAGCATTGCCCGGAAGCTTGGAACGTGGAAGAGATCGAACCTTCCAGCATCCTCGATCCATGTTGCGACTGCGACTACGAATGCATTCACAAAGGTGCTTTCTGATACGGGTATCGAGGATGCTATCGTCCTGATGGACAGGACAGGCGGTGTCCTTGTCGTTATGGATAATAGTAAGGTCCTGGGCTGGGTGACGCCCCATGAAGTCCTTAAGATCATCCGTACAGCTAAAGGATATGCGGCTGAGGCAATGAAGGAACCAATATCGGTCAGTGTGAACGACCGTGTTGCTCATGCACGGCGGATAATGCTGGATAACGATATAGGAAGGCTTCCTGTAACAGAGAACGGCGATCTTGTGGGCATAATCACTGAGAAGGATGTTGCAAGGGCGATGATGAATTTCAGGACGCTTGTACCCGATAACCAGCAGGATGAAAGGATACGCAACCTCATAGTCGGGGATATCATGACCCAGAACGTGAAATCTGTCAGGACAAATACTCCCATATCAGAGGTCATCTCTCTGCTGCTTAACGAGAACATAGGCGGAGTACCGGTACTTAACCTGCAGGACGAGATGGCAGGTATGATCAGCAGGAGAGGTATCATAAGGCATCTGGCCTCGATCACCCCGTCTAAAAGGAGTTAGCTGCCATCGAATGGAGCAAGGATGCGGCGTGACGTCTCTTCAGAGCTCATCAACAAACTGGATATCGGGAGAGTATCAAAGCTGCTGGATATCCCTGAGTACAGGATAACAGGCGCATTGCAGAGAAGAACCCTGCAACCTGTCCCGTCCCCGCGGGAGTTGCTCAGGTTTGATAAGCCTCTCTCGAATGTCGAGGGCGGCACATCCATATTCATTGAACCTTTCGACATAGTCAGGGGTTTTCCTAAAATACCGCGCACTCTGATGCTCTATCCCGGAATACGGAACCATTTCTCCTCCTGCGAGAGCGTGACTGTCGAAGAGAAAATGAACGGCTACAATGCAAGGGTGGCGCTTATCGGGGATTCACTTGCAGGCATAACCCGCGGAGGCTTCGTATGTCCCTATACGACAGAGAAAGCAGAAAAGCTTGTGGGTAAAGATTTTTTCCTCGATCATCCCGACCTTATGCTGTGCGGCGAGATGGTCGGACCTGACAGCCCGTATGTCCCAAAATCGTTCTACGATATTGAATCCCTTGAATTTTTCGTTTTCGATATAAGAGAGAAGGTAACGGGTAAACCCATGCCTGTGATGGAGAGACGGGCGCTGGTGGAGGAGTACGGGCTTAAGTCAGTCAGGCTCTTCGGGGAATACAGTGTGGACGAAGCGCATATTGAGATCACGAATATCATCAAAGGCTTCGGGAGCACACTGCACGAAGGTGTTGTTATCAAAGACCCTCAGATGAGGCTGCTGCCGGTAAAATATACAAGTTCCCTGAGCAACTGCGCAGACCTTACCTATGCTTTTGAATTCTACAATGACTACGGCAGGGACTTTTTCTTCCCCAGGGTGTGCAGGGAAGCGTTCCAGTCCGTGGAATGGGATGAGGATGAGGAGACCAGGAGAAAAAGGTGCCAGAGGCTCGGAGAGAGCATACTCTTGCCCATGATCGGGACCATCAGGAAGAGACAGGGGGGAGAGCGGATAACCGAGACCGTGCAGATACGGGTCAGGGACCCGAAAACGATCAAAGAGTTTGAGGAGCACTTAAGACTCCTTGGTGTGGATGCTATCTTTGAGAAGCCCGAACTGATAGGTGATGAGTACCTGGTCAAGATAAGAAAAATATTCAAGAGCACCAACGATAAGACGGATTCAATACTTCGCGGAGAGCTGTGGAGTTGAGAAAACGGAAAAGTATCGCGCTGTAAATGTAAACTTCTTAATCCCTCGCTTATACTATCCCCTGCTCCCTGAAAATTTTTACGAGAGAGGCGTTGTTGTGCTCTTTTAACTCTCTCATATACTTATACAGGGTCTCGCTTAATCCTTTATAATATTCTTCGTCCAGTTCCACTATATACTGTATCCTGTCTGCTATCTCTTTTACAGAATCTATATTCTGGACAACAATATCGATCTGAGAAGGAAGGTTCAGGTTCCTGGCTATAGTGGGTGATACCAAACACGGAATCCCCCTTGCCAGGAATTCGTATGCGCCGTAAGCGAATGATTCCGCAAGGCTGACATGGAGCGCAAGGTATGTGTTATTGATCTCCCGCTCATAGGCTTCCTGCGGCATCCATCCCAGAGCAGTTACGCTGGGACTGCTCTGGAGAGGAAGGCTTGTCCTGAGATGAAGACCCTGGATGCGCCTGCGGGCAGCAATGAACGCAAGGTACTGTGAATATATGTTCTTTTTTATTGCAGGCGATAAGAAGAGGCTTATGTTGTTCCTGTCGGGAATGGATTTTCTCTGCGGTCTATCCTGCACCGGGTGTGGGGCATGGAAAATGCCGTCATCCTCAAAAGCTGCAAGAAAATCCCTCTTAGCGAACCATATGAAATCTATCTCGTTGTTTTTTTTCATCGCAAGGATCTGGTTCAGAAGCGAGATCTCACCTTTATGGTTCATCTCCGCAGGATTTGAAGCCAGGTACAGGAGCTCATGCTGTCGCTGGTGAAGTATTATCGAATGCAGCTCTGTCTCTGTCGGACTTGAGGTCCACAGGTATCCTATCTTTATGCCTTTTCTCTTTGCAAACTTTATCACAGGCTCATAGGATATGTGCCATGCGCCAAAGATCACAGAAGTCGCATCATTGGGTATCTCCGATAGGTCCTCAATGTAGAGATGCCTGCTTAACCCCAGAAATTCAACATTCCTGAGGTGAGTATCCACCCCAGGATGGTATTTACTGCAAATCGTGTACAGCATCCTTCCCACCTCTCATACGGCTGACAGAACAATAATTATCATATATCCGCTCCCCACTAACGTACCGAGGCAAGCATACCTTGCATCGGCTATAGATACTATTATGTTCGGCGCTATTAAAACTTTGGTCAGCTCAAAAAGTATCAAAAGTCCGCAAATAATAACGTATACTAAGATATATATCGCATCTTAACCACTTTATAACCGTTATGGATGTACAGAAAATCCGGCTCGATTTCCCGTTGCTCCAGAAGAAATGGAACGGCAAGCATTTCATTTACCTTGATAATGCCTGTATGACCCTGAAACCAGTACAGGTCATCGAGGCGATGGATGAATATTATAAAGAATATCCTGTATGCGGCGGGCGCTCCCTTCACAGGATGTCAAGGAGAGTGGACGAGAAAGTTAACGAAGCCCGCGAGAGATTCAAAAAGTTCCTGGGCGCGGAACGGGCCGAAGAAATAATTTTCACGCGGAATTCAACCGAAGGGCTGAACCTCGTTGCAAGCAGCCTTGACTTCAAGAAAGGGGATATTGTCCTTACGACAGACAAGGAGCATAACTCAAACCTCATTCCGTGGCAGATGCAGGCTCATAAGAGGGGAATAAAACACATGATAGTGTACTCGAATCAGGACAATACCTTCAATCTGGAGGCATTTGAAGATACCCTGGATAGAGCCAAAAACGTCCGGCTTGTGAGCATGGTGCATACCGCAAACCTGGACGGCTACACCATACCTGCTAAGGACATCATCAGGATCGCCCACGACCACAATGCTCTTGTCATGCTGGATGGCGCGCAGAGCGCACCGCATAAGACTGTGGATGTTCGGGCTCTCGATGTCGATTTCTTTGTGTTCTCAGTGCATAAGATGCTCGGACCCACGGGCATGGGCGTGCTCTACGGGAAATACCATCTGCTTGAGGAGATGGCGCCATTCCTTGTCGGGGGCGATACCGTGAGCGACACCACGTACGAGGCTGCAAAGTTCCTGCCCCCGCCTGAGAAGTTCGAGGCCGGGCTTCAGAACTATGCAGGCATAATAGGGAGCGGCGCTGCTGTTGATTACATCAGCAGGGTAGGGCTTTCGAACATAGAGAAGCACGAAAAGAGGCTGAACAGGATAATTACTGATGGGATAAAAGATATTCCAGGGCTGAAGATAATAGGACCCCAGGACCCGGCGCTAAGATCTGGTATTATTTCGTTCACTCTGGAGTTCCCCAAGGGCGGGGACGCGCACGATATCGCCATAATCCTGGACGAGACAGAGAACATCGCCGTTCGCTCAGGTGCTTTCTGCGTGCACTCCTGGTTCAACTACCGCAAATGCGAGGCTGCGGTGCGCGCATCGCTCTACCTGTACAATACGGAGGAGGAGGCGAGGAAGTTCGTGGATGCGCTGGGGAAGGCGGTGGGGTTGTTTAATCTCTAAAAAGAATCTGAATAATAAACTATTTACATAATATCTACCAGCATCCTCACGTCCCCGGGCGGGTAACCCGAATAACTCTTACTGAAATAGCCAAAAACTTCTATAGAATCATCAAGAAAGCCTTTGATCTTCACCGCCCAGTCCTTAATATCCTCGCTTCTGTCTTTTTCAACCTTTCCAAGGGTCCCGTTTACCTTTTTCCTGTCCCCCACCCACCTGATGTAGGTAAAATCAGCGGTTATCGTATTCATCTGGGGCATCCACGGGTGGTCTATCAACACCAGAGCAACTTTAGCGTCTCTCAATAGATTATAGAATTTCTCATCCAGCCACTTTTTATTTCTGACTTCCACCGCAAACCTGTATCCTTCCGGAAGACCCACGAGGAAATCCTTCAATATCCCGGACTTCTCCGGCGCAAAGCCAGGAGGTAACTGTATAAGCATAGGCCCAAGCTTATCGCCCATCAATGACATATGTTCAATAAAGACATGAAGTTCTTCCTGGCAATCCTGCAGCATCTTGATGTGGGTTATTTTCCTGGGAAATTTAGCTGAAAAAATAAATTCATCCGGTGTCTCTTCCTTCCAGTTCCTTACAGTGTCCCGGGATGGTATCCGGTAAAATGTATTGTCGATTTCAACAGTGTCAAAATTCTTTGCGTATTCGGTTAGCAGGTTTTGTGAACCCTCAGGATAAAAATTCCCTCTCCAGAAATCATAGCTCCATCCCATAGTGCCAACATGCAGTTGTTCCATCTCAATCACTCCCTTTGAATAAAAGCCAGTTTTTCTCTCCTGCTTTCTTGAACTTCACAAGCACATACCTTCCTTCCATCTTTTCTCCCTTGACAATGAACTCGATCCTGTTCTCCCCCCAGGCAATGGGTTCGTATAAACCTTTATCCCAGATCTTTACGGTACCTGCTCCGTACTGTCCTTCAGGGATCGTGCCTTCAAATTTTGCATATTCCAGCGGATGATCTTCTACCTGTACAGCAAGCCTCCGGTCGCTGCTTATTTCCGGAATGCCTTTAGGGACTGCCCAGCTTTTAAGTACTCCTTCCTTCTCCAGTCTTAGATCGTAGTGAAGCCTGCGGGCATGATGCTCCTGGACCACGAATGATTTCCCCGTACCCTTTTCCGCCGATGAAGGAGGCTCAGGGGTCCTGCTAAAATCCCGCATGGCTGAGTAGTCCGAAAGTGCAGGCCGTATCTGATCTATTGTACATTCAAGCGGGTCTTTATCTTCTCTGATGTTCTGGAATACAGGAATACGGAGTTTACCGTCTTCTGTTATGGAATGGTAAACCACCTCGCACACAACACCGGGTCTTAACCAGGTTATTTCCCTGTCCATATCCACTCCCTGTAGTGTTTCTTCATCCACTTTATATATATCCAGAGACCGCTTCAGTTTTTCCATATCTTCCCGGGAAAAGCCTGTACCCACTTTGCCAATAAAGACCGGTCTTTCCGCATCGTACAATCCCAGTATCAATGATCCAAATGTCTCTCCTCTATTCCCCTCGCCCTTTGTATAACCGAATATAACACTATCGCATGTCCTTACCTGTTTTATTTTCAGCCAGTTATTACTCCTTTTTCCAGGTTCGTATAAGCTTTGCTTCTTTTTAGCAATTATGCCCTCAACGCCTTTTCCCAGGGCTGCCCGGTAATAATCAACTCCTGTCTCTTCAACGAACAGGGACAGAACAACGAATTCTCCTTCTTTTACACTATTTTTCAATATCCTCTTTCTCTCCATAAGAGGAATATTCAACAGCTCCTCCCCTTCCTTTTCCAGGATATCAAATATTATATAAGTAGCAGGGAACTTTCGGGACAGGTAATCGATATCCCTGACCTGGGTATTATGGCTCCTCCTGATAAGGGTCTGAAAATCAGCCCTGCCATCCTTCATGATAATTATCTCCCCGTCCAGTACCGTATCTCTTGCCAGCTCTTTCAGTTCGGAGAGCTCCGGAAAATTAACTATCAGTTCCTTCTGGTTCCGGCTCCTGATACTGAGTTCCTCCTTCACGTAACTGATCGCCCTTATGCCGTCCCATTTTACTTCAAAGATCCAGTCATCAGAAGAAAACGGTACCTGGGCCGATCCGGCAAGCATGGGTTTATATTGTTTCATTTGCGCAGGCGTTTAATAGTCTCCTGGAGGGCTACCATCAATTCCTTGACTTCCTCTTTCTTGGGTATTTCAGCCACAACAATCTCTCCCTTCAACTTCGTCTCTATGAGCTTTTCCATCCTCTCCCTGTAGCCATCCCTGTATTCTGTTATATCAAATTCCCCTGACAGGTCCTTAATGATCTTCTCAGCCAGCTCTATCTCATTTTTTCCAGGCTTTTTGAGTAGAGAAAGCTCCTCGAGATCCGCGGGATTCATAACCTCGTTAGCATAGAGCAGGGTTGTTAGAATTAAAGCCCCTTTGTATTCATACACAACAACCGGATATTCCTTGGCTCTCATCGTGACCTTTCCCATTCCTGCTTTTCCCAATCGCTGGATTACTGTCATCATAAGACTGTAGGCTTCTTCGCTCCTGTCAGGGACAAGGATATATGACTTATCAAAATATACGGGGTCGATGGAGAGCAAACTGACGAATTTATCCAGCCTGATCCTTTCATCAGATTCCGCTCTTATGGCGTCCAGTTCCTCCTTCTTGAAAACTATGAACTCGTTCTTTCGTATTTCGTATCCTTTTACCGTATCTTTCCAGTCCACTACCTTATCATCTTTAATGCAGACCCTTTCGTACTTCAACGGCTGCCCGTCCTCTTTGTGCAGAAGCCTGAAAGAAAATGCATGATCACGGACCATGGTATATAATTTGACCGGTACATTGACCAGCCCTATGGTGATGCTCCCGCTCCATATGGGCCTGTGCGACTGTTTAGCTTCGTTTTTATCCTTTGCCATTTTATTCCATTTCCAGTGCCTGTTTACTTTCCAGTAATCCCTCCCAGGGATCGTTCTTCCTTTTCAAGACAGTAAATATATTGAAATCCTCAGGTCTTAATCCTTTCTTAAGTTCCTTCCATTCCAGGGGTGTAGATACAGGTGCATCAGGTTGTGCCCTCAGGCTATAGGGAGCTATCATGGTCTTCCCCCGGGTATTCTGCAGATAATCAATAAAAACGGTTCCGGGATCCCTGGAGTTCCTGAACTCCGATACAACAAGGTCGGATTCTCTTGCCAGGAACTTTCCGAATTGATGAACGAATTCCCTTGTCTGCTTGAAATTATAACTTTTCATAATGGGAAGGACAACATGCAGTCCCTTTTTCCCGGAGGTTTTTACAAATGATCTGAAGTTAAGTTCATCCAGCTTTTCCTTCAATGAAAGAGCGATATTTATGACATCATCGAAGGAACAGGGAGGTTCGGGATCTATATCAAATAATACAAGGTCAGGAGTATCATAACTATCAATTGTTGAAAGAGTGATGTTGATCTCAAGGGCGGCAAGATTCGCCATCCAGATAAGGGTATCCAGGTTATTGCATACAATGTAATTTACCTGCCGCTGTGCCGTCGCTGAGTATCTATTGAAAGTTTCAACCCAGGATGGTGTGCCCACTGGTGCATCCTTTTCATAGAATCCGTCTTTATTAACACCATCAGGGTATCTGTTCATGACTATGACCCTGTTCTTCAGGAACCCCAGCATCCAGGGGGCGATCCTGATATAGTATTCGATGACCCGGGATTTTTTCAATTCAAGCTTTGGATAGAGAACCTTCTCCAGATTAGTGAATGATACTTTAGTGAGTTCGTCCATCATGATTATATTATCAAAGTTAATAAATAACCCTTGGGTAAACAATTTAGCCAAACAAGTAGATAAAGTCTGATCCAATGCAACAGCAAATCTTCGCCCGGGCATTCGCCCCAGCCCATATCTCAGGCATTTTTGTCATCGATATAAAGAAAGAACCAGAGCTTTCAGGCTCTATGGGCTGCGGCATCTGCCTTAAGGACGGCGCGGTCACGAAAGTCAGCGCTGCGGGAGAGACCTCAATAAAGATCAACGGCACTGTCAGCGAAGCGACAACAACCCTCTCAGCCATAAAGCTCCTCACCTCGCAGCCAGTGCTTGTGGAGACAGAACTCGGCATACCCATAGGCGCCGGGTTCGGAGCAAGCGGTGCAGGGGCGCTGAGCGCGGCGCTTGCGCTGAACGAAGCTCTCTCCCTGGAACAGACATTCTACGAGCTGGCGCAGGCGGCGCATATAGCAGAGGTCACCAACAGGACCGGGCTTGGGGATGTAGCAGGGCAGACCTGCGGCGGCATCGATATCAGGAAAAAAGCTGGAATTCCTCCTGTCGGGATCATCGACAGGATACCATGCAGGGAGATGCCGGTCTCATGGGTCAGCTTCGGGGGCATTTCTACCAGATCAGTCCTCTCTGATGAACTGAAGAAAGAGACCATTAACAAAGCCGGGAAATCCAGGTTAAAAGAACTCTTAAAAAAGCCCACACTTACGAACTTCTTCAGGCAATCGAGCGCATTTGCAAAAGAAATAGAATTGATGAGTTCTGAGGTGAGAGATGCCATCGAGGCTGTTGAGGCGATGGGAGGACTTGCAAGCCAGGCTATGCTGGGAAATACGGTCTTCGCCATAAACGATGACGGGGCGCTGCTGGAATTCGGGGATGCGCAAGAGAGCAGGATAAGCAATGAAGGAGCACATCTCCTATGATACCGAAGAGCCATCCCAGGTACGAATCCCTGATGACCCGGGAAAAAATAGTCGAGGGAGTGGAGAAGGGAATAACGAGCATTCACGGACTGATCGCGCAGGGGCGCGGTGAGGCGTTCGATTACCTGATAGGGGAAAGAACATCTGAGGGCGCGCTGCAGGCTGAAAAGGTGGCTGCAGCGCTGCTGCTCCTTGCAAAAAGACCCGTCATCTCGGTAAACGGGAATGTAGCTGCGCTTGTTCCTGGGGAGATAATTAGATTGAGCGATGCAGTTAACGCTCCGCTTGAGGTCAATCTATTCCACAGGACTGAGGAGAGGGTGAACAGGATCATTCAACATCTGCGCTCGCTTGGTGCGACCAGGATTTACACAAAAAGCAATGCGCTGATACCAGGTCTTGACCACGAAAGAGCGAAAGTGGACAGCGAAGGCATTTTCAGTGCCGATGTCGTGCTTGTCCCGCTTGAGGACGGGGACAGGTGCGAGGCGCTCGTTGATATGGGGAAGACTGTCATCGCGGTTGATCTTAATCCTCTCTCAAGGACATCGCAGAGCGCTCATGTGACTATCGTGGATAATGTTATGCGCGCCATCCCGAATATATCGAAATTTGCTGAGGAACTTAAAAGATCAAAAGAAGAATCTCTTGAAAAGTTAGTTGATGCATTCAATAATAAAGAGAACCTGGCTCTCGCAATCGATGAAATTATTGCTCATCTGGGAACATCCCGGAGATGATCTCTTCAAGCTGCTTCTTCCTCTTCTTGCTCGAAGATTCCACCTGTCCGTCAGACCTGATCACAGATACTATGATATCGAACCGCTCAGCCGCGGCCATATCCGCGGTGGACATTATTGTGGTCGGCTCATCTGACGGCGGTATCCAGGGGTTTGCAAGCATCTCTATTTCCTGGAGCGTGGGAGTGTATGAATGGATGACCTCGATTTTCCCTTCTTTTACATGCTTGTAGGCGCGGTAAAGAGCCCTGTTCTGCCTGAAGCCCACGTATATTTCAAGAAGCGTTACCCCTATCAGGGAATTGGTGTGTTTTCCCACAACGAGGTCGCTGATTATCCTATCGCCATCATCAGTATGGAGAACGAGAAAACCGCTTTCTTTATTCTCGCTGCCGGATATCTCGATCATCTGTGCCAGGCAGTCTTCTAAAGTCATATCCTTTGTGGGGATTATCCTGTCAAAATCCTTTATCGTCCTTGAGATCTGGTCTTCATCATAATCCGCCACGCCGTCGCGGTTGATTATATCCGTGATCCTCGCTCCCTGGATGCCGAGCAGGTTCGACTCTATGCCGTACTTTTTCTCTTTTTCAAGAAGTTTTGAGAGACGCTCTTTAGCATCAAGGTGGCGGGAAAGCCTTCTCTTTATGAGTTCCTCATCGCTGGCAATAAGTTCGATAGCCCTGGGAACTGCCCCGATCTTTTTTGTCAATAACGAGATCTGCCTTATTAATTCCGGCTCTCCCAGCTCCATTACGTCGAAGATATTCTCGACCAGCAGTTTGACCTGGTCATAGACTGAGACATCAACGTACACAGGCTCATCGCCGTCAAATATCGGAAGCTTCCTTTTTTCGTAAAGCTCTCCTTTCATTTTCTCAACGAGATCCTTCCTGATAAGCACAACTGGCTGGGCTGAGCGCGCCCTCCCCTCAAAATAAGCCCCCATGTTCTCAGAGAGTAACTGGATAGCCAGGGTCGTTTTTCCCCCTCCCTGCGGTCCGGTCAGTATCAGGATGGGATTCTGTTTCAGCTCTTTTGAGAGAAGCCTGACCGATTCTTCCGTGGTATGCTTTGAGGTATCAAGGATGTCCATTGGAACCCCTGAGGAAATAAGCGGGGGGGGTATTCCCGCTTAATCCATTCCTTCCATTCCGCCCATCCCGCCCATGCCTCCGGGTCCGCCCGGCGGCATGGGGGGTGCGGATCTGCTTGAGAGAACATCGTCTATTCTCAGGATCATGGTCGCTGCTTCGGTTGCAGAGTCGATAGCCTGGATCTTCACGCGCAGCGGCTCAACAACTCCTTCCTTTAGCATGTCCACGACCTTTCCCGTGAAGACGTTCAATCCTGCAGTTTTCTTGTTCTTCTCATGCTGGCTTCGCATCTCAACGAGCATGTTTATCGGGTCAAGGCCTGCATTCTCTGCCAGGGTTCTCGGGATAATTTCAAGAGACTCGGCAAATTTGCTTACTGCGAGCTGTTCCCTTCCGGTCAATGTGGCTGAGTACTCCCTCAGGCGCAGGGCCAGTTCTACTTCTGGCGAACCTCCGCCGGCTACAAGAGTCTCATCCTCGATCGCAACGCCCACAACGCGAAGTGCATCATGCAGCGCGCGTTCAGCCTCATCCACCACGTGTTCTGTCCCGCCGCGCAGGATGATCGAGACTGCCTTGGGGTTGTGGCACTCGGTGACGTAGGTCATAGCCTCATCGCCGATCTTCTTCTCTTCCACAAGACCTGCATTCCCGAGGTCTGAATCGTTTATCTCTTTTAAGCTTGTGAGTATCTTAGCGCCTGTTGCGCGGGCAAGTTTCTCCATATCGCTCTTCTTGACGCGCCGGGCTGCGTATACTCCTGCCTTTGCAAGATAGTGCTGGGCGATATCATCGATTCCCTTCTGCACGAACACCACGTTCGCACCGCTTGCTATGATCTTCTCGACCATGTTCTGGAGCATCTGCTCTTCCTGGTCAAGGAAGGACTGTAACTGGTCGGGCGACTTTATGGAGATCTCGGCATCCACTTCTGTCTTTTTGATCTCAAGCGCCTCGTTGAGAAGTAAAATCTTCGCATCGTGCACTTTCTTTGGCATGTTGGTATGGACACGTTCTTTGTCAATTACCATGCCCTGGATGAGTTCTGAGGCTTCTATGCTTCCTCCCACTTTCTTCTCTACCTTGATATCCTCAATGTCCACGGTATATTTTCCGTTCTCTTTGTTCACGACCGCAAGGACTGAGTCCACTGCAAGGCTGGCAAAGGTACCCTTCTGTGATTCAGCGCCTTTTCCTGTTATCGCGGTCGCGGCTATCTTCAATAGCAAGTCCTTATCATCAACGTTCACTTTCATAGCGAGCGTCTGGAGTATTTCCTTTGCTTTTGCCGCTGCAAGCCTGTACCCATTCGCTATGACCGTGGGATGCACGTTCTGCTCTAAAAGGTCTTCAGCGTTCTTCAGGAACTCTCCTGCAAGCACTGCTGCCGTGGTTGTTCCATCCCCCACTTCGTCGTCCTGGGTCTTTGCGACCTCTACTATCATCTTTGCTGCCGGGTGTTCTATGTCCATCTCTTTCAGGATGGTCGCTCCGTCGTTCGTAATGACTATATCGCCCAGGGAATCCACGAGCATCTTATCCATGCCCTTTGGTCCGAGCGTTGTTCTCACTGCCGCAGCCACTGCTTTGGCTGCCATGATATTGTTGCTCTGCGCTTCTCTTCCTTTTGTTCTCTGACTGCCTTCTCTTAGAATAAAGATGGGCTGTCCTGCTAATTGTCCTGCCATGAATAACCTCCGTAAAATATTATATTCTGTTCAATGATGTGTACAAATTCACCTTGTACGAAAGCATTGTGATTGTTTGTGGTTCTATATAAATATTTCCATATGTGGTTAAAATAATATTGTTAAAATTATTCCATATCTGCTTCTACCCTTCGGTTATCTTTACTGCAAAAGCGAACCGCACCTGCTGCAGAACCTGGCTGATCCCGGGTTTTCCCACCCGCAGGAACAGGTATGCTCTCCTTCAGAGGAACTGAGGAGCAGCAGTTCCGATAGTCTGTGGGCGTTCTTATTAAGGATGCTCCAGAGAAGATAGACCGGAGTGAGCGCTAAAACGAAAAATATGATATTTCATGCCGCATCAGATTGGTCTGGAGTGTAATTAAGGTAAGCGTCCATCAATCCGAAGCAGCCTGTGAGCATCATATCCCCGAACGGCGCCGCAAGGTGTACCTCAATCCCGGAATTGCGCACGATGTTCCTGTTAGGTCCTGTCACGAGTATGGAGCCGATATTTTCAATACCCACAGCTTCCCTGATATAGCATCCGTGTCCGCCGTCATCAAAAACCTCCTGTGAATCAAGAGTTCCATCGCAAAGCCGTCTCATATAATCATCGATCTTTTCCGCATCCAACTGGTGGGTATGGTGCTCGAACAGGGACAGGGGCTTTTTACCATCCACGACCGAAGCGAGCGTGTGCCCGTTGCCGATATTGACCACAAGGCAGGGATGCTCAGCACGATCATCAAGGAGTGCTCCCCGGATAGCTGCAAACCCTGTATCCATAAGCAGCGCTCCAGGTAGAGTTCTCTCCACAGCCTTCATCCTTGTAAACCGGCCGGGGATGTTACCTTTATAAACGAAGGAATCAAGAGTCCCCCCTTTTTCTATTATCTGCTGGAAATAATCAAAACGGAACACTCTATTACTCAGGTCTGGTGAATAACCATGGTCCTGCACCGCGACTGCGAACCTGTCAGGAAGCTTTACTTCGAAAAAAGCCAGTGCCTTTTCCAGTGCATTCCTATCCACGTCGCACATCTCGATTCGAGCGGCATCTAACCCCTGTGCCTCATCCTCGCTAATAATAACTATGCCCATCTTCTTTACCCTGTCAAGGCTATCGCTCAACGTAAGGGCTGCCCTCTCAGTTGCAAATATAGCAAATCCTGCTCTAATATGCCTCTTCACAGCGCCCGCGCACGGTCCTCCTCCCATGGTCTCGCCGGTAAGGACGATATCCTGCTTTAACTTTGTCGCTGCAGATATCCGCTTTGCCACGATCTGCGTCTGCGAGGGAAGCACCATTTTAACACAGTTCTCGATATTCTGACTGCCGTCATATAGCAGGATATCCTGTGTTCCCATTCCAACATCGATAGCGAGAAATCTCATTAAATACATTCATATATCTTTTAGCATATAAGAGCCTCTATGGACCTGTCGCTGCCACATAAAGAAAACGTGCCGAAATCTTACAAATGCGCGATACTTACCGTAAGTACTTCACGGTATGAGAAATATCATAAAGCCGACAGACCCGAGCGTGCCGAGGATGCATCAGGGAAGCTCATCTGGGGAATGACCCTGGTACAGGGGGGTCAGGTAGTGCATTACGAGCTGGTCCCGGATAATATCGACATGATAAGGGATGCATTAAAAACATGCCTGTACTCAGAGGCTGATGTAATAGTGATAAACGGCGGTACCGGCATCTCGCCCCAGGATATCACGATCGAGGCTGTAATGCCGTTTTTTGAGAAAGAGATGCCGGGTTTTGGAGAACTGTTCAGGCATAAGAGCATTGAACAGATAGGGAATTCAGTGATACTTACGAGGACTGCCGCCGGGGTTGCGCGCCAGAAAGTGATATTCTGCCTTCCCGGCTCGCCTAATGCTGTCAAGCTGGCGCTTGAGCTTGTACTTCCTGAAATGGGGCATATACTTAAACACGTGAAGGGAAACTGAATGGAATACAAGTGGAAAGCAATGTTCATCGTCTGGATAGGGATATTCATGGCGACACTTGACGGCAGCATAGTGAACGTGGCTCTCCCCACGCTGACCAAATATTTCAACACGGATATAACGACCATAGAATGGGTGATAATGGCTTACCTGCTTACCATCACCAGCCTCCTCTTAAGCCTCGGCAGGCTCTCAGATATGATCGGTAGGAAGACGATATTCGCAGGAGGGCTTGCTGTATTCACTATCGGTTCCGGCTTATGCGCCCTATCAGTCACTGAAGGGCAGTTAATACTTTTCAGGGTGATCCAGGGGATCGGCGCAGCCATGACGATGGCTACAGGTATTGCGATAATCACACATGCTTTCCCTCCAAGGGAGAGGGGCAAAGCGATGGGATTGATCGGGACTGTAGTATCTATCGGCGCCATGGCTGGACCTGTCGCAGGCGGGTTTTTAATAAAGAATATAGGATGGCAGTCCATGTTTTATATCAACATCCCTGTTGGAATTTTTGGCACAGCCATGGCGTTCAAGGTTCTTCAGAATGATGAAACTGCGCCCGGGCAGATATTTGATACACCTGGTGCACTCACCCTTTTTATAAGTCTCACGTCACTATTGCTGGCTCTGAGCAGGGGGCAGGAATTAGGGTGGGGTTCAAGCTACATTAGCTTGCTTTTTGTTTTATTTATCGTATTTTTCAATCTCTTCGTATTCGTCGAAAATAAAGCCAGGCAACCTATGATGGAGCTGCAGCATTTCAGAAATAGACCATTCGCAGCAGCCAATATCAGTGCATTCATAAGTTTTATAGCCATGTCCAGCACCATACTTTTGATGCCGTTCTTTCTGGAGAAAGAACTCAGGTATTCCCCGCAGCAGATCGGATTAGTATTCCTGTCAGTACCTCTTGTAATGTCCGTTGTATCCCCTTTAAGCGGCTGGCTGTCAGATAAGACAAACTCGTATATACTCAGCTCGATAGGCGTGGGGATTGCATGCGTATCTATCCTTTCTCTCAGTTTTATGTCGTCATCGTCCAGTTTTATCGATGTTACATTGAGCCTCGCAGCGCTTGGTCTGGGAATGGGGCTGTTCCAGGCTCCGAATAACAGCATAATAATGGGCTCGCTTCCGAAGGAGAAACTGGGCATTGCGGCAGGTACTCTGGGTACGATGCGGAATATGGGCATGGTCATAGGTATAGCGATTTCTGGAGCTGTTTTCTCAAACAGATACGCTCTCTATGGCGGAAATGACAGCTCTTTTTTGCCTGCTTTCCACGATACATATATAGTTTCCGCCATCATTTGCGGCATCGCTATGGTAACGTCGCTTATAAGGAGCAGGACGGGCGGCGGTCAGAAAACTCAGCCGCCGGAATAAAAGGGCATATTATGAGATTCATCGCAGACAGGATGCTCGGCAGGCTTTCGCGCTGGCTTCGTCTTTTTGGATATGATACTCTTGAGATCAGGAAACAGAAGAATGAGGATGACCTGCTCCTTGAGCTTGCTGAAAAGGAAGGGAGGGTCTTGCTGTCAAGAGACAGGATGCTGATAATGAGAGCGATAAAAAGAGGGGTTACCGCATATCTTGTTGAATCATCAGAGATCATGGAACAGCTCAAGGAGATACAACGGGAATTCAATATCAAATTAGAGCCTGAGATGGACAGGTGCAGCCTGTGCAATTCGCCTATCAGAAAGGTTGAGCCTGACGAGATGGATCTCGTCAAAAGTAAGGATTATGTGTACCCGGCAACGCTTGAGAGCGCGACCGAGTTCTGGCTCTGCGATAAGTGCGGGCAGGTGTACTGGAGGGGGAAGCACTGGGAGAGTATAATGGAGACGGTGGGAATATTAAAAAGATCCAGCTTGTAAAATTAAATCATATTAATAAACTTTAAATTATTTTTAATATTTACCCTGATACTCTTTTTTCAACTGCATCGAATTGATGAAGATGTCGTTTTTTTCTTTTCTCTCCTCGAACCAGATGTATCCTGCAAGCTTATTGTCGTCATAAATAGATTTTACCGCTCCGGTTGATACTAATTTATCAAGGTATTTTTCCTCAAAACTGGCGCTCCATTCCAGTCCCCACGTAACTTTGATCACATGCGCCATATTTTCTTTAGTAATGAGCGCTATCTCTGAAACATCTCCTTCAGCCAGATCGGATAATTTAAACTGTTTAGATCCTGCCATAATACTCATGGTCTCAATTACCCTCAGGTTTTAACCATTTTATAGAGCTGTGCAAGTACGAGACCTGCCACAAAGCCGCCTATGTGCGCCCAGTACGCCACGCCCCCGGTCTGTTCCGTCATAACACCCAGAGAAGCTACGCCTATGAAGAGCTGCATAATAAACCAGAAGACTATGAACAGAACAGCCGACACCCTGGTGATGGTGATAAAAATACCAAAGAATATAAGCATACGCACTATGCCTGTGGGAAAGAACAAAAGGTAGCCTGCTAGGACACCGGCAATGGCACCGCTTGCACCCACGCTGGAGATTTGAGAGACGGGGTTGACAGCAACCTGGGCAAAGGCTGCAACCAGACCGGACAGCAGGTAGAATATCAGATAATTCAGGCGCCCAAGCCTGTCTTCCACATTATCACCGAATGCCGCAAGGTAGAGCATGTTGAAGCCCAGGTGGGCTATGCCTGCATGCACGAACATAGAGGTGAACGGGGTAAGGTAGTAAGGTATACCGATGCTCTGTCCACTGGTTATTGCTGCAGGTACAACCCCATACGACATAAAGAAGGCGCTCAGGCCATCTTCACCGCCTGCGAGGAGAATAGATAGCTCGAAGAGGAAGACCATGACATTAAGCGCGACTATACTTGCCGTCACTACCGGAAACCGCCGGCGCGGTACAGGTTCTTCTGTGCCCACAGGTATGAACATGTTCTCACCTCTGTTTCCGGGTGCAAATAGAGCCCAAGCCGCTCCCCTACCTGCCGCCCGTCTTTCTTTTGTACTATCTGATTACAATATAGTTCAGTGTTATTGAGGGATAAAGACTGCGTTATAACCAATCCTTAAATCACGGAATATGGAGATCCAAAGGGTTTACCAGATATCATCTCACTCCCCCTCTTTCAGGTTAGAGAGATAAACCCTGCACGATTCCTCCACCTGCTGGAACTTTTTTATCTTCTCAATAAGCTCAGGACTCCAATCGCACATGGCCTTTGGCAGGATGTGAACATTCAGGTCGGAGACAAATTCCCACTTTCCTGCGCTCTTTATAAGGGCCTCAAGCTCTCCCCTTCCAATTTCCCCTTTGTTCGGGAAGTGCGGTTTTTCCTCAAGCTTCACCCTCAGTTTTTTATCATTCCCGCGGATAACTTCCACTCCCTCTTTTTTAGCATAAGCGATGATCGCCTCCTTTAGCAATTCAAGTTCTGAATCGATTCTATCGAGAAACTCCTTCTTCTCCCTGCTCTTTTCAGCATACTGGTTCACAAGTTTCACGCCCGGGTCGTTGAGGTACCTGTTCAGCGACATCTGACCTGTTTTGACCAGGTGCATACGCCTGGGGCATAACGACTGGTACTCACACCAGCCACAGAGCCCGCTCTCTATCGCCTGGAAGTCATGCTCTTCCTGCGCTCTTTCGATTTTCTCTATCAGAGCCACAATGTCTGATCTCAGTTTTGACAGCTCCTGCTGCGTCCTGCTGGACCTTATCTCCTTATCGTATACAAGGTAATGCCATACAAGGTTGACACGGCCAGCGTCACCGAACATATCCTGTACCCCGATATGGTAGAGCGCAAGCTGCCTGTCCTTTTCAAAATGCATCTGCGCAGGCAGGTGCCGGGATGTTTTATAATCGTGTATCTCATAGGCTCCATCGCTGCTTGAGGAGAGCCTGTCTATATACCCTTTAAGTTTGTACCCTTCTATGTCGATGTTGATCATCTGCTCAAGACCAAGCGTCTTCCCGTCATTGAAAGGATAGTACCTTGCATAATACTCCCTGATGCATTTCTCGCCCGTCTCCCTGTAATTCTCAGAGGAGTAGCCTTCCCGGATTATCTTGACATCCTCTGAATAATACTTCTGCCAGCTCTCGTTGTAAAAAGATACAAGCTCACCCGGTGTATTCGCTTTTGAGAGCCGCAGGTCCATGTAGAGTTTCTCGAGCGCCTCGTGCACCCTCAGGCCCATGAACGCCTCGATCGTCTCTTCTTCCTCCACTTTTACCTTATCGATGTACCTCAGGCGGTACTGAAGAGGGCAGTTCTCGAATGCGGTCAGGCGGGAATGGGAATACACTGTCACGAGACTGTAATTTGGGTTAACAAATTATAAATGTTATGGAAATGTTCTTATAATAACCCTATATTGCCTTTCCTCACTACCTCGTCATAATTCTTGTATCCGAGTATCTTCTCTATCATATCCGAATGCTTCCCCTTTATCTCATTCAGCTCGGAAGACGAGTAATCGGTGATACCTTTTGCGAACACCCTGCCTTCGCTTTCTATCTCTATGATATCTCCCCTGTCAAAATCCCCGGCTACCTCGATTATACCTGATGGTAAAAGTCCCCGGCTTTTCCGTATGGCTTTCTCCGCGCCGCTGTCCACTATTATCTTCCCGGAAGTTTTTGACAGGATTATCCAGCGCGTCCTGTTCTTATATTTCCCGTCCTTTGCAAGGAAGAGCGTGCCTATGTTCTCGCCTTTCACGACCCTCACGACCACGTTATCTGTGGCACTGTTGGCGATGACCATATGGCATCCTGATATTGATGTTATCTTGGCTGCCTCTATCTTTGTCCTCATCCCGCCCACGCCTTTCATGCTTGTAGGACTTCCGCCGTAGCTTTCTACCTCAGGCGTTATCTTCTCTATCGTGCTTATAAGCTCTGCGTCGTCGTTTTTCTTGGGGTTCTTGTTATATAGCCCGTCGATATCTGATAAGAGTACGAGAAGCTCAGCCTCGACCTTGCTAGCCACCATAGCTGAGAGCTTGTCGTTGTCCCCGAAGGTCGCCTCTATCTCATGCACGCAGATGGGGTCATTCTCGTTTATTATGGGGATTACCCCGCATTCCAGAAGCTCAGAGATGCTGTTTCGCAGGTTGAGGTACGTCATCCTGTTCGAGAACGCTTCGTAGGTAAGCAGAATCTGAGCCACCTTGAGGTCGTATTTGCAAAAAGCAGCCATCCATTCCCGCATCAGGATGTTCTGACCTACGGCCGCGGCTGCCTGCCGTAACGGAATTTCCCTGGGGCGCGTCCCGAGCTTCATTTCTTCAACCCCTATCCCGATCGCGCCTGAGCTGACGATTATAACGGTTTTCCCGAGTTCCCGCAGTTCCACCACCTGTCTTGCTATGTCCTCCGTCAACCGCCGATTGAAGCTCCCGTCTTCCTTTGTAAGGGATGATGTCCCTATTTTTACGACTATCCTTTTGATATCCTTGAAGAGATTTTCCCTGTCGATAGTCGTCATCTGATCACTGGCTCATTTTATCTGTTAGATTTGTATTTAGCTTCTTGTGGGTGTATTTCCTGGCGTTCTTCCCTATATAATCAGCCACTCTGTGACCGCTGCCGAGAAGAGCGTACTTGTATATCAGCAGCCCTTCCATTCCCACAGGTCCGCGCGCATGTATCTTGTTGGTGCTTATACCTACTTCCGCACCTTTCCCGTAACGGAATCCGTCCGAGAACCGCGTGGATGCGTTCCACATCACGCTGGATGAGTCAACGAGGTCGATAAATCTCGCTGCGCTTCCTTTATCCTCCGTCACGATGGCATCTGTATGGTGGGAGCCGTACTTGTTGATATGGTCTATAGCCTCGTCCAGAGAATTCACAACTTTGATAGAGAGGATAAGATCGTTGTACTCAGTTCTCCAGTCCTCTTCCGTGGCATGAAGTACCGCCTTCAGGAACCCCATGTCTTTCAGCAGGTCAAATGAGCGTTCATCGCACCTGAGTTCAACGCCTGCTTCGCTGTATTTCTTGCCGATACCGGGCAGGAATTTTTCTGCAATATCCTTATGTACGAGCAGTGTCTCCATGGCATTGCATACAGCGGGATACTGCACTTTCGCGTCGTAGCATATGTCAATGGCTTTTTTCATATCCGCTCTGCTGTCCACATAGACATGGCAGATGCCTGCTGAGTGACCCAGAACTGGGATGCGTGTATTGTCCTGTATGTATTTCACGAACTCGTTCGAGCCCCTGGGAATGATGAGGTTTATGTAATCATCAAGCTTCAACATCTCGTTGACCTCTTCCCTGGTCTCCATAAGCGCGAATGCTCCCTCCGGCATGCCTTCCGTACTCTCGATTGCGCCCGCGAGCACGTCAAAGATCGCCCTGTTGGAATTCGCAGCCTCGCTTCCTCCTTTGAAGATGGTCGCATTGCCGCTCTTGAGGCACAGCGCCATGATCTGAGGCACGACATCTGGACGGGATTCGAAGATGACGCCGATCAACCCGATGGGGCAACTGACCTGGTATAGTTCAAGACCGCTATCCAGTTCAAGGGCTGAGAGTGTTTTCCCTACGGGGTCTTCAAATTTAATGACGTCCCTTATCCCTGCTATCATCTCATCTATCTTGATATCGTCCACTTTCAGTCTCTTTGCAAGTGCTTTTGAGAGCTTTCCCGCCTCAACGAGCTTCTCAGCCGCTGAGAGGTCTTTCTTGTTGGCTTCTATGATCTTTTCTCTGTTTGAATCTAAAGCCTGCGCCATTGCGGCGAGCGCTCTATCCTTGACCGCGCCTGGCACGCTGGCAAGGGGGATGGAGGCGGATTTTGCGAGTTTTACTTTGGTGATGATGCTGGTGGACATGGTCAACGACTACCGGGGTGTAATTATGAGTGAGTTCCTTTACATCATTTTATATAGATATGGTTTTTGATTATGAAAATACAATTTAATAGTTACTTCACTTTGTTACAGAAACGGGTTCAAAGGGGCAAGAAAGCTCCCGGCTTCAGCCGTGGAGATGAATTTCCCCTTTGCAATGAAAAGGGAATACTTTCAGGTTGCTCGGCCAAGACTCAAGACCAAAAATGTCCATACAACAATATGAAATATGAAAAGCGAGACTCCTTCTTACGTACTGGAACTACCGTTAAAAACCACATCAGTACAGGAAACTATCATTTTAACAAGGCTGGAAGCTGGAAGGCAGCTGTACAATGCTTGTCTTGGAGAAGCTCTGAAAAGACTTGATCTTATCAGACAATCCAGAGAGTTCCAGAAAGTCATAGTATTGCCATAAGGTGTAGAAAGGACTGATA
>Ga0209749_1000963_pt1 | contig 30249 bp, 27 predicted proteins | sample EPASupsiteSAE347_FD_187267 | JGI IMG/M metagenome (GOLD analysis project Ga0209749, IMG submission 187267) | Bioremediated contaminated groundwater from EPA Superfund site, New Mexico - Sample SAE3-47 (SPAdes) (version 2) | ecosystem: Environmental > Aquatic > Deep subsurface > Groundwater >...
AGCCGCCAAAACACATATCGCCGAAAAAGGCGGGAATCCGAAGATCGTAACGATATCCGCCTTCGGAGGGGCAGGACCGGTCCATGCGTATGGCTTGGCTGAAAAGCTTGGTGCTGCCCACCTGCTTGTCCCGCCGAATGCCGGAGTTGGCTCGGCAATGGGATTTTTTACCGCACCGCGTGCATTTGATCTTTTGAGAAGCCATAAGGTTTCGCTGTTTGACGCCAACTTCGAGGAGATCGAATCGATCTTCGTGGCCCTTGAAAAGGAAGCGGCAAAGATGCTGCAGGAAGAAGTCACAGGAGAATCAATCCGCTTCGAGAGGTCCCTGGACATGCGTTTCGTGGGGCAGGGGGCCGAGACAAACGTGCAGGCGCCGGAAACGCCGTTCTCGCAACTTGAGAAAACGGAGATTCGCCGCCTTTTTGACGAGGTGTATAAAAAGCTTTATGGTAGAACTTACCATGAAGCCGAGGTGGAGTTCATTAACTTCAAGGTTCGGGCAGTTTTGCCCGAGAAACTCTTGCAACTGCCTAAGCTGAAGGAGAAACGGGGGCAGACACTGGCGGGCGCGGTGAAGGGCATCCGAGATGCTTATTCTGTCTTTGCCCGTGACTTCGTTCCCTATACGGTGTACAACCGATACAAGCTTTTTCCGGGCGCCGAATTTCGCGGTCCGGCCATTATCGAAGAGAAGGAATCGACCCTCATTGTTGGTGAAAAGGCACTTGTACGGACGGACGAGTTCGGGTTCCTGCGGGTCGATCTTAAGGAGGAGTGAAAAGTGGCATCGACATTTGATCCTATTACGCTGGAGATTCTCTGGCGCAGATTGATTTCTATCGTGGACGAGGCAGACGGAACTGTTGCGCGTACCGCCTTCTCAAGCCTGCTCCGCGATGCTCATGATTATACCTGCATGTTTACGGACAGCAAAGGGCGGGAGCTGGCCCAGGGAACTTTCGCCACCCCGGGCCAATCGGGCGCTATGGCCCTGGGCATAAAGAACCTGGTAAATAAGTATCCCCTGGAATTTTACCAGCCCGGCGATGTATTTATCACGAACGATCCCTGGGCCCTGGCAGGTCATCTCAATGACGTATGCGTGATGAGCCCGATCTTCTATAATAGTAAGCTCGTTGCTTTTACCGCTTGCGTGTTTCATCACTCGGACATCGGGGGCCGTGTTTCCTCGGACAACCACGACGTATTCGAAGAGGGGCTGTTCATCCCTCTCCTGAAGTTCTACGACGGGGGAACCCTGAACAAGGCTGCCCTCGACATGATCAGGTGGAACGTGCGCACTCCCGACGAAGTTATCGGAGACATCCGATCCCAGATCGCGGCAAACCATGTGTGCGCCGAGAAGATACGGCAGATGCTGAAGGATAATGGTCTTGCCGACCTGGATGGCTTGGCCGACGAGATCATAAGCCGTACCGAGAAGAGCATGAGAGAGGAGATTGCGAAGATCCCTGATGGCGTGTACAGGGCCGAAGGGATCATCGAACAGATGAAAGGCAAGGAAGACGTGGTGATCAAAGCTGCCGTAGAGATAAAGGGCAGCGATATCTCTGTAGACCTGGCCGGGTCCTCGGGGCAGGTAGACTGGGGGGGCAACGTTGTCTACAATTTTACTTACGCATACGTGTTCATGGCGATGAAGAGCATGTTCAGTCCTGATATACCTAACAACGAGGGCTGTGCGAGACCTATACGATTGCAGGCCCCGGAAGGCACTGTCGTCAATTGTCGATTCCCGGCAGCCGTAGCTGCTCGGCTGGTGATCGGCCACTTCCTCACAGAGATCATTTATAGGGCCTTGGCTGCCGCACTGCCTTTGAAAGTCATCGCGGCGAGTGGCGGTACGCCTGCGGCAATGAACGTCTTTTACGGGACGAGAAACGATGGAAAACCCTGGCATTCTGTAATCATCAGGGGCGGTGGCATGGGAGCCGGCAGTGCCAATGACGGTAATTACGTATATACATTTCCTGCTAACGGCGCCGGCACACCCGTCGAGATTTTTGAGAGCGATACGCCCCTTATCGTTGAGAAAAGGGAACTCCTTGCCGATTCGGGAGGTACTGGGCAAACGAAGGGTGGTCTGGGCAAGAGGGTCGTTTTCAGGGTTCCCGACGACGCATACGCGCCCACGGGGCTGGTCAAGCTCGGCATACAGGCGGGGAGGTATAAGTATGCCCCGGAAGGACTGTTTGGGGGTATGCACGGAGGCAAGGGTCACTTTCTCGTAAATGGGGTGGCGGGAGATCCTTATGGTCTCACGCAATTGAAACAGGGCGACGTGGTGACCATTGATGCCCCGGGCGGCGGAGGTTATGGAGAACCCCTCGATCGGGATGTCGAAAAGGTCAAAGAAGACGTAGCCGAAGGGTATGTGACCCTTGATGCGGCAAAGAACCGGTATGGGGTTGTTATTGACCCGGACACCATGGAGGTGGATGAAAAGGCCACATTGGCGTTGCGAGATGGGATGAGGAAAGAGCAAATGAAAGGGTACGGTAAAGCGGATTAGCATGTGAGGCAGTGCCCCGAACAATAAGAGTGTGAGATTTTCAGTAACCGGCATGAAGCTAGTAGGGGACTTATCTGACTGCGGAACAGAATGTATCGGATCGTGAGGAGGGAAAGCGCCTGTCAGATATGCTTAGGACACAGTGAGGTTGAGAAACATTTGTTCCGGAATTCCCGATTGAGAGGGACCATATGGCGCGGAAGAAGAACCTCTCGGATTCAACTCTACACTGCAGGCGTTATTTAAATGTTGTATACGATGCGATGTATGTGAGTGAGGTGGTGATAATGCCGGAAAAAATTCCCCAGTGTGTTGAAGAAACACGCAAGGCAATGAGAAGAGCAGCAAGTGACCCTCCCAAATTGCGGCGGTCGACCGCCCCTATGCCGGTCGCCGCAAAAAAATATAGAAGATTAGGCCATTAGCTGTTGAATTGAGCACATATTGAGAGAGAGGTTGATATGAAATATCAAAAGTTATTTTCACCATTGCAAGTCGGCAATTGTATTTTTCCGAATCGTATTATGTCTACCGCAGCCGTAACAAGGCTTGCAGCGGAAGATGGGCATGTGACGCAAAACATTATTGACAGATACACAAGGCTCGCCAAAGGCGGGCTCGGTTCCATGGTGGTTGAAGCTGCCGTGGTACTGCCTTCCAGAAGTTCTTTTAATCTCCGCATCAGCGACGACCGGTTCATCGATGAACTGAAAACCTTCCTGGCAGAGATACGCAAGGCCAACGGGGAGGTAAAGATAGGCCTTCAGCTCATCCATTTTCTGAAGGTTGCCAGAACAGGCTGGCGCCAGAAGGTGGAAGATTTAAAACCCGAAGATATACAGATCATACCGGGACAGTTCGCAAGCTCCGCAGCCAGGGCGCGCACAGCAGGCTTTGATTTTGTGGAACTCCACATGGCCCATTTTACCACCCTCGCCTCTTTTCTCTCCCTTATGAACAAGAGGATCGATGAATACGGAGGTGACTTTGAGGGCCGCGTGAGATTGCCCGCAGAGGTGGTCCTCGAAACGAGAAAGACCGTCGGAGCAGATTTTACCGTTGGCGCAAGGATATTGGGCGAAGAGTTTACCAAAGAGGGCAACACGCTGCTCCAGAGTGCTCGTATCGGCAGGCGCTTTGCCATGCTTGGCCTTGATTATATCAGCATATCGGCAGGTGAGAGATTTGAAGATGCGGACACACCTTTACCTAACTTTCCTCCCTTTGCCGGTACCGGCTACAGCGGTTACAGGATGAGCCCCCGCTGGTGGAACCCGGACGGAGTCCAGGTCTATTTGGCCGAAGGTGTCCGTAAGGCCGTAAGAGAAGCAGGATACGATGTACCTGTTGTCTGCGCCGGCAAGATCAGGATGCCTGACCTTGCGGAAGATATACTGGCTACAGGCAAGGCCGATATCATAGGCATGGCGCGTACCCTATTTGCAGACCCTGACTGGCCGGTTAAGGCAAAGAAGGGACGGGATGATGAGATCGTCAAATGTGCGGCATGCGGTTACTGCAGCGAATCGGATGAACGCTACGAGACAGTGACCTGCATCGAGTGGCCCAAAGGCGCTCTCCATCCTCCTGCACCCTGGTTTTTGGCCCCTCCCTGCAAAGCGGCATGTCCTGCCGGTCTCGATATCAGAAGCTACATCGATTACGCGGCGCAAGGCCAGTACGAGAAGGCTCTTGCCGTGATCGAAAACAAGGTGCCCTTACCTGCATCCGTGGCTCGCGTATGCCCTCATCCGTGTGAGAGCGCTTGTAACCGGGCGGCCTACGATAAGGCGGTTGCCATAAACGGTTTGAAACGTTTCATAGCTGACATGGCCGGGTCCGGAAGAACAGGAAAGGAGATTGATCCGTTTCCCAGAACAAGAGACGAAAGGGTGGCTATTGTAGGATCAGGACCGGCAGGTTTGTCTGCAGGTTTTCATCTTGCGAAGCTGGGTTACGGAGTGACGGTGTTTGAGGCATCAACTGTGCCGGGCGGTATGCTGATGTTCGGTATTCCGGAATACCGCTTGCCCAAGAGCATTGTTCAAGCCGAAATCGATAAAATCAACAAGCATGGAGTTGAGATACGGCTTAACGCTGCTATCGGCAGGAATGGCGCCGGTCTCGATAGCCTATGGGATCAGGGCTACAAGGCAATAGTTGTTGCAACGGGTGCGGGTAAGAGCGTCGGTGTTGGAATAGATGGCGAAGGTCTGACAGGTGTCGTTCATGCCGTATCGTTCCTCAAGAATGTGAACCTCGGCACGCCTCTACCTGTTGGGGAGAAAGTGGTGGTCATCGGAGGCGGAAATGCGGCGGTTGATGCCGCAAGGTCGGCGAACCGTCTTGGAGCAAAGGAAGTCACCATCATGTATCGGAGATCAAGAGACGAAATGCCGGCATATCCGGAAGAGATAGAAGCCGCCCAGGCCGAAGGAATAGAGATTGTTTTTCTCGCAACGCCGATCAGGGCGATTGGAAACGGCGGCAGGTTGACCCGGCTTCAGTGCATCAGGACGAAACTGGGCGAGGCCGATGGGAGCGGAAGGAAAAGGCCCGTGCCGGTCCGGGGCTCGGAGTTTGAAGTTATTGCCGATACCCTGATTCTGGCTGTCGGTGAAGTGCCCGATGTGTCTTCTCTCGGTAATGGGAATTTTCTCACCTCCGAGAACGGATGCCTTATGGCGCATCCATTTTCGAAGGTCACTAACATATCGGGAATTTTCGCATGTGGCGATGTGGTAACCGGATCTGCAACGGTGATAGAGGCAATAGCGGCAGGGCAAAAGGCTGCGATCGGAGTGGATAGGTTTCTACGGGGCGAGCCGCTCGACTACGAGGAACTGTCACACAATACGATACCGATTGAGGACATAGAGACGGAGCGGTTTAGAAGACGTGAGCGTCAGAATATGCAAAGCCTGACGGTAAAGAGCAGGGTGCACAATTTTGCGGAAGTTGAACGCGGTTTTACTGAACAGGCGGCACTCGCGGAAGCTGATCGATGCTTTCAGTGCGGTCTTTTTCCAAAGAAGGATAAAGATAACGGGTAGCCGGATTCAGGCGATGAACGGATAAACCCGGATATAAAAGGAGGAATAGTGATGGCAAAGGTTTGTTGCAACATGTTTGACGAAATGTACAAACGTAAGAAGTTTACTTGGAGTGATGGGGTAAAGAAAGGCAAGATCATAACAATTTCCGGAACGGTGGCGACAGACGAAAATCACCGAACCATTTGCAAAGGCGATCTTGACGCGCAAATGCGCTACATCTATGAGACCGTCAAGAACCTACTGGAAAAAATGGGTGCAAGCATGGATGACGTTATCAAGACTACCGATTACATAACTCCTCAGGCGGTACTGGAATACGCCAAAACCAGCGAGATAAGAAAACAGTATTTTAAAGAAGACAGCTATCCTGCTGCAACGGGTGTTGTCGTTCACAGTCTTTTGCGCCCGGACTGGCTGATCGAAATAGAGTTTCTTGCTGTAGTGGATTGAGCAATGGGTTTCAGGACAGGCTTGCGATGAGACACGGGGTCTGCCCGGGAGGGGAAATGTATGGACCAGGGCGAGTTAATTATCAAAAAAGATGGGCGGGTGGTATCCATCACAATTAAAAGGGAAAGTGCACTTAATGCTCTCAACGCTCACATACTCGAAAAGCTTTCGGTGGCCTTTGAGGACGTCAAAGAGGATAAAAGCATCGGCGTTGTGGTCATAACCGGGTTTGGCCGGAAAGCGTTTGTGGCCGGAGCGGACGTGAGGGAGATAAAAGACGCCGGGGCAACCAGGACCGCCTTCATCAGGAGGGGACAGGATATCCTGTCTCAAATAAGGACATCGCCCAAAATCGTAATCGCCGCCATCAACGGATATGCTCTCGGTGGTGGGTGCGAGTTGGCTCTGGCCTGCGACATAAGAATAGCGTCGGACAGAGCGAGGATAGGAATGCCGGAGGTAGGCATAGGGGTGATGGCAGGTTATGGCGGGACGCAACTCCTTTCACGTTTGGTGCATCCTGGAACGGCAAAATACCTGATATTCTCCGGAGCGATAGTGACGGCTCATGAGGCCTTGGATATGGGTCTGGTAGAGAGGGTGTACCCTGCCGACTCGCTGATGCAGGAAGTGGGAGAACTGGCGCACAAGATTGCTTTCGCCGGCCCAATTGCTCTCGAATGCAGTAAAAGAGCGATAGACGCAGGAACGGGCTTGCCCCTGACAGAAGCCCTGAAGTGTGAGCTTGAGGAATATGATAAAGTTGCCCGTTCCCGGGATGCAGAGGAAGGCCTATCAGCTTTCCTTGAAAAGAGAAAGCCGGTTTTCTCCGGTACATAGAGAAGGCTTGCAAGGAGGATCAAACAATGGCGGATAACAACGCCCGAATCCTGACAGACTGCACCCTCCTCGAACTCGAACGAAGTCCGCTCTCATCCCCTGAATTGCTCAACCGATATCCCCTCATCCTTTCAACGGGAGGACGAAATCTCTGTTGCATGGACAGTTAGAAGTTAGAGGGGTGAAATTACTAAGGGAAAAGGACCCTGATCCTATGGCTGAGATTTCTCCACAAACAGCAGAGCGATTTTCAATAAGGGAAGCGGACGATGAGTAAACCGGGAAAGTTAAACCGACTGCAAAAGGGGCTGGCAAAATGGCCACAGGTAAAAGGGTTTATCCGGGAAATCCGCGTTGAGCGGAATGAAAAGGCAGGCGATACTGATCCGCGATGAACAAAGGAATGCTGTTATATCGTTGCTGATAATACAATGGTAATAACTGACGGTGTGCTTGAATCTGCCATGCAACGTTATAATATCACCCCGGTCAACATGTGAATTGTAAAGGAGGACACTATGAAGATTAAAAAACTTGGCGTATTAGGTTGCGGGCAGATGGGTTCGGGAATTATACAGGTATTTGCACAGGCAGGTTATGAAGTGATCGCCGTGGATACGCTTCCGGCTATGCTTGAGAAAGGCCTGAAGGGGATCGAGAAAAGACTTATGAGCCGCGTCGAGAAAGGCAAGATGTTGCTTGAAGAGAAGAATGACGTTATGGCCCGTATCAGGACAAGCAGTAAGCTGGAAGATCTGGCTGATTGCGATCTTATCGAGGAAGCAATCCCGGAAGATCTGGAATTGAAGAAATGGGCTTTCGCTGAACTGGACCGTATTTGTAAACCGGAGACAATCTTCGGGAGCAATACGTCCGGTCTCTCTATAACGGACATGGCGGTAGCCACGAAACGTGGCGACAAGCTGATGGGAATGCACTTCCATAACCCTGCACCGGTAATGCAGCTTCTGGAACTTGTCAAAACAATTATGACGAGCCGGGAGACGATCGACGCAGTGAGAGAATGGGGAACCACGCTTGGTAAAACGGTGGTGATAGCTCCTGATGTAGGGGGTTTTATCGTTACCCGGCTCTTTACACCGTTTTTGCTTGGTGCCGTTCGTATGTTGGAAGCCGGCATTGCAACGAGGGATGAAATTGATATCTCCATGAAGCAGGCTGTCAACCATCCCATGGGACCTCTTGAAGTGGTAGATTTTATTGGCTTAGACACTGAGCTATCAATCGCAGAAAACCTCTATGAAGAGACAAAGGACCCAAAATACGCACCGCCTCTTCTGCTGAGAAAGATGGTTACCGCAGGTTGGCTCGGCAAAAAAGCAGGAAAGGGTTTTTACGACTATAAATAAAAACTTCTCAGAGTGGAACCAACAATAACCTTCCCCTCCCCATTTCTTCGGTTGGTTCCACTCTTTTCTCCTGTTTATCTGTCCTGTGTTTGAGGGCTTCCCGGGGCAGGTAGTAAAGAGGTGACGCCATGGATCTTAATGGAAAAGTTGTGATTGTAACAGGGGCTAGCCGGGGTTTAGGGAAAGCCATTGCGGTCGGACTGGCAGGGAGCGGCGCAACCATAGCGGCAGTGGCCCGAACGGATAAAAAGACCCCCGGTCTACAGGGTACAATAATAGATACAGTAGAAGAAATTAGAAGAAACGGAGGGGTCGCGGAAGCAATTAAATGTGATGTAACAGATGAAGCTCAGATTATGGAGATGGTAGAAAAGACGCTTAACCGTTTTGGACACATTGATGTGCTTATCAATAACGCAGGAATAGCGTATCCTGCGCCCATCTTGGATTTGCCCCTCAAGGGATGGGAGCTTGTCATGAAAGTGAATCTTACAGGTGTATTTTTGTGTTCAAGAGCGGTTTTGCCCGGAATGATGAACCGCAGAACGGGAAGTGTTATCAATATATCTTCCGTACAGGCCGGGCAAGGAGCTTCGGTCGAGGCAGGCATCGTATACGGTGTTTCAAAGGCAGCCCTCGAAAGGCTTACATATGGCATGGCAGAAGAGCTGAGGCCGTTCAATATTGCCGTCAATTGTCTTAAGCCCCGTGGAGCTGTACGAACAGAAGGCATGACCCGCCTTTATCCGGACGTTGACCAATCCGAATGGGATGATCCGGACATGACGATAAAAGCGTCAGCCTTTTTTGCAACTCAAGATGCGGCAGGTGTGACGGGCCTTATAGCTTCCGACGAAGAGATTTGCATGCAGTATAAATTACTTTGATATGGTACCGCATATGTTACTAAACACTGCATTTCCTTGTGAAACCGGCCCGTATTTTCATAAATCTTGGATTTATATTATCCGGTGCGTACCGGAACAGATGGTGACGAGATGGCTATTGAAAGGCGAGAAGCACAATTTCATGAAATATAATGACCATGATTTCAGGCCGGTGCTCGGAAAGGTAGGCGCCAAAATCGTCAAACCCCCCGGGAATGAAAAAGCCGGAAAAAAGATGATAATTTGAAAGGAGGAATCTATATGACAGAAACAAAAGAAAAAAAATATTTCAGCGGATGTGCGCTTTGTTACCACAGCTGCGGTGTGGAAGTGACTGTCGATCAGGGAAAGGTAGTGGCGGTCCGCGGGCAGGAATCCCACCCGTTGAACAAGGGAAGACTCTGCCCCAAGGGGCAAGCAATGGTGGAACACCTCTACCACCCCGACCGGCTCAAATACCCCCTTAAGAAAGTAGATGGGAAATGGCAGAGGGTTTCCTGGGATCAGGCCATGTCGGAGATAGCCGAAAGGTTGAACATCCTTAAGGAGAAATATGGTCCTGCGGCTCTGGCTTTTTTCTGCGGGTCTATAGGTGTTGAAAACCTGGAGATGGTCTCGTTGACGCATAGGTTCAAGGCTGCCTTCGGTTCCCCGAACTTTTTCTCCGTTGAAAGTATTTGCTACAGGATGAGGATTCGTGCACGACAGATTACCTTCGGAAAATATCCTGTAGAAGAGATGGATTCCAACCTCTATCTGCTCTGGGGTCACAATCCCGCTGCCTCGGATTTTCCTTTGGCGCTCGCTATAGAAGAAAACATGAAAAAGGGCGCCAAGGTAATTGTTATTGACCCGAGGAGGATCCCGATAGCCGACCACGCTGAGATGTATCTGGGCATAAGGCCGGGTACCGACGGAGCCCTCGCCCTGGCCATGATGAACGTAATGATCAACGAGAAACTCTACGATGCCGAGTTTGTTGAGAAGTGGACCTACGGTTTCGACAAGCTCGTTCCCCACGTGCAACCCTATACACCCGAGTGGGCGGAGAAGATCACCTGGATTAAGGCCGACGACATCAGGACCCTCGCCCGCCGGTTTGCCACAACGCGCGGGGCAAGTATCTTCCACGGTACCTGTACCCAGGACCAATGCGCCAACGGTAGCCAGAACGATCGTGCCCTCGCTATCCTTCAGGTTCTTACGGGCAACATCAACGTTCCCGGAGGATGGGTGATCAGTCCGAGGCTGAGGCTCAACGATGTGAGCCTCCCCTTTCCCGGCAAGCCCCTGGGAGCGGAAGAGTATCCGCTTTTCTACGAACTCTGGGGCAGGACGAGCCCTTATGCGGTTATGAACATGGTGCCGGAGAGTGTGCCGGATAAGCTGCGCGCCTTCATTGTCGCCGGCGGCAATCCCCTTGTCACCATGCCCGATTCGAATGCCTTACGAGACGCCTTTAAGAAGCTGGACCTCCTCGTTGTCTACGAACAGTTTATGACGGAAACGGCGGAATATGCTGACTATGTACTGCCCGCTTTGAACCAGCTCGAATTCTGGGGCCTTGCATACAACTACAATGTCTGCCACTGTCTCCCTTACCTCATGCTCCGGCGTCCGGTTATCGGGCCATACTACGAGTGCCGTTCTGTCCGTGAATTCTATACCGATCTCGCACAGAGGTGCGGTTTCGGCGATAAATTCCCCTGGAAATCGGACGAAGAGGTGGTTAAATTCGAGCTCGAGCCGTGTGTCCTCAATTTTGATGCTCTTATGGAAAGACCGGAGGGCGACGTTTATCAGAAGAAGGAGTATGTCACCCGTCAGGGTTCCTTTGCAACTCCAACGGGCAAGATTGAGATATACAGCGAGGCCTTTGCACAGGTGGGTTTTGATCCTCTGCCTACATACCGCGAACCCGACAAAAGTCCACAGGGACCGCGCTGGGCCGAACTGGGCGAGAAATACCCCCTCATTCTTTCTACGGGCACCAGGGATTTATATTTTAACGGCGCCATGCTCCACAACATAAAATCCCTGCAGGTGTGGTCGCCTTTCCCCAAGGCGGAGGTAGGGCCGAAAACGGCTGCACAGTATGATGTCAAACACGGGGACGATGTAATTGTCGAGACGGACCGCGGCTGGGTCAAAATGAAGGCCCACGTGGATGAAAGGGTCATGGAAGGCGTGGTTCTTGTGCCGCACGGGTGGCCCAATGAAGGTAATTGCAACCGGTTGACGGACTGCAACAACAGAGAACCCATCATGGGTTATCCCCAGTGGAAAGGGCTGCTGTGCAGTATCAGAAGGGCCGATTAGCTGCAGCATCTCTCAGGAAACATAGTGTCGGACATGAAAAGTGGAGGCGACAAAGTGAAACGCAAAGACATCCTTTCCCATACCTTTGAAAAATACGTGGCCATGGTAGAATCTTTCCACGGAGCTGCCGCGCCCGGCGTCATAATAGGCGGATTTATGATTGATCTGGCTTATCAAAGTCTCTGTCGGGACACCCTGTACAACGTGATATGTGAGACGGCAAAATGCCTGCCCGATGCGGTGCAACTCCTGACGCCGTGTTCCATTGGAAATCGATGGCTGAAGATTGTCGACGTAGGTCGTTTTGCATTGACTTTTTATGACAAAAATAAAGGAACGGGCGTCAGGGTATATCTGGATAACAGGAAGACCGAACAATGGCCGGAGATCAGGGCTTGGTACCTGAAACTCAAGCCTAAACATATGCAAGACAGTAAACTTCTTCTGTCGCAGATCCGGGAGGCCGGTACCGGCCTGTTCGGGATTGAAGATATTGTTGTTGACCTCGCATCAGTGCCGAAGAAGAGTAGCAGTCCGATCGCGATATGCCCCTCCTGCAACGAGGCATATCGCGCAGCCGACGGGGCCATCTGTCCTGCCTGCAAGGAGGGACTTCTCCCGTACACATCAAGGGCTGCGTGTTGGGACAGCGCTTTACAAGCAGCAACAGTCCCATGAAATAGCAAAGGGGTTCTTTCGGGAACGACACCCGGGATAGCAGGGAGGTACGGGCCATGCAGAATATGCAGGATTTTAGTGGTATTCTCGTAAAGATTGACGGGCATGCAGCGTCATTGATCGAAGAGAGAAGGATTGAAACAGACGATATCCTGAAGGTCATAGCTTACGCACGGGCATCGGGAAATGCCTTCATCAACAGGATTACCGGTCACTACCTTGCCTGCCGCCGGCCTTCGACCACCACTTACTGGGTGGAATACAAACCGGAAGGCGATGATTACAGGGTGTTCCGCGCCTATTCCCACCGCATGGAGATATTGGAGGGTTTTAATATGCCCCCCAAATCACCGAAAAGAAGCGATGAATGGTTGTGTGTGACGTGCAATGTGCTCCTCGAGCAGGCCACGGTTAAGCTTAAGTACCTGGATGAAACCTTCGGTGCAGACCTGCCGGCCTGTCCATCATGCCAGCGGGTTTTTGTCTTCGAGGAGGATGCGGTGCAAAAGATGGCGCTGGCGGAAAAGATGCTTGAAGACAAGTAGTTTGATGAAATAAGACAGAAAAGTGGGAAAACGGTGTGGACCTCCGACAATATGGAAGGAGTCTGTGAAATAACAGGCGGTTTGATGCGACCGGGAGGCCTTGTCCTCACGGATTCGGCTTTCAACCTTTGCGGTTTTTCCGCAAAGAGTCTGATCCTTGATGCCGGCTGCGGTATGGGATGCACGGGCAAGCATTTGACATACAACCATGGAATGACCGTATGCGGGGTGGACGCTTCAGGGGTATTTCTTGCCCGGGCGCGCCGTGAATCTTCCCTCCCTCTCGTGCAGGCGGTGCTCGAGGCGCTGCCTTTCCCGGCAGCCACCTTCGACGGGATAATATGCGAGTGCACTCTTTCGCAGACCCTCGTGTCCCGCACGCTTGAAGAATTCCGTCGCACCCTTAAGGCCGGAGCCTGCCTGATCCTCTCCGATCTTTATCTGCGGGGCCCGTCAAGGACAGAGACGGACGGGCAGCCTCACAAAGCCGTGCTCATGAGAGAGGATCAGATAATAAGCCTCCTTATCGACCATGATTTTTCCATCCTGCATTTCAGAAACTGTACGGCGGAACTCAAAAGGCTGGCTGTGGAACTTATCATGGCGGTCACGTTGACGCCTGGGCTTCCGCATTGCGGCGCAAAGGTCGGCCCGGGATGTCCGGCAGGAAACAACGGCGTGCAGCCGGGACTCGGGTACTACCTTCTTGTTGCGAGAAGAGGTAAATGAGGGGAACGTTTTACAGGGAGCGGGAATGAACAACGCGATTACCTTAGACAAAGAATATCTTGAAATAATGCATCTTAATAAACAGGGTTACTGTTGCAGCCAGATAATGGCGATCATCCTGCTCAGGAGCCTCAACAAAACCAACGAAGACCTGGTTAGGGCCATGGCAGGTCTCTGCAACGGGGTCGGAGGATCAGGCGAGATATGTGGGTGCCTGTCGGGCGGAACATGTCTCATAGCACTCTGTGCTGCGAAAGGTTGCGATCCTGAAGAACCCGACGAGAGATTGCCGTTAATGCTTAACGAACTCACCGGGTGGTTCAGGGAAAGGACCGCCGCGGCCTTCGGCGGCGTCAGATGTGACGATATATTGACGGTTTCTCCGAACAGGCGCGCTTGTATTCTCCTTATAGCGGAAACCTACCGGAAGGTTGTATCAATTCTTGAGGCCCGCGGTTTTTTTACGGCAGGAAATAGATGACTGATCGTCAGCCAAAGAACATAGGACATACGACAAGTCTCTGTCCCGTATGTTTTAACCGCCTTGACGGCCTGATAGTAGAGGAGGGCGATGAGGTATTCCTTGAAAAGACATGCAGGGAACACGGTAAATGGAGGGTTGTTGTCTGGCGGGGAGATCCTCTTTACAAAGACTGGGAAAACCGGAGAGAGCGCGTACAGTCGGAAATGCCTCGCACGGACGCGGATGACGGGTGTCCATTCGAATGCGGCCTGTGCAGGGCGCACCGTCAATCCCCCTGTTCCGTCCTGCTTGAGGTCACGACGCAATGCAATCTCAGGTGTCCCGTTTGTTTTGCAGATACGCCCGGAGCTGAAGCCGCACGGGCCGATCCCGACCTGAAAACTATCGGGTGGTGGTACGACCGGGTCATGACGACCGCAGGCCCCTGCAATATTCAGTTGTCCGGTGGTGAGCCGACCCTCAGGGACGACTTGCCCGGGATCATAGCATTGGGCCGGAAGAAGGGGTTTTCGTTTATCCAGGTCAATACCAACGGGATCAGGCTTGCGGCGGATAAGGCCTATGCGAAAGAACTCAGCGATGCCGGCCTGTCAACCGTCTTTCTCCAATTTGACGGGACTGATGACGCCGTCTATTCGGTTATGAGGGGCCGGCCTTTGTTCCGGGACAAGATGATCGCCATCAGAAACTGCGCTGAAAACGGACTGGGCGTTATTCTGGTACCTACCCTCGTGCCGGGGGTCAATACGGATCATATCGGCCCCATCATCCGGCTTGGTCTTAATATGGTCCCTGTTGTCAGAGGTGTCCACTTTCAGCCTATCAGCTATTTCGGTCGTTATCCTTCCGCGGCTTTCAGGAAAGGACGGATTACCCTCCCCGAGGTCATAAATGCTATAGAAGAGCAGACAGAAGGTCTTATAAAAAAGAAGAACCTATTTCCCCCGGGCGCCGAGAACATCCGGTGCTCGTTCCACGGTAGTTTTGCAATCATGCCCGACGGTCGGTTGTTCTGCCTGACCCATTCTGCAGGAAGCTGCTGTAACAGCAACCACAGCATGCCGGAACTTCAAAGGACAATCTCGACTGTGGCCAGGCAATGGTCGGCGCCGGAAAATCCACTCAGGCACAGTGAATCCCGGGCTGCCTGCTGCCGGACCGGAACGGACAAAACTCCGTACCGGCCAGGAGGAAAAGGACCCATCGATCTTGACGTCTTTTTAGACCTGGCGCACAATCAGAGCTTTACCGTCTCATGTATGGCCTTTCAGGATGCCTGGAATCTAGATCTCGAACGCTTACGCGACTGCTGCATATCCGTCGTATCCCCTGACGGACGGCTTATTCCCTTTTGCGCGTACAATCTCTCGAGCACGACAGGGAAGACGCTCTACCGGCATAAAAAGGGGGAGGCGGCATGAGAAAAACGCCCCTGGATAGCTGGATCCGAGACCGCTTAACGCTTGGGTCGCATATGCCCCTTACCAGATCGCTTATGGAGGACTATCAACTCGCGAAGCTCAGGGAGGTTGTCGCATACCTGAAGGAAAGCAATCCCTTTTATCGTGCCCTCTTGCCCGTTTCTTTCGACCCCTTTACAATGGACTTTGAGGCCTTTTCCCATCTCCCGTTTACATATCCCCGGGATCTGAGCAGTGTGGGCATAGGAATGGTTTCCGCCTCGCTGAACGACATCACGAGGATTGTGACGCTCAATACCTCGGGTACGACCGGAGACGAAAAGAGGGTCTTCTTTACGGAGGAGGACATGGAACTAACTATCGATTTCTTCCGGGTCGGGATGTTGACAATGGTAGAGAAAGGGGCTACGGTGATCATATTCCTCCCCGGGAAAAAGCCCGACAGCGTGGGAGATTTACTTGCCAGGGCACTGGAGAGACTGGGGGTAGAGGCCGTTATACACGGACCGGTTACCGACATTGCCGCGGCGCGTGATGAGATCCTCAGTCACACTTCCCCGTGTCTTGTAGGCATTCCCACACAGATACTTTCGATTGCGCGGAGCGATGCGCCGCAAAAAACGATCCCGAAAGGATGGGTTGACAGTGTGCTTCTTTCCACGGATTATATCCCTCTGTCGATTACAAAGGCACTTGATGAACTTTGGGGCTGCAAGGTCTTCTGCCACTACGGAATGACCGAAATGGGCCTTGGGGGCGGAGTCGAGTGCGAGGCAAGGGCGGGTTGCCATATGCGTGAAGCGGATCTTTACGTGGAGATTATCGATCCCCTGACCGGTGTCCCGGTAGAAGACGGCGTGTCCGGGGAGGTGGTCTTTACCACACTGACAAGACGGGGGATGCCTCTTCTCCGCTACAGGACAGGCGATGTTGCCGGTTTCCTGCCGGGACCGTGTCCCTGCGGCTCTGTCATTAAACGTCTCGGAAAGGTACTGGGCAGGCTTGGCGCGGAGGTCAGGCTCAAGAACGGTCTCAATATAACGTTGCAGGATCTGGACGAAACGCTTTTCTCTGTTGACGGCGTACTGAATTATCTGGCGGAGATCGCACATGACGACGGCAAAAACCGTTTGTATTTGACCTTCTATACGGCCGGGAGCAAAAAGCATGAAGTGCCTGCTAAGGTCAGGGAAGCGCTCAGCCAATCTCCGACCCTCCGCCGCGCCTTCGAACAGGGCGGCCTGTCTCTGGGCGGCGTGGAGCTTACCTGCCAGGACTGGATAACGACAGGTGTCAGAAAGCGAATGATCGTGGATCGACGTGTTGCCGTTTGATGGAGAGGTTTTGAATTGATTCATAGGAAGTTGGGCTAACAGACATTCCGGAAAAACATGAAAAGCGTTCGAGCAAAATCGGAATTGGTGTTCGGATATCACCGGAATAGGTGTTCGAGGTGGAGCGGAATTTACAATGATAAAGACGGAAAAACCAGGAAGACGGAATTATGCAAAGGTCTTTATGAAGAGGTTCCATGTAGAAATGTTCTCGTCATTATCGCTCACATAGTTAACCACGGATGGCCGGCCAAAACAGTCGTTAACTGCTTTTTTGCCAATAGTTTTGCCTATTATCGTTATTTTCTTGCCGCCCGGGTATTGTTGGCAACCGCTAAACTGAATCATTAAATATTCACTTTATTAAGTATTTTTCCAATCGGGATTTTTGACATGCGATCACTATTGCCTTATGCTTGTTTGATCGTGTGTTCAGGCTTGGCCTGCTTGAGCGTAAAGGCGATCTGCTCCTTCGTAAACTTTAGTGTCTTCATAATAAAATCCTCCTGCCTATTTTGCCGGGAAACTAACATCTTGTGTTGTACAGTTTTATGAAGGCAGGCCAATCGGGTAGAACAATGCATCGGGACCCTGAAACGACGATACGGCTTCTCGCGGGTGCGTTATATAGGCCTCATGATGATGGAAACAGTTGTGTAAAGGGCGGCTTAATATCATTTCTCAGGGTTTATTTCCGAAGTATTTCTTCGATTATTTTGATTTTCAGTTTATTTTTAAAGTTTCAAAAATAATTCTTGACAACCCGTCGGCGAGTAGTATATTTAATAGTTAAAGTATTTAAGCATTAACTTATTAAAGGGATACGAATTGGTTCTCAAAAGTGCAGAACAAATCTTGACGGGGAGGAAACAGGTTATATGGCTCAAAAAAACAAGTTATCTTTGTCATCAGTAAATCCTTTACTCATTCAACCCACTCGGCCGCTGCCAAAGGAAATAGCGATCATCGGAGCAGGGACTATCGGCCCTGATATCGGATATTACCTGAAAAGCGCCCTGCCTGGAAGCAGGCTATATTTGATCGATATAGCTGAACAGGCTCTCAAGAACGCGGAAATAAGATATTCAGCGTACGCAAAGAAGGCCGTTAACAGAAAAAAGATGACTGCCGAACAAGCACAGGCGGTGCTTGAGAACGTTATCTATACCGCTGATTACGACCGGATAAGAAACTGTGACCTGGTAATTGAAGCTGCAACAGAGAACATCGAGCTCAAACAGAAGATTTTCCAGATGATCGAGGAAAGGGCCAGGGAAGATGCTATCATCACATCGAACACAAGTTCGATTCCTGCAGACCGGCTTTATCTCAGACTAAAGCACCCTGAAAGAGCTACTGTTACGCATTTCTTTGCTCCGGCATATATAAATCCTATTATCGAAGTTGTCAAGTGGTCGGAGGCCAGCCTTGATGTCCTCGATTACCTGACATGGCTGTTTGCCTATACAGGCAGAGTACCGATTGTTACTGATAATGTCATCGGCTTCATGCTCGACAGGATTTTCGATAATTGGTGCAACGAAGCAGCCTACCTGCTGAACCAAGCTTCTGCAAGCCAGATCTGCAGGGTGACTGAGAAATTGGCCCTTCAGGGCCCCTTCTTTGTCCTCAACATGGGAAACGGAAACCCCATAGTCGACGAAACGTGTACCCTCTTCATGGAGGAGGGCGACCATTACCGGCCGGCACCAATCCTGAGGTCCGTTGAAAAATGGGCAGTTCCCCGGCCCGGAACTGAAGTCAGCGTCCCTGAGGATGTAGGAAAGGTGGTCATGGATAGAATGCTTGGGCTCCTTTTTTCTCAGTCATTTGATATTGCAGACAGAGTTATCGGTGCGAAGGAAGACCTCAATCTTGGTTGCCAGGCTGCATTGGGCTTCAGAAGGGGTCCCTTCGATCTTATGCGAGATCTTGGCGAAAAGGAAGTCAACAGGATTATGACACAATTTCAGAAACAGAGGCCAGGATTCCCAATGGCGACACAGCCATTCTCGTTCTACCAGGACTTTAAACGTTTCGTGATTGTAGATGACGTTGATGGGGTCAAGGTTATCACCATCAGGCGTCCGCAGGCGCTAAACGCCATCAATGATGAAGTGAACAGTGAAATTATGTCGGTTCTCGAACAGGATGCAGACAATCCATCCGTCAAAGGCTTCGTTATCACCGGGTACGGAAATGTAGCCTTCTCGGCGGGGGCGGACATCGGAAAATTTCCGGAAACGCTTGGGAATGGAGAGGCAGCAGAAAAGTTCGCACGCGATTGCGCAGCTCTTCTGCTCGTTATAGACCGAATGAAAAAACCGGTTGTGGCAGCAGTGAACGGACTGGCTTTAGGCGGGGGTCTGGAGATAGCTATCCGGTGTCACAGTATTGTCGCTATGCGGAATGCCATCTTTCAGTTCCCGGAGGTTACCCTGGGGATTATCCCGGGTAATGGGGGGTGTATAATCCCTTACCGGAAGTGGCCTCAAGGTGCGGCGGTGTTCCATGACATGATTTGTCTTGGAAAGCGGCTCAGTGCCGCAGAGGCTGCACAGATAGGTATGGCCGGCAAGATTGTCGATCGCTATGACGAACTCATCCGGGAAGCCGTAGAAGAAGTGAAGAACCTTCAGGGAAAAACGTTGACGCTCCCCGACGGTCCGGTTGCCATTCCTGAAATAGTAATCCCTGATCCGCCCATGGCCGGTAAGCTGACTTTGAGTAAGGAAGCCGTTGAACTTATCGCCCAGACGATTAAAGATGCCGCTGCAGCTAATTCTCTTCAAGAAGCTCTTGACATAGGCTATCGAGGAGTTTCCGGACTCGCTTGCACGGAGGCGGCCAGAAAGGGGATCACGGCATTTCTTGAGAAAAAAAAGCCGGAATTTAAGAAGTAGGAAGAGTCGGCCAAAGACGGCAACAAAACGGTTTCTTGGATAGAATACGGACGTACAAGGGCGTTATGGAAATAATGAGAGGGTTTGATATGCCAGCTCCGGGGTCGTATGCAGCAGTAAATTTGGCAGATTTGGATAATGAAGTATCGAATGTCAGATGGATTGTAAGGAGGAAAAATGGAAAAGAGAATACGTGTCATGGTTGCAAAACCTGGCCTGGACGGCCATGACCGGGGGGCAAAGGTGGTAGCTCAGGCTCTTCGGGACGGAGGCATGGAGGTGATCTATACAGGTTTACATAAGACGATTGACGAAATTATCAATACGGCGATTCAGGAAGATGTCGACGTGATCGGTCTTTCCATCATGTCAGGAGCGCATCTCTCGATCTGTCAAAAACTGACGGACAAGATGAAGGAAAAAAAGATTGGAGACGTGACCGTTATTGTGGGCGGAGTCATCCCCAAACGGGATATACCCTGTCTAAAAAAAATGGGAATGGAAGGAATTTTTCCGGGCGGTACAAGCTTCGAAGAATCGATCCGATGGATAAAGGGGCATGTGAAGCCCAGGTAAAAGAAAAGACGCTAATTTGATTGTATTTAGGATTAATCAGCAAGGAGGGAAGCATGGGTGTAGCGAGATATATCAAGAACGAAAAAGGTGAAGTTCAGGACGTGATCCTTCAATCAGGCATTCACGTGAAGCCTTTATACACGCAAAAAGACCTTGACAGCGTGGGGTTTGACCCCGAGAAAGACCTTGGCCTGCCCGGAGAATACCCCTTTACGCGAGGGATACATGCCGGAGGCTACCGGAGCCGTGAATGGACTACCCGCCAGTATACCGGCTTCGGAACTCCAAAAGAAACTAATGCACGTTTCAAGATGATGATAGCCCACGGACAGACAGGTCTGAACGTGGCCTTCGACCTTCCCACCCAGATGGGTCTCGATTCGGACGACCCAATGGCTGAAGGGGAGGTGGGAAGAGTTGGCATGGCAATCGACTCATTGCGAGATTTTGAGGTTGCTTTTGAAGGGATCCCTCTCGACCGCATTGGGGCGGGGCTCACAATCAATGCGGTTGCAAGCATCATGCTGGCTATGTTCCAGGCCACAGCGGAAAAATATGGATTCTCGAAAGATAGGATTAGCGCGACCCCGCAGAATGACATTCTCAAGGAGATGATCGGGCGAGGTGCGTGGATCTTTCCGGTGAAACCGGCGGTCCGGCTGATCGGCGACACGATTGAATACTCAATGAAGGAAATGCCGCGTACCAATGCCGTCAGTGTCTGCGGATATCATATCAGGGAATCAGGATGCTCACCTGTGCAGGAGATTGCCTATGCCTTTCAAATCGCTAATACCTATATCGATGAGGTTGTCAGGCGCGGGTATAAGGTAGATGACATCGCTAAAGGCTTCACTTTCAACATCAATATTTTCGGGAACCTCTGGGAGCAAGTAGCTAAGTTCCGTGCCGCCAGGAAACTCTGGGCAAGAAATTTGAAGGAGCGCTATGGTGTTACGGACAAAAGGGCTCTTTACTTCCGTGGTCTATTCGGAGGCGGCGGATACGGAATGACTAAAGCCCAGCCTGAAAACAACATAATGCGCGGCGCTTATTACGCTCTGGCAGCTGCCCTGGGTGGAGCCCAAACCACGGCTCTGTGTTGTCTCGATGAGGCCTACACCATTCCTACCCCCAGGTCAACCCTCCTTGCTTTGCGGACCTTGCAAATGTTGATGGAAGAGACCGGCATGAGAGACACGGTCGATCCACTGGCAGGGTCCTATTTTATTGAGACCCTGACTAAAGAGATGGAAGAAAAAATGGTGGCCGAGATGAAGCGGGTTGACGAACTGGGTGGGATGATTAAGGCAGTAGAGACCGGTTATGTTCAGCGTGAAGTGGCCAGACAGGCTTACGAGTTCGAGAAAGGAGTCCAGGAGGGCGATCTGGTAAAGGTTGGAGTGAATAAATATGCCGGAGGGGAAGAGGAAGAAATTGAGCTTCACGAGTATAGTGAAGAATCTGCACGAGAGCAAATCGAGCGCCTCAAAGAGGTCAAACGGGAAAGGGACGGTCGGAAGGTCTCTGAGACCCTGAAAGAACTCGAAAAAGCTGCAAGAGTGGAGAAAAACGTTATGCCCTACCTCCTTGAATGCTGCAAGGCTTATGCTACCGTAGGTGAGATGACAAATGTATTTAAAGAAGCATTCGGCATATTTAAAGAACCTTCCCTCTTTTAGGGTTGCACCTTGACAGGCGGGTCATAGTAAGAGTGATAGACGGTGGCCGGAAGGCCCGGCACACCGGGAAAAATAAATTAGACAGGAGGACAGAGCATGTATTCAAAGACCTATATTCCCTTTCGCGGTTACTACAGTTCACCTTTCGCCCGATGGCAAGGCACATTGCAGAGCGAGCATTCGGTAGAGTTGGGGGCAGCTACTGCAAAGAGATGGCTTGCATCGCGGAATTTTGATCCGAAGATGTTCGACTACCTCACCCTTGGGGTCAGTATCGGCCATCAGCACATGTTTTACGCAGCCCCCTGGGCAGCGGCCATGATGGGAGCTCCGGATATCTCAGCGGTCCACGTGCCTCAGGCATGTTCCACATCAACGACAGCCATAAACGTGGGTGTTATGGGCATTGAGCTCGGTCTCTATTCGACAGTCTTTTTTCTTGGGGCCGACAGGTGTTCCAATGGCCCGCATACAACCTGGGCCAGCCCCGGAACTATGATGGGCGGGTATCCGATAGCAGAAAACTGGATGCTCGACAACATCAGCTTCGATCCCTGGGGCGGTGTTCCGATGATCGAGACCGCCGAGAAGGTGGTTAAGCTCATGGGAGGGGTCGACAAGGGGTTATGTGACGCAGTGAGTCTCAGGCGTTACGAACAGTATCTTGATGGTATGGCCAATGACAGGGCATTTCAGAAGAAGTATATGTTTCCCGTGGAGTACAAGAAATCAAGGAAAGAGATCGGTGTGCTTGAAGCGGACGAAGGAATTACACCACGCACCAAAGAGGGTTTGGCAGGCATGAAGATTGTTTTAAAAGACGGCGTTCACACGTCGGGTAGCCAGACACACCCTGCTGACGGTAACTGCGGCATCATCCTTACAACTAAAGAAAAGGCTGCGGAATTGAGTTTTGATCCGAAGATCGTGGTCCAGGTTGTTTCATACGGCTACAGTCGTGCGCCGAAGGCGTGTATGTCGATGGCGCCGGTGCCGGCGGCAAAAATGGCACTGGAAAAGGCCGGGATCAGTATAAAAGACATCAAGGCCATTAAAGACCATAACCCCTTTGTGGTTAACGATATCTATCTGGCAAGGGAGTTGGGCTATGATGTAATGGATGTTAACAACTACGGTTGCTCTCTTATTTTCGGGCATCCTCAGGGGCCAACAGTCGGTCGTCTCTTGATTGAGGTGATCGAGGAACTGGTGCTAAAAGGTGGCGGGTATGGCCTGGCGACGGGTTGTGCTGCCGGGGACACCGGTGCAGCCTTGGTTATCAAGGTAGCTTGCTGACGGAGGAGGCTAAGCGAATGGACGATGCCAATCTTTTCAGAGATATAACAGTCTTAAGCTTGGAGCAGGCGACTGTTCTCCCATATCTTACTTTGCGACTCGCCGAAGACGGGGCGAATGTGATTCGAATAGAACATCCTGTGTATGGCGATCCCAATCGCAAAGTAGGTGACGATGTACTCAACGAAGAGCGAATGAATTCGTATTATCTTGCCTTGAATGCCGGGAAAAAAGCTTTGACTCTCGACCTTGCAGCACCTGAAGGACGGAAACTCCTGAAGGAATTGATTCTCGGGCTGAAGGTTGATGTCTTTGCGGTTAACCAGCTTCCAGGGAATTACGCAAAGCTCGGAATTGAGTATGAAACGCTCAAAGGGATCAGACCCGACATCATTTGGATAGGGTTATCGGGGTTCGGTCCTTCAAATAATGATGCAGCATATGATCCTATCCTCCAGGCGAGAGGAGGGTTAATGGAGTTGACCGGGGAGAAAGGAGAAACGCCTTATGTCATGGGCATCCCCCTTCCGGACATGGGTGCAAGCGAGCATGGTTACGAGCTTTTATTAAAGGCTCTTTATAAGAGAGCGCTTACCGGGCAAGGGAGCCGTATTGATGTTTCCATGTTCGAGAGCACTGTCTCTTGGTTGACTCAGGCGATTACACATACGGTTTCTTTCCGGAGAAAAGTGACCCGGTCGGGGAACGCTCACGAATTCTTCGCACCCGTCAATGTGTATCCTACGAAGGATGGTTATGTGTATGTGGCTGTGGGAAATGACCGTCAGTGGGAATCGATCACAAAAATCCCGCAATTCTGCTCTCTCGACAAAAAAGAATATACACGCAATGCGGGAAGGATTGCGGATGTAGATAATTTGAACCGGGTTCTTAGAGAGATCACAAAAACCTTTGCGACCAACGATCTGCTGAAGGTTCTTAAGGAAGCCACTATTGCTGCTTCAAAAGTGAACACCATCGAGGAGGTAGCGGAGGATACCTATGTCAAACCGAACCTCCTGCATACAACGGACCCCATGACAGGCATGGTGGTTGCAATTGCTCCACCTCCATACAGGATTCCCTATTTGGAATCGGTCAACCGTAACCTCAGTTTTCCTCCCCGTTTTGGCGAGCACAATGCAGAAATTTACGGCGGACTTCTGGGATACAGCGCTGAAGAGCTAACGGAGCTTAAGGAAAAAAACGTTATTTAAGTTACTGTTTATAATTTGTGATTACTAAACATAATAAGGGGTTATGGGACTAGCAGAGAACATAACGAAGGGTGATGTAAAAAGTGCAGCCAGGCTTATCTCGTTGATAGAGGACGGGGACCGGGACGGGTACTATCAACTGTCATTGCTGCTTCCCCATACCGATTCGGCCCACGTCATAGGTGTTACGGGACCTGCTGGGGCGGGAAAGAGTACCTTGACTGGCGCTCTCGCCTCGACCTTCTCTCAGCAAGGGAAGAAGGTGGGTGTTGTCGCAACCGATCCAACTAGCATTCAAGGCGGCGCCTTCCTGGGAGATAGAATCCGCATGAGAGAGGCCGAGGGAAGTGATGTGTTCATACGGTCCATGGCTGACCGCGGCCATCCGGGTGGAATGGCACGGGCAGTGACAGGCGCTGTTTATGTATTGGAGGCTTTGGGTAAGGACGCCATCCTTGTGGAGACCGTGGGAGCAGGCCAGTCCGAGAAGGAGCTTTTCCACCTGTGCGATACCATCATTGTCCTGTTTACTCGCGACTATGGCGACGAGATACAACTTTTGAAGGCGGGCCTAATGGAGATAGGCGATATAGTGGTTGTGAACAAGGGCGACCTTCCGGGAACTGAGGATGCACAACGGGAACTGTCGGCATGTGCCTCTAAACGAACCGGCACCGAAGGCTGGCTAACCCCTGTGCTCGTTACGCGGGCAGATCGGGGCGTGGGAGTCGCGGAAGTGATGGAGGCCGTACAAAGGCACCGGCAGTTTATTACCGAGGATGGCAGAAGGGACGGAAGGCGAAAAGAGAAGATTGTTGCTTTGACAAGGAGTCTGTTGAAGGAAGAGGCCTGGGAGCGATTATGTGGTGCGATTGCAGACGACAAAGAGTGTTCAAAAATAGCGGAAGACGTAGGCAATATGAAGATAGACCCGTACAGTGCGGTGGAAAAAATTATGGAAAAGGTAGCCTTCGGGATCAAGGCGGGTTGAGGGATTACGAGAAACGGATCGCGGCACGCCGGAGATAACTGAAGAGGAATACAGCAAGAGATACTTTTAAAAAAATTGACCGACAGTACCAAGTAAGGAGGATATATATGGACTTTGCCTTGACAGAAGAACAGGAGTTCTTCAAAAAAACGATAGCCGAGACTGTTGATCGCATGATCGTGCCAAAGGCGCGGGAGATCGATGAGACGGATGAGTTCCCGGTGGAGTTGTGGCGGGATTTCGGCAAACTGGGGTATCTGGGATTGAGGTATCCGGAAGAGATAGGCGGGATGAATGCTGATCCCATCACAGCCATGATCTTCTACGAAGAGGTGACGAGAGGATCGGTGGGGTTTGCTCAGGGCATAATTCAAAATATCCTGATGGGAACATATTTCATCTATAAATTCGGCTCCGAGGAGATGAAGAAGCGGTGTCTATACCCGGCTATGCGGGGAGAGAAAGTATCGACCGTCTGTTTCACCGAGGACCAGTCCGGCTCTGACCTGGCAGCCACGAGGACAACTGCGACGAAGGACGGCAACGAATGGGTGATAAACGGGACCAAGATGTGGATAACGAACGGTGCGGTTGCGGATTTCGTCACCGTCTTGGCAACCACAGATTCTTCCCTGGGGGCAAAGGGTCTTAACTTCTTTCTCGTTGAAAAAGGAACGCCGGGTTTTTCGGCAGGTCAGGTTCTTCATAAGCTGGGTTGCCATGGTACAGTAACCGGCGAACTGGTGTTCGACGAGGTGAGGATACCCGAAGAGAATCTTTTAGGGGGAGAAATAAACAAAGGAGTGGCCTATTTGAATGAGATACTCGACGAGGTGAGGATAATGACCGGGGCGATGGCCATGGGAATTGCCCAGGCGGCCTTCGACGAAGGCCTGAAGTATGCGAGGAAGCGGGTAGCTTTTGGAAAAACGATAGGGCAGTACCAGCTTATCAGGGCAAAGTTTGCGGAAATGGCAACCGAGATGCACGCAAGCAGGCTCATGATCTACTATGCCGCATGGAAAGTTGGGCAGAAGATACCTTGCAGACAAGAGGCCGGCATGGCCAAGATGTTCGCCACAGAGACGTGCCTCAAGGTAGTCGATGAGGTAACGAGAATCTGGGGCGCCAATGCCTTTGCGCAGGAATATAATCCCCAGCGTTTTTTCCGGGATGCAAGATTTCTGCTTTATGGCGGAGGGACTCATGAAATTCTTAAAGACCTGCTGGGCAGACTGATCATCGGCAAACCCGCCCAATAAGTGCGGGAATTATGTGGCAAGAGTTCAGGCAGAACAAAAAATGTTTAGTCGTTCCAAGGGGTTGAAGGAGAAAGAATCATGAATATTGTTGTATTGGTTAAGCAAGTTCCTGATCCGGAAGTGGTCATAGGCATAAAGGATGAGGGGAAGAGTCTGGAAATCGAGCAGAAGTTTACGACCAATTTCTTTGATGAGTTCGCAATTGAGGAGGCACTGCGCCTGCGGGAAAAACATGGTGGAAAAGTCCGTGTGATCACGCTTGGAGGAGATAAGGCGGTTGAGGTACTGAGAAAGTGTGTTGCTATGGGTGCGGACGAGGTGCTTTTGTTCGCCGACGCGGCCTATCTCAACGGGGATGGGTACGCTACAGCCCTTGCTCTCAGCAAGGCCACGGCAAGAGGACCTTTTGATATTATCCTATGCGGGAAACAGGCCGTCGACGACGACAGGGCTGAGGTGGGTCCGATGGTGGCGCAGTTTCTTGGCATTCCACATGCGGGCGGCATAGTTAAGTTGGATGTCGTTGATGGCAAAGCGACGGCGGACTTTATGAGCGACGGCGGACAAGAGACTGTAGAAATTCCTCTACCGGCTTTGTTCAGCGCCCAAAAAGGACTGAACGAGCCGAGAGTGCCCCTCGTTACCAATGTTATGAAGGCGATGAAGGCGACGATCCCAAGGATTACGCCCCAGGAATTGGGAATGTCGACAGATGAGATAGGAGTCTCCGGGTCAAAGGTGAGAGCAGATAGGTATCGCCTCCCGATGAAAAGGCGGAAGATTCAGATGATTGCGGGTGAAGCTCCCCAAGCTGCGGCTGAGGCCGTTCGTATTTTATTTGAAGTTGAACGTGCATTATAGGAGGCAAGGGTGGAAACAGCGCTGGTATTCGTAGAGATCAAAGGTGAAGAGCCGAGAAAGGTATCCCTTGAGGTGTTAAGCGAGTTAAGAAAACTGACTGGAGGCGGGGGATACGTCCTGGAGGCAGTAGTTCTGGGAAATTTGCCGGAGAGAGCGAAACAGAATATTCTTGTCTACGCGGATCGGCTTGTCCACATCACGGACGCCGTCCTCGATCAGTACACATCGGAGGGCTACTCATTGGCGCTTGCGCGTTATGCGGAGAGTACAAAGCCGAAGCTCATAGCGGCTGGTGCTACACGGATGGGACGGGACTTCCTGCCTAGGGTAGCCGTGCTTCTTAAGACTGGTATTGCCTCAGACATTACTGAGTTTTTATGGGACGAAGAGTCCTTAAAGTTTATCCGGCCTATTTACGGTGGCAGGGTGCTGGCAGAGGTGTATTTCGAGAACCGAGCCGGTATCGTTACGGTCCGGCCCAACGCCTTCCCGCTTGGCACACCCGGAGGGGTAGCCGGCGAATATGTGGCCCGGGAGATCGGCATGATGCCGACCGAAATAAAATCAAAGGTGATGGACAGCCGTGCGGCTGCTAAGGAGAAAGTCGATTTGACCGAGGCGGACATCATTGTGTCCGGAGGGCGTGGCCTCAAGGCAGCGGAGAATTTTAAACTGCTCGAGGATCTGGCAGATGCTATCGGGGCAACAGTCGGTGCGACACGTTCGGTGGTTGACGCCAAATGGCGCGAACAGGAGGATCAGGTAGGCAAGAGCGGAAAGACGGTCTCGCCGAAGCTCTATATAGCCATCGGCATTTCCGGCGCCATCCATCACATCATGGGAATGGACACCTCCAAGCTGATCCTTGCAATCAATAAGGATCCTAATGCGCTGATTTATGATTACGCCGATTACGGTATCGCTGCCGATCTTTTTGAAGTGGTACCGGTAATGACCGAAGAGTTGAAAAAAAGGCTGGGTAAATAGGTTGTATGAATGGAAAAGATAGATGCGGTTATTATAGGCGGGGGACTTGCCGGACTCACAGCGGCGTATCAGTTGAGCACGGCAGGCAGACAGGTAATTGTTCTTGAGCGTGGAGATGCTCCGGGCAGCAAGAACGTAACCGGCGGGAGGATGTATGTCGAACCGATAAGGCGCTATCTGCCGGCCCTTATCGATGAAGCCCCGTTTGAACGCCACGTTGTGAAAGAGATGATTGCGGTACTGGACGAACAAGGTTCGGTCCTGCTTGAATACGGGACCGACAAATGGCGCGAGCGACCATACATGAGTTACACGGTGCTGAGAGCACGCTTTGACAAATGGTTCTCAGAGAAGGTAATGGAAAAAGGCGGTTTCGTTATCCCTAATCGGAGGGTCGATGACCTGTTGTGGGAGAACGGCCGTGTGGCGGGCGTCAAGGCGGAGGGTGAAGAAATACCGGCTCATATAGTTATTTCCGCCGATGGCGCCCTTTCTTTAATGGCAGAAAAGGCCGGGCTGCGATTGCCATTCGACCCGGGTAACTACGCTGTTGCAATAAAAGAGTTATACGCGCTTGACGAGAAGGTCATAGAAGATCGGTTCGGGCTGAATGCGGGCGAAGGCGCAGCGTGCCTCTTTATGGGGGCCATGACGAAAGGTATGTTTGGAGGCGGGTTCCTCTATACGAACGAAGATAGTATTTCCTTGGGTATCGTCTTAGGCATTGAATCTCTAAGGAAGGAATCGGGGAGGTTTCAGTCTCATCAAATAATGGACGAATTTAAGGCCAGGAACGAGGTACAGCGGTGGATACGAGGCGGCGAGTTAAGGGAATACTCGGCCCACGTTATATCAGAGGCCGGCATTAACGGCCTCTCACGTCTGTATACGGATGGCATGCTGGTAGCGGGTGATGCCGCGGGATTCGCTCTAAATCTTGGAATCACTGTAAGAGGGATGGAATTGGCCATTGTTTCGGGGGTACTGGCGGCAGAGGTTGCGGATCAGGCACTTACGAAGGGAGATATGTCGGCAGGGTTTCTTTCCAGCTACGAGAAGAAACTTAAGGAAAGCTTTGTTCACATTGATATGGAAACATTCCGCCACTCAAAAGAGGTGCTTGAGAATCCTCGTTTTTTCACCATCTATCCGAAGTTCATGTGTGAGCTTATGGGGAAACTCTTTACGATAAGCGACGAACCGAAGGCGCCTCTTTACAAGAGCGGGATGGAAGTTGCGAAAAAGTACATCCTGAAATGGGAGGGACTTAAGGATCTTCTTTCCCTGAGGAAAATGTAGTCATGAAAATAGAAGAAAAGATAGCCCTTGATGCGATCAAGAACGACAAAGAGAGTCACATTACTCTGGATCAGGAGCACTGCCGGCATTGCAAGGAGCGCTGGTGTATCGCCGTTTGTCCGGGTCATCTATACTCCGTAAACGAGGAGACAGGTGATGTGGTTGTAGAGTATGCGGGATGTCTGGAATGCGGTACGTGCAAGATTGCGTGTACCTACGGGTCTATCTCTTGGGAGTATCCGGGAGGGGCTTTCGGTGTTCAATACCGTTACGGATGATGTAATAGAGGAAATAAAACGGAACATTTACAAATGACCGATGAATATAAAGAATAGATAGGAAGAAAAAGAACAATCAGGCATTGTTTTGTCAATATATAGAAATTAAAGATAGGAGGTTATGCTGTGCGAATTTCTATTGATGTAGGCGGTACATTTACGGATGTGATACTTGTAGATGAATCGACAGGGCGATTTCACTATGCCAAGACGCCCACGACTCACTACGACCTTGCCGAGGGGGTTTT
>Ga0209749_1000965_pt1 | contig 30201 bp, 32 predicted proteins | sample EPASupsiteSAE347_FD_187267 | JGI IMG/M metagenome (GOLD analysis project Ga0209749, IMG submission 187267) | Bioremediated contaminated groundwater from EPA Superfund site, New Mexico - Sample SAE3-47 (SPAdes) (version 2) | ecosystem: Environmental > Aquatic > Deep subsurface > Groundwater >...
TGACATCCTGCAGTTCGTTCTTTTCCTATTACCAAAAGTGGTTCTTGCCTGCCTACCTTCTCATGAAGGACACGTTACGGGACGGAAAGCCGCTTCCTCAACCCATTGCAGACGGCATAACCGATTCGTTCACCCATTTATCTCATAGCTACGATTCCGGCTCTGAGCAGGAAGACCAGGCCCGCATCTCACTCGCCCTTGATGCCCTGGTAGAAACCACTTACCTTTGCTACCAGATCATAGTAATCTCCATCGGCTCGGAGATTTCAGTCGTCTGTGATGACTCGCGAAAGGCGAGATTCTGCATCAACATGAATTACAGCGACTTCAAGAAGGAGTATGCTCGATTCAAAGCAGCCGGAAACGAAGCTAAAAAGCTGGCGGAAATGAAATCGGATGCATCATGCAAAGCGGCAATTAATGCTTATGAGGATGCAATAGCTATTGGAGAGGGCCTGCTGGATAAAATCGATTGGATCAAGATCGAAGATTCAAATCTAGAGACCGAACAAGCCTTCGTGCTTTCTACTGTTCGGGAAGAAAACCTGTCGACCAAAGATAAAATGATAGAGCTGCTAAATAGGCAACTTTCGCTGCACCCGCGCAGAAGCTTTGCAGCAGTTGTGATCATTTTTATTGCATCGGGATTTATCAATGCCTTTTTAAAGAATATTTACGATCACATGTTGGGTCCTTATGTCCTGCAATTTCTCAAAGATATTGGCACCTAACGATAACATTAAGTGGATAGAAATATCTTACATAATTCGGTAATGTGGAGGACAAGCTCGCCCCAGATTCCCGGCTCTTTGGTGGTAATATAAATGGACCTGCAAGAAGATGAGAATAATTTGAAATCCATGGCATCACAGGTTCCGCAGGAGGATAGCGACCGGCTGGGCCGACTAGCAATCCAGATCCTGGCCTTCCTGGGCGGGCTGGCTGCATTGCTCATCGCAGCTTTTGATCTCATAGCCTCGATGATAGGCGGCTCGTCATCTCACATCCCCTCCGGCTGGAGCGATTTGAGCCAGGCCGGGGGAATCGTGTTCCTGCTGCTGGGCCTGGTGGGAATTGCGGGCGCATTTCTCTACACCAGAAACAGGAGAAGAGTGGCGTGGCTTCTCCTCGGCTGCGGGCTTTTGGGCTTTCCAGTGGGGTACATCGCCTGGATTCCTTTCCTGGGCTTTCTGGGATGGATCATGTGGATTCCGCCGGGTGTGCTGCTCACCGTCGCCGGTATTCTGGCCATAATTACTCCAGAGCGGCTCCGGTCCATTCTGGGACAGGGCAACACCAAGGAAGACCGTGCGGATAGGAAACCGATCGATCAGGCACTATTTGTGAGCACAATACTTGTGGGAATAGCTCTGATGACGATTACCCTCATGTTCGCCGGCCTTCTGTTCTTTGGGGCAGAGGATTACCTTAAGGGAGACGCTGGCCGAGATCAGGATGATTTTGACAATGCAAATATTGCCGGCAGCATGGGAAGATGGGACAAAGCCGTCGAATCATACGACGACATTCTCTCGCGAAATCAATCCAACGTCCGGGCCTGGGAAGAGAGAGCTTATGCTCTGGAGAAATTGCACAGATTCAAGGAAGCCAACGAGAGCTATGAGAAGGCGCGGGAGCTAGATCCTGAAAACAAAATATGATCGAGATCAAATTACCACGCTCATCATATCCCAGCCCACGATGGTCGGCGCTCCGGACAGATCAATCACCTGTTCTGCCATCTCGTCCTCGCATCCCTGAGCCTGCGGGTAAAGATGCGTAAGTACCACGCGCTTAATTCCCAGGTTCTTGATCATGCTGCCCAGCTTCTTGGGCGTCGTGTGGTTGGTGACATCAAAGGGCTCAGGAAAGGAGCACTCATGAATGAGCAGGTCGGCGTCCTTTGCAAGAGCTGCCACGCGCGGGCAGGGCTGTGTGTCTCCGGAGTAGACTATTACCTTTTCCTCAGACTCCAGTCGATAGGCGAGAGCGGTCACACTGTGGCGCGCCTCCTCGGCAAAGATGTCAAAACCCTTGTGGGTGAAAGAATCCATAGGTTTGAGCTCCATAACTGCCACACTCATCTTCTCGAGGTTAGGGTAGAGGCCCCGCGCAATTTTAAAATAGACCTCTGTACCCTGCGGCCCGAAGATTTGCAGGCCGGGCATGTCTGCCAGAAAGCGAGCATTGGCCAGAGCCAATAGATCGGAGACGTGGTCCAGATGAAGGTGCGTGAGCAACACGCTGTCCAGCGCCTCCAGGTCGACTCCCACCTCGTCCAGGCGCAGGAGAGTACCCGCCCCGCAATCCAGGAGCAAAGCCCTATCGTTCTCCACTAATACCGCCGCCTGGGAGCGTCCGGGCTGGGGGATGCCCACGCCCGTTCCTAGCATTGTAATCTTCAGGCTCATGTACTTCTTACACGCACCCAATAGTAAATTAACTTCGTGGCTTCGCACCTTTGCAGCTTAAGCCATAGCTTGCCTCTTTTTCATCCCCAGCAGCGCTATGGCCGCCAGCATCGCCGCTCCTGCCCCGAAGAGGAACGTTGCCTCTGCTCCCCACCAGGTCCAGAGGGCTCCGGCCAGGAGGCTGGAAATGATTGCCGAAACACCGATAGCTCCGTAATAAAGTCCCAGAGAGCTGCCGCGCAGACTGACAGAGCTGAGGTCGGATACATAAGCCCTCTCCGAGCCGTCCACCAGTGCATAGACCAGTCCGTAGAGGGCAAATAGAGCTATCAGGCCGGCTAACGAGGTTACAAACGCAAATCCCAGGGCGGTGAGAGCAAAGAGGGCATAGCCCAGGGCCAGGACCTTTCTCCTGCCCACTCGATCCGACCAGATGCCAACGGGCATGGCCAGGGCGGCATAAACAAGGTTGAAGAGCGCATAAAGCAAGAGGGGCGCGGCCACGGCCAGAGACCCGGAGAAGAGACCCTGGGCGCGCAGGATGAAGAACATGTAGCTGAAGTTGCCCAAAGCGAAGAGACTGGCAAGACCCAGAAAGCGGCGCAGCTCTGGTGAGATGCCGGAAAGGTTCAGTCTGACCTCACAATTCGGTGACCGAAAGCTCTCCTTCACACGGTAAAATGGGAGCAGAGCCACTACGGACAGTACTCCTGCCACCATGAAGATGGAGTTATAGCTCATGCCCCTCTGCCAGAGAAGATAAGCCAGAATCGAGCCGATGACTGCTCCCATGGAGTCCATGCTTCTATGCAGCCCAAAGCCTCTTCCCCGTCGTCCCTCCTGGGCCGATTCAGAGATCATGGCATCTCTGGGGGCGGAGCGCACGCCTTTGCCGCTTCTTTCCAGGGTCTTGAGCAGGAAAACTTGCTGCCAGCTGGAGGCTACGGGGAGGAGGAGCTTGCCCACCGCAGAGAGAGCATAACCGGCTACAACCAGCGGCTTTCTCTTGCCCAAACGATCTGACCCATATCCTGCCAGTACTTTGAGCAAGCTGGGAAGGCCGTCGCTTATGCCGCCGATGAGGCCCACGGCCATGGAGCCGCCACCTAAAGAGGCAATAAAAAGCGGGAGAATGGGCTGAATGATCTCGCTGCTGATGTCGTTAAGCAGGCTTACAAATCCTAATAGCAGTATATTCTTGCTGGTTTTTAGGTCAGACACTTAAGATGCGCTCTCTCCTAGAAGTTGTCTGCTATTATTACTATCGGATTTCCTGGTTATAGCCCCGACCAGGCTCGCCGCCTCATCCGGTGTTAGCTCCTCCGGCCTTCTATCCAAAAGGGCTCCGTCCAGCTCCGCCAGAGCCAGTCGGCCTGCTCCCAATGCCGCCAGGCCCTTCTTTACCTTCTTGCGTCTATTATTAAAAAGCCCCTCGGCCAGCCTTATGAAGTTCGCCGGGTCGACCTTCGGGCGATCCGATCTGGGCTTGAGCCGCACGACTGCCGAGTCAACCTGGGGCACAGGCCGAAAAGCCATCTTGGAGACCTTCTCCAGGATTTCAATCCGGCAGAAGAAACCCACTGTCATGGCCAGACGGCCATACTCCTCGCTTCCCGCGGTTGCCGCCATGCGCCTGGCAAACTCCCACTGATACATCAAAACGGCCGTCTCAAAAGGCCGGGAGAGCAACCGGTAGGTGATCTTGGATGAGATCTGATATGGAAGGTTGGAGACGATTTTATTGCAATGGGGAAGCTCTACCTTCAGAGCATCTCCATTTATCACCTGAACGTTAGAAAAGCGACCCGAGAGCCCAGCTGCCAGATCGGGATCTATCTCCACCGCATAAACCTGGCCGGCGCGCGAGGCCAGAGCCTCTGTCAGGTTTCCCGGGCCCGGTCCAATCTCCAGCACCCTGTCCTCTGGCTTAAGTTCGGCATAGCTCGCGATGCGCACAATCGCATCGCAATCCATGAGAAAATGCTGCCCCAGCTTCATCTCATGCGGGGCATTGTGGTAAAGACGCGATACTTGATCTTGTCATCCATCAGTTCGTCCTCGATGCGCTTGTAGATGATCTTCTCGGGATTGTGTAGCCCCTTCACTCTCTCCATCAGATCAGCAAAGCTCTTGAAAGCGCCTTTCTTGCGCTCATTGAGCACCGCCCACATAAGCTTCTTGCCTATCCCGGGCAATAGCTCCAGAGCGTGCATTCTGGTCGTGATGGGTCCGGCTTCGTTGAAGTAGCGAATGAATCGGGCCTCATTATCCATGATGATACTTACAATCTGATAGGTGAGCTCAAGCTTGGCGTTATTGGACAGCTCTGAATAATCGATTCTGCGATTGACATGGTCAATGATATCTCGACTACCGCTGCCGATGTAAACTCGAGTCCCGGCAGTCGGAACTGCGCCCTCCTTGGGTGTCATCTCCATGAGAACGAAGTTAGCTTCTCCTACAGCCTGGATAAGAGGTTGCTTTTGGTAGCTCCGAGAGTCCGGAGTACGTCCATAGGGGAGGTAATCGAGAATCCTAGCTACCTCTTCTCTCTTCGGCGGTCTCCCCTCAGGCATGTGCCTTTACCCCCTGAATACGATCTCTAAAATATTGTTGAGCTCTTCTTCGCTTAAAGTGAACCGTTCCTTGGCATAAATCGCCCTCAGCTCGTCCTTAGTGACAGGCCTGATGTCGGCGATTTTTACGGCAATTACCTTGTTCATCTTTTCCAGCTTCATGAGCTCGGCTACCATTGCCAGGCTCTCTTCTGCCGTGCCCTTGCTAAAGAGCTCGGCATGTCTGATAGCCCGGCGCAGTTCGTAACCCAGTTCTTCTTCATCGGCACGCTTTTGCCGGATCTGGTCCAGGATCTCCCTGACCTCCGCCATGGTCAGGATATCCTCCTGCAATACGCTTTTGACAATCATCTATTTTTGTGCTGTCAGATGTTCTGGTAATGTGATCAATGTCTTGCTTGCGTTGCCATCAGTGACCTTCAGGACAAAGGCTCTTCCTCTTGTTCCTACAACCTCGCCCGTCTTTCCGTGAAACCTCGGATGAGGCATACCTTTGTGTATGCTGGGGTCGATGATTACATGGACCATTGCGCCCGTCTCAAACTCCTGAATCGCCCTGACTACCGAGGACTTGCCCTTAGCTCTGACTGTCCTGCTCAGCTTACCTCTGGACTTCTTCCGCATTCCGTGATGATGTGCCATCTGATTCTCCACCTACATCTATTACATCTAATTCTTCGACGATCGCGTCGACTTTGAGGATTTCAGCGAGGTTCGGGCGGGTTCTGCCTCCGTCCCCGGAGATCAACTCTTTGATATACAGACCGCTGTCGCCTCTTATATTTATGCGGGCCAAATTGCCCGTGACCTCCAGTAGATCAGCGCTATGAACTTTCCTCACCCTTACTTTATCAGCTCTTCGGTGAGACACGCGAGTTGGCGTACGTTGATCAATCGGCCCTTCCAATTCTTTCAGGACAGATTTAAGCTTTTCTTCTGAGACATCTGCGCCCAGCCTAACCAGGGCGGAGTAGGTCTTCTCAAATGTGGCCTCTTTGATCTTCTCAACCATTGCAGAATGCGCCTTGGCGAGGCCCAAGACCTCCACTTTGCCTGCTGCATGGCGATTTATCTCTGCCTCCAGTGCGGCCAGATCAATGGTCCTGATGAGGGGGCGCACCGCTTCCACAATGAAGGGCCGACCGGTGCCCATCATGCGGGCGTCAATGTCCTCGCGACCTGCACCGTGAAAGACGGTATCTTCGGCAGCGGCTGCCGCCATCACTGCGGGGCGGATCAACTCATCCACAGACTCCTGATACATCTTGCCGGTACCCTGGCAGCGCGGGCAGCCGTGACCGTGACACTCGCGACATGGCCAGCGTGTCTGGGGAATGCCGCGCACAAGTTTTCGGTAGCGTCCGCGAATGAAGACGGATGCGACCTGCAGCTGTACCTCGCCCGTCTCCAAATTGAGGTGAACCACCACATCCGGATTCTTCAAATCAACCGTCTTTCCGGTCAGCGCGGAAAGCCTCTTTCCAACCTCGCGATTCAGCTCCGACTTGAAGGGCTCGGCGTGAGTGGACCCGCCGTCGGCCAGGAGCAGTTCCTCGTTCTCGGCCAGGAGGCCGGACATCTTGGTGCCCACCACCAGGGTCTCAATCTCTCGATCGGCGATGGCGACGGCAGCTTTGTCAGCCCAGGCGTCCAGGTTCGCGGGTGCCATCTCGCCCAGGCAGATGGTGCAGCGGGCGTCCTCCTCATTTTTGCGGCCCAGCTTGAGGCGAGCCGATCGGAAGGATGGCGCCAGATCTTCTTGCAGGGGGCCATCCTCATCAGCGGCGGCCTGCATGGCCAGCACCGTCTTGAGGGAGCGGCCACGCTGCTCATTGGTAAGGCCGGTGGAGAGCATAGCAAACTGGCGGCCCAGGCAATTGTCGCAGATAGGGCCGAGGCTGATGATCTTCCGGGCTGTGTCCAGGATGTTGTCTTTGGGATTCTCGGGATTCTCTAAATTGTCTTCACTCATAATGACTCTTCATATCCTGCAATCGAGCTTCTGGTTTATTAGAGCTTGCAATTGATCCATCCATGAAAGATCTCTGCCAATGACCAACTCCTGCATTTCGGCATGATGAGTGTTCTTCATGGGAACTAGTCGCATAGAGAATCCATGGCTTCTAGCCAGATCTCTTACCTCATCGACATTGTCATAGGTGATCAAGAAGTCTCCTCGTAGCGTCTCGCAAATGGTAAACAATTCCTCGTGATCAATATCGCAGTATTTGTAGAGCCTTTTTCCATATTTAGGAATCTTTTTGCCAGTGTCTTCGCATACCATCGAGATCCTATGCATTTTCCATTCTCTCCGGACTTGATGAGACCGGACCCCTTGGCCAGCACACCGCCATGAAATGTGCGGTTTTTCAGAATGGTTTGAAAAGCCCTCTCTTTGATCTCAACAGCCGGAGTGGATAGCTCATAAAGCACAGATTCACGAGAAAGCTTGAAGGATAGAATGCGATCAGCCAGCCACGGCCCATTTCCAGAAACCACGCATTGCCAGACTGCGGCTACGTCTTCATCAAGCTCAACCATAACCACACGATTGACATGGTTTTCAAATAGTGCGGTGAGACTGGTGATCCCTCCGCCTGCAAATGGTTCAATGAGCAACTTCGGCTTTGGATGCTTGCGAATTATCCATTCTCTGAAGGTGGGAACAAACCATGTCTTTCCCCCCAGGATAGCGAAACGGGCTCCTTTGGGGAACTGTTGCTACGTTTACCAGCTTTGCAGTGTAAAAATTATTGAACTCTTGGAAGAGCACAGCTTGCCTGGTTGCGGTCATCTAAAATACCCGTTCGATCGTATTATTTACTGGCGCAGTCTCAAGATGTTCATCGAGCTTATCTTGGAGGCATCAGAGCAATATAATCTATTCATCGATATATTTCTCCAGGAAGTCGGAGGGAGCCGGCCTATGCTGTGCAAGCTGCCAGGCATCATATGAGCAGAGAATAACGCCCACAATCCAGCCCAATCCCGAACTTATGATTGCTATCAGCGCCGACAGCAGGAACAGGACTATTCCTCGCTTGGTGTACCCCAAATAAACGTGACCCAAACCGGCAATGATGAGGTTCAATATCACGGCAAGTAACGGACTCTTGGAATTAGACATAGTAGTAACACCCCATTTCCTTAGACAAATATATCCTTATTCCTGCATAAATAGGTTGGTGTCCAAAAGCCAGTTTAACTCGTAGGATCGCGAATGACGGATTTAGCTGACTGCGGGTCAGCGAGAAATAAAATAAGGCAGGAGGGCATAAGATCATTGGGGCCCTCGCAAGATTTTGGTCGGTCTTTTCCCGCTTCTTCCTTCACTCTTCCGGGTAGACGAATATCCTGTTCACTGGGAAGTCTGATTCCATTAGCTCCTGGTATTCGTCCCATATCTCCCGAGGATCAATATCCGCGTCAGGATGGAGCAATTTGGCCATGTAGGCCAGGCCTACGGGATTATCCAGGCCGTAGAGCATCTCGGAGAAGCAGAGGAAAACCCTGTCATTCTTTACAGCGAAAATGCTGTCAGCCCCGGCCCGAGCCAGGACCTCATTCCTCGATTTCTCCAGATCGAGGGTATCCTTGCTGGGACCCGCTTCCCAACCCAAGGTGTCCGCAGACTTGTATTTCAGAATTACGTCAGGATTTTCAGCTATGACCCATTCCCAGGAAACCTTGGGGAACTTTCCGCTCAGCTCGTTGGCTATATTCAATCCTCCGGCCAGGCTTACGAGGCTTGCGAATCCTGAGCCTGGACCATAGACGGTAAGGTCACTTGTCCCTGTTGATGATCCGGATTCGATGTAGACTTTCTGCAGGGGTAGTCCGGCAACAGCTGCTTTTATCTGCGATGTCTTCTTTTCATTCCAGTGGTTATAGACTTCCGCTTCCTTCTCCCGGCCCAAAATGATTCCCAGCTTTGTCATGGAATCGGTGACATTTTCGGGATTGGTGAAATCAAGCCCTATTAAGGTGATGTTTTGAAAGGGAGCAAAACCTTTCTCAAAGGAATCTACCGCATAGGATTTTCCGCTTGATGTTCCATAGGAGTAACACAGGACAATGATATTCGGAACTATCTTGTCCTCCTCCTTAACAAGCTCTCCGATCATCTCGAAGTCAAAAGAGTTCCATGTGCCCACAACCTGCCTGTCTTTGAGCAGGGGGTATATCTCCGGACGGTCATGAATAGTCTGGGTAACTCCAATGATCTTATCCGATTCGCCCAGAGCAGCCACGGCCTCAGCGCTGTAGCCGCTCTGAACGATTATTCTCTCGACAGGCATCTTTATGACGACCTCTCTGCCTGCAGAATCTACTATCTTCCTGGGATAGCCGGCCTCTTCTTCAGCTGGTGCCGACCAGGCAAGAGATAATTGCAGTATCAATATCGCCAGTATCAATATCGTTTTCTTGCTCGTTGTAATCCCTCCGTGGTTGGACAATATTTTTTGATTTATTACAAGCTATATGTAACTAAACATAACTTTAATTAAGTCAAACTACAATAACTTAATAAAACTTGCGGCGAGAGCAGGATGTCAGTCCAGATAGTGATTAAATATAGAAATATATTAACAATTATTAATACTAAATTAGCTATTGATATAATATAAGTATATATGGAAGTATATGTGTAATACTTAAGATGAATCAAATGAAATTCACGGTGAGAAAAAAGATGGAAGCAGACTACACAGACATAGGGGCCACCACTACCGAGGCCATGGAGATAAGCAGGAAAAGCAGGCAGATAATCTCGGATCTCATTGGGGATCTTACTCTTGAGGATAAGATTAAGCAAAGGTGTGTTATCGCCACTGGAGATCCGAGTGTCGGCGAGATTTTGGAGTTTTGCTATAATCCCGTTCAGGCAGGCCTCAAAGCTCTGCAAGACGGCGCCAAGATCTTTACCGATATAAAAATGGTCGAGATGGGAATAGTCAAAAAGGGCCACAATAGCGCAGTTGTGACACTGCTTGGGGCCGGCGATAGCCTGGCTGCGAGCAGCGGGATCACCCGGACCTCTGCAGGAGTCTTTTCCAGACAAAATGAGCTTTCCGGGGCCATAATCGTCATAGGAAATGCGCCATCCGCCTTGATGGCTCTCTGCGAGTTGATCGAGTCGAGCATGATCATGCCGGCACTGGTCATCGGCGCTCCGGTTGGCTTTGTTAATGCCGATAAGAGCAAGGAACGATTGAGAGCGATAGCAGTGCCCTCAATTTCAACCGTGGGGACAAGGGGTGGCACACCTATTGCAGTTGCCGCCATAAACGAGATCATCAATATGCACAGCAGAGCCTGTCATGTATCCGGCTAGACGGCGGTTTTAGCTCCGGAAAAACGAAACCGGGGCAGAGAATACCAATATTTTTATTTCTGTCCCTCCAATCTCTTTGTCATCCGGCTAAATGCTCATCTTTCTCACTGCGATCATGCTGCCTCCTATGAATGCTACAAAAAATACCAGCAGCACGAGGAATGACATCCAGGGCAGGGACTGATTCAAGGCCGCGGCTCGCAACCAGAGGCTGGCGTGCGTGAGGGGAAGCAGATAAAGCGCATACTTCAGCCCAACCGGCACCTGGGAGAGCGAGAAGAAGGTCCCACCCAGAAAGGTCATGGGCAGAAGGATGATACTGCTGAAGGTTCCCATGTCCTCATGAGACTTGGCCAGAAGTGCCGCGAGTACTCCCAGGAAGGAAAAGGTCAGGCAGGTGAGGAACAATCCCAGAAGAAACATCGGACCGACGTGAATGGTCGGCGCAATCAGCATGGCCAAAACCAGAAATGCAACTGAGCTGAACACACCTCTCACCACTCCGATCAGTGCCTTGCCGAGCAAGAGCGAGTGCAATTTTATGGGAGCCATAAGGCATTCGTCAAAGCTCTTGAAGTAGAGCCGGTCGACGTTGAGCCTCGTGCCGGCACCGTTGAAGCTGGTTGTCATGGCGGTCAGGGCGATGATGCCGGGAACCACGAACTCCAGGTAGCTCGTTCCGTTGAGATTGATACCTCGTCCAAGGCCCCATCCAAAGGCCACCAGATATAGCAGCGGGCTGATCAAGGTCGTCGTGAGGTACCTCAGCCAGCGGCGCTTGAGTGCAGCCAGATCCGCCCAGAGAATGTTATATGCATCCTGTGCAATCATCTTAAATCCCCCAGTACCTTCTGGCCGGTGAGTTCTATAAAAACATCTTCAAGATTGGACTCTCGCATAACTACCTTCTCCGCGCCGGGCTGCCCTTGAATAAACTCTGCAGCTTTAGCCCGGTCCGGGAAATACTCATATTTTGTTCCGTTCCCATTTGTCTGCATTTCAACGGCGATCATGCCGAGTTTCTGTCGCAAATCGATGGGAGTTCCCAGAGCAATGAGCTTGCCGTGATGAATTATTCCCACCCTTCGGCATAATGCCTCGGCCTCTTCGATGTAGTGAGTGGTCAGAAAGACCGTAGCGCCGTCACAGTTCATCTTGCGAATGAGGTCCCAGACTCTGCGGCGGGTCTGGGCATCCAATCCCACCGTCGGCTCATCCAGAAAGAGAAGCTTCGGCCTATGGATGAGCGCTCGGGCGATCATGGCCCTTCTCTTCATGCCGCCCGAGACGTCATCAATGAGATAATCGGCATGGTCGGAGAGTTCCACATAGTCCAAGAGTTCCGCAATCCTTTCTTTTCGATCCTTTTGCGAGAGATGATGCAGCCTGGCATGCAACTCCAGGTTCTCGGCAATGGTCAGATCCCTGTTCAAACTGAGATGCTGCTGGACTATGCCAAACTCGGATTTCACGTTGGCCGGGTCTTTGGCCACATCGATGCCATTGATGAGAACCTGGCCGGACGAAGGCTTGGTAAGCGTCGTCAGGATACGAATGGTAGTGGTCTTGCCCGCACCGTTTGGTCCCAGAAAGCCGAATAGCTCTCCTTTTTCAACCTCCAGATCCAGGCCGTCAACTACTTTTTTTCCGGAATAATCTTTGTTCAGGCCGGATATTTTTATAATTTTACTCATTAAAAGGCTCCTAGAAATGAACTTGAATTCATGTCTTTCTCTTGAGATGGTGCATCTTATTCACCTTTTTTGAATAGATCTTAAAGGAATGATGTACGGTCTGTCGAGATCATTCATTACCAGGGCCTCGACCCCGTACACCTCTCGAATATTCTCAGCGTTCAAAAGATCGGCAGGACAGCCTGCTCTGTAGATCTTTCCGCCTTTCAAGATCGCCAGCTTGTCCACAAACATGGCTGCTAAATTGAGATCGTGCAGGGCCATAACCGCCGAGATCTTCTTCTCCTTGACGAGATGGGAGACCATCTCCATGACCTCCAATTGATGCCTCATGTCCAGGTTGCTGGTGGGCTCGTCGAGAAGAAGAACCTCCGGCTCCTGGCAGAGGGCACGGGCGACAAGCACCTTTTGTTTCTGGCCGCCGGATAACTGCGAGAAGTCCCTCATGGCCAGATCCTGCAAGTCAAGAAGCTCCAGAGTCTCAGATACCTTTTCGATATCGTTGTCCGAGACATGCCAGTTGATATGCGGCCTTCTGCCCATGAGAACGGTATCAAAGACAGTGGTTGCCAGTGGAGTTGAACTGGACTGGGGAACATAACCCAGTCGCCTGGCGATCTCTTTTCTGCCGATGCTCGCCATATCTATGCCGTCCAGAAGTATGCAGCCTCTGGGCTTGAGTATCTGGTCGATGCATTTGATCAAAGTGGTCTTGCCGGACCCGTTGGGCCCGACCAACCCCAGCACCTCCGAGTCGTCGATCACCAGATCAAGGCCATCCAAAATTCTGGAACCATTGTAACCGAATTTCAGGCCTTTGATGGTAATGTTTACCAAAACTCTTTCCTCCTGCGCATGAAGAGATAAACGAAGAATGGAACACCTAAAAACGAGGTCATTATTCCCACAGGCAGTATCACCGGTGCCAGTATGGTTCTGGCCAGGGTATCAGCTCCCAAGAGGAGAAGTGCACCCACCAGGGCCGAACCCGGCAAGAGAAAGCGATGGTCTCCTCCGATGACCATCCTGGTGATATGAGGCGCAACGAGGCCTATGAAGCCGATGGTACCCGTAAAGCAGATGATGCTGGCAGTAATCAGCGCCCCCAGAATCATGCTGATGACGCGCGTCCTCTCTACATCTACGCCCAGGCTCTTGGCAGTCTCATCGCCGGCGCCGATGGCATTGATGTCCCAGGATTTAAGAATCAGATAGGGCAGACAGATAGCCAGGACGCCGGTAATGATGGCAAGCTTCTCCCAGGTGGCTTTCCCCAAAGAGCCCATCATCCAGAAGACCACCTCTTGCACCTGCTCGGCGTGGCCGACGTACTGCAAGAAGGAGGTCATGGCTGAGAAGAGATACATGATGGCTATGCCCGCCAAAATCATGGTCTCGGGGGTGATTCCTTTGTACTTGGCCAGGCCGTAGACGGCGAAGGAGGCAATCAGTGTAAAGATGAACGAATTGCCGATCACCAGATATTCGCCGCCCACAAAACCTGCACCCATCACAATGGCAAGAGCAGCACCAAAGCAAGCAGCAGACGATATGCCCAGCGTAAACTCGCTGGCCAGGGGATTTTTAAGTATGCCCTGCATGGCCGCACCGGCAACGGACAGGCCCATGCCTGCCACAATTCCCATGAGTATTCTCTCCAGGCGCAGCCCCCAGACGATGGTATCGGCAAAGTGGGTCGTCTGGAAATAGCCGGGCAGGAACTTGGCCAAAATTGCAGCATAGACATCCTTGACGCTTAGGTTGGCAGACCCGAAGGTGACGGCGAGGCCTGCCAGAAGTATCACAGCCAGGATTATAATCAAGAAGAAGAGCATCTTCTTGCCCAGGAACTTTTGGTACTCTTCTTTAGGCCGACCGTGTTTGTAGCTTTCCCGCTGCCGGGCATCGGCCCCTTGCACGTCATGGCTTGTCATCGTCATAGATCCTCTCTTGCCACGATTTATTTGTCCAATTAGGATTCTGTTGGATAGGCATAGGCCTCATCCAGATTAGCGGCGTAAAACTGCTGGGCAAGCTCCTTATGCACAGCCTTGGGATCGATGTCCTTGAAAAGATCGGGATGGAACCACTTGGCCATGTAAAGCTCGCTGATGACGGAGCGAACGCCATATCTGATCTCTCCGGAGATGACGTAAACCCGGCCTTCTTTAATGGCAGAGACATCGGCAAGCTCAGGGCGGCTGACTATCGACTCATGGAATTTCGAAAGATCGCTCTCCTGCAATGGCTTGTCGCTTGACCTGGTCTGGATTATCACATCGGGGTTGGTCTTTATCACCCATTCCGCGCCGACTGTCGGGTATTTGCTGGTCTTGTTGCCCAGATCCCTGGCGATGTTGATTGCCCCAGCGTATCCGATTAGAGTATCAGAAGAGGTGCCGTTGGAGACGGTGTAGTAGGGCTTTCCCGCCCATTCGAAGAATACCTTGGGCTTATCATCTAAAGATAGGCCGGCTGTCCTCTCCCTGATCAAATCCTGATATTTCTCAATAAAGCCGATTAGCTTTGCAGAGCGCTCCTCTTCTCCCACTACCTGGGCGATTCTCTTCATGGTATCGATCTCATTTTCAGGATTCGAGAGTGACTCAATCATGACCGGAATTGCGGCATCCTCTAATTCCTTCATGTCGTCTTCGGATAGCATGCCGTCCGCAATAACCAGGTCCGGATCGAGCTTTATAATCAACTCAAGATCAGGCGAATATGAGCTCTTTCCGGCAATGGTCACATTCTCTAAAGCCGGCGGGAAATAGGAATAAGAATCCCTTCCCACTAGCCTCTTTCCTTCATCAAGGGCATAGAGGTACTCGGCAACTCCAGTTCCCAAAGACACAACCTTATTCACCGGTGTCTGCACGCTCACGGAGCGCCCGGTGGAGTCAATGACATTGATGCTCTCGGCACAACCAGTGCAAACAAGGATGCAGAGGCATATCATAACATAAATTGGCTTCATATCCATGATACTATACTCCAGATAGATTAAAGTTAATTGGTCTTAGAGCAAATTAACTTGTATATAAGAGCTTGGGTGTCATTGGGCTTTGTGCTCGCGTCTGCGAAGAGCTTGTGGGAGTATCGGCGATCAATATGTCGTCTCCCAGATGCGAGGTTTACGAGTCGAAGCGGTTGTGGCTGACAGGATCGATGATGTCCTCGCTGCAAAGGGCACGAAATACTTGAGAATCTCCGTGGTCTCCCGGCTGAAATGGGCCATAAGGAAGGGAAAGAGAAGATTGGCAATAGCAGGCACGCCCTGCCAGGTTAGGGCCGTGAGAGAGATTTAAAAACTGGGAAGCGTGAACTACCGCGTCCTGAAGGGCGCGGCTTCCCACTTCATCGCCAAAACTTGCCTCACAGATATGTGATGTAGAGGTTTCGACTCGATGGGCGCTACGGGCTGTTCCATCCCTGCGATGAGTATGTTCCTGGAAGCATTGTAGTCTCGATCACATGAGAATCCGCAATAAGGGCACTCATGCATTCGGACAGACAGACCTTTCTTTACGATGCTTCCACAAGCAGAACACCTTTGAGTGGTGTTCCTGGGATCTATTTTTATCAGCATTCGACCAGCACTTTGAGCCTTGTACGAAAGCATGAATATGAACTTTGACCAGGATGCATCATGAATGCTGCGATGCATACCATTATTATGGCCTTTCTCTTTCAGACCTTTGACATCAAGATCCTCAACGCAAATGATATCGAAGTTATTGACATACATCCGAGAGAGCTTATGCAGGAAATCATCTCGTTGGCAGTTGATTCTCTTATGCAGTTTGGCAATCTTATCCTTGATCGCCCCATAATTATTCGATCCCCTCACCGCTCCGGCTAGCCTTCTTTGCAGCCTGGCAAGCTTATCTTCGGATTGTTCTGCACATCTTGGATTCTCTATCTCATTGCCTTCGGAGTCAACCACGAAGGAAGTCAAACCAACATCCAGACCTACTGCTTCCTCTGTTTCTGGTAACGGCTGTGGTTCCTGATCGGTCTGGACTATGGCGAACCATCTCTCGCCTTCTCTTTTGATTATGACGGCTTTGATGCAACCTTCGATCTTTCGATAGATCTTGATCCGCATTTCTCCTATCTTGGAGAGATGTAATATGTTATGATCTTGATCGATTTTGAAGCCGGATTGGTTGTAATTTAGGGTGTTATACCAGCCATATCCTTTGAAACGGACATGACCGATCTTTCGACCATTCTTCTTGGACGCTGCAAGTCCCTTGAAATTAGACCAAAGGGTATAATTCACCATCTGAAGAACTTTGGAATAGACAAGATTCAGCTTCGGATTCTCAAGCTTAAGAGACGGAATCATGTTCTGAGTATCATAGGTCTTGAGCTTGATGCCTTTCTCCTTAGCATCATTCAGGTCTTGGAGAAGCCGATTATAGAGCCACCTGCAAGCATCTAAATTCTCTGCTAACTTCCATTGGGTGATCTTGTTCGGGAAGATAGGATATTTGTAGCTTATAATCATACTTTCTCCATCTGAGACTCTACATACTGCATCAGAACATCGAGAGATACCTGCCCTGTACTGGAAAGGAAGTAGGAATTTGACCAAAATGAGTCTCCCCAAAGGAACTCCTTGGTTTTTGGAAATTCTTGTCGGAGTCTTCTGGCAGTGACTCCCTTGATTACATTCACGACGTTGGATAAGTTGGTTGTGGGTGTCGCTGTGAACAGTATATGGAGATGATCTTCGGCTGGTTCCTGTATTAGTATTTCTATTCCAAGTTCATCTGTCAAGCTCCATATAATCTGCTTTAGCCTCTCGCGAATTACTTCGTCATAGAGCGCCTTCCTCCGATACTTGATGACTACCACCAAGTGATAGTGAAGTGAGTACACGGAGTGAGCAGACCGATCGAGCTTGTATTTCATCTGATTTACAAATATCAACGTATCACATTGTTTTCTTAAATAGTTATTGTTAGTCAGAAACTTGGGCAAAGGACTCCGCTTTCATCCCCACCCTGAAGGATGGGGACTTCCCGCTCCGTCCTTCGCAATCCTACGAGTTAAAATCTTTGTGCGTACAGAGAAATTATTCTTTACCTGATGAACCTGATTGCCCAGGTATCATCCCGTGCCTGGGTCTGGGCAGAGCGAAGAGCAAAGACAAAGCAGACAATTCTTTAAGGAAGAAACATAAGTACAACATGCTGCAAGAGATATCTGGGTGAGAAAGGTTGTATCTGATTGATACCAACATCTTTCTAGAGGCAATGCTGAAGCGGAGACACAAAGATGAAGGGGTTGAACATCGTAATACCGATCTTAGAGATGAGATAGCAGTTATCGACGAAATGGAATTTGGCTTAGATTTTGATGATGCACTTCAATCATATGTTGCCAAAAAGCTCCATTTGGAAATAATCAGCTTTGATAGGCATTTCGATGGTGTTGAAGGATTAACGAGACTTAGGCCGAATGATGTTCTCTCCAGCGCGAAATCCTAAGACGGCTAACATGACGCGATCCACTGGAAATATCAAAGAAACCGATTGCCCTCCTATGAAAATCCTCCTGGTCACAGGCCGCCTTGCGCAGGCTCAGGTCAAATCCTTTGCAGAGGGCGCAGACGTTCTGGTGGCCGACGTCGATGTGGCCGCCTTCATCACACCCGAGCTTCTGCTCTCCGCCTTTCCTCAGGGTTATGACCTCATCCTCATTCCCGGCGCCATTACCGCCGACTTTCAGGAAGCCGAGCGTGCTTTGGGCACCAAGATCCGCCTGGGGCCCAAACACGCTGCCGACCTCAAAGCAGTGCTGCGCCGTCTTGCCGAAGAGAAGATCGAGCTATCCCGCACCATTCCGGCTTGCATGCTATTGGAAGGAAATATGAGAGAAGGCGCACTTGATCAGGTGCAGCAACTTGAAGAGATGGCCCTCTCGCCGCTGCTGATCAGGGGCATCAAGATCGGAGGCATCTCTCGCATGAAGGTCCTGGCTGAGATCGTCGATGCCACACGCTTACGCCCTGCGGCCCTGACCGAGAAGGTCCGCTACTACGAAGAGCAGGGCGCAGATATGATCGACCTGGGGCTACCTCTTGATGCCGGGCCGGAGCAGGTAAAAGCCGCACTGCAAACCGCCCGAAAGGCCACAAACCTTCCAGTCAGCATCGACACTATCAATAGCGACCTGATACTAGCGGGATTAGAGGCCGGAGCCGACCTAATACTCAGCTTAAATGCCGCCAATCTGCCCCAGGTGGGCAAAGCGGTAGCCGGGGCAGGCACGCCTGCGGTGATCATTCCCGGCCCAGGCTGCATCAGTTTGGAAGATAACCTGTTAGCGGCTTTGGAGAAAGGAATCTTAGCTATAGCAGACCCCATTCTCGAACCGCCACTGCAAGGACTGGTTCCATCGCTGCAAAGGTACCAGGCTTTCCGGGAGGATCACCCCGATATCCCCCTATTTTTCGGGGCCGGCAATGTAACTGAACTGCTGGATGCCGATACGGTGGGCGTCAATGCCCTCCTGGCCGCCCTCGGTGCTGAGTGTGGCGCATCTATCCTATTCACTCCCGAGTACAGCAGCAAAGCAGTAGGAAGTGTAGAGGAGCTTGGCACAGCATCGAGAATGATGATGCTGGCCCGAGAGCGCAGCGCGCCCCCAAAAGATCTGGGCCTCGACCTTCTCATCCTTAAGGAGAAACGGCACCTTCCGGAGGAAGCCATGCCCGAAACGGTCATAGAGGCTAAAGGTGGGCACAAATACCAGCCGGATCGCAGCGGAAGTTTCAGTATATCTATCTCATCGCAATCGATACTTGCTCAAAACGCCGGCACAACCATCGCGGGAAGAAATGCTCGCGACATCCTCAATACTCTCATCGAGATGGGATTGGTCAGCCGGCTGGACCATGCCGGATACCTCGGTCGCGAACTGGAGAAGGCAGAGATCGCTCTTCGCCTGAAAAGAAGCTATGTTCAGGACGAACCGCTCTGGTCCTCTGAGAAACGTTAAATATTTGGTCTCGCGACATACGTGCGGATGAAATCTACAGCTAAGGCTTTTGCTATCTTTGTAGGCATTGTCATGGTACTGTCCGCCTTTGCAAGTTTCGTGATGATGGGGGGCGACCAGACCGAGAACGTTGTTGTGCCGTCGGGCGATGGCTCTTTGCAGACCTTTGGGGTACAGGGCCGCTATGTGGAATGGGATTTTGAGGGACTGCAAGATGCCCTGCAGATGTCTCCGGAGAGCACCGTCATGGCATACTGGATCAACCTGAGTGCATCGCAAAACCTGACGCAAGCGGTAGCTGCGGCGCTGCCTCAGTCCATGGGCCTCAGTTACGGGGGCCAGATTCACAACAATAACAAAATTGAAAAGCTGGCCAATGCCAATTTCAATGGCACCTGGACTGAGTTTCACGAGGTTCAGCCGTACCCGGTCGGCTACGATGGCCTGGTAATACCATACCAGGATTACATGATGATCCCCGCGGGAACCGATTATGCCATCGTGTTCGGAAAGCCGGCCCTCTTTGGCCCACAGGACGCCGTACGGCAGGTCCTGGATGTGATCACAGGAGGACTGTCAGCACAAAGCTTCACACTAATCGGTGATGATAATGCCGACCTGCAGGTGGCGGCTCTGGGCAGCGGCGGCAAGAGTATGCCCCTCTCCGGCGGATACAAGGAATTTTACCTGGGTGTAAATGTGGCAAAAAACCGGACCCTGGGTTATGATCTAAGCGCCCGGTATCTGCAGCCCGAGGCCGGCACGAGCAGCAAGATTGGAGAAATCGCTGCGAAAAACAATCTCAGCTACTCTACCATTGGTGACGAGACAGACCTATCCGGACCTGTGGCTTTCGAAAATCTGCAAAGCGTGCTCATGGCCCTTCTCGGGCCGTAGCGCAACCTTTTTACATATGGAGCTAATGGCAGTTCTTATCTGAATCGTCTAATTCGTTTAGGCGTTTTTGCGATGAATGATGATGGGCGAGCTGCCCGGAAGGAGATTAAATTATGGCAAGACCAATATTCGTAAGATTTGATGTTCCAGCAGAGCTGGCTACCATGTCTCTTGAAGCCCTTGAACTGGCTCGTGATACAGGCAGAATAAAGAAGGGGACCAACGAAGCCACTAAGGCCATCGAGCGTGGTGTAGCTCGGCTGGTTATTGTCGGCGAAGATGTCACCCCTCCAGAGATTGTGGCACATATTCCAGCTCTTTGCGAAGAGAAGAAGACTCCTTACATCTACGTCAAAAAGCAGAGCGAGCTTGGTGCCGCTGCCGGCCTGAGCGTAAAGAGCGCTGCTGCGGCAATCGTGGAGCCCGGAAAGGGAAAAGAGTTGCTTGATGAAATCGTCCAGAAAGTAGCAGCTTTGAAGTAGGTGATATCCGATGGAGGATGAGAACGGAGTAGCGGCAGAGGTCATAGAGGTCATCGGCGTTACCGGCATGCATGGTGAGGCAACGCAGATAAAATGCCGTATCCTGGAAGGCAATAACAAAGGCCGTATTATCACCAGGAACTGCATGGGACCGATCCGCATGGGCGATGTCCTGATGCTGCTCGAGACTGCCAGAGAAGCCAAGAAGCTTACCAGCAGGTGATGGAATATGGAAGCAAGAAAGTGTTCCTTCTGCAACAAGACCATCGAGCCGGGAACTGGCAAGCTTTATGCCAAAAAGGACGGCACGGTCTTTTACTTCTGCTCAGCCAAGTGCGAGAATAACGTAGCTCTTGGCCGCGTAACGAGAAGAATCAAATGGGCCAGAAAGGGGGCATAAGCCCTGGCTGAGATAGAGCGAACCTTTGTCATGGTAAAGCCCGATGGAGTGCAGCGCGCGCTCATTGGCAAGATACTGCAGCGCATTGAGGAGAAAGGCTTCAAGATAGTGGCTTTGAAGCTCACTCTGATGCCGGTGGAGAAGGCCAAGGAGCACTATGCAGAGCACGTGGGCAAGAAATTTTATCAGGACCTGGTAGATTTCATCACCTCCGGACCCTCCGTATCAATGGTGATTGAGGGGCGGGGCGCAATTGCCGCCATGAGGAAGATGAACGGCGCTACTAATCCGGTTGATGCCGTCTCTGGGACCATTCGAGGAGACCTGGCCATAGAAACCGGACGAAATGTGGTGCACGGCTCGGATTCGGCCGTCTCTGCAGCTCGCGAGATCGCGCTGCATTTCAGCCCGAGCGAACTGGTGGCCTACAAGCGAATAGATGAAACATGGCTTTACGAATGAGATCAGGCAGGATTCATTTTCTGCCTCCTCTCATCGGAGCCTTTAAATTCTTAAAATGAAATGTAATTTTTAAACTTACTTCTTTCAGGGCGCGACCAGTATGCAACATAAGTCCAAAAAGGCCGGCAAAGTTCAAGGCGATGAGTCCAATCTCAGAACACCCATAGTAGTGGTGATGGGGCATGTGGACCACGGCAAGACATCTCTTTTAGATAAGATCAGAGGAACGGCCGTTGCCAAGGGCGAAGCCGGGCTTATTACCCAGCACATTGGAGCCACAGAGGTTCCGCTAAGCGTGGTGCAGGATTTTTGCGGATCGCATTTCGGCAAGGAGATGCAGATTCCAGGATTGCTGTTCATCGACACGCCTGGACATCATGCTTTTACCTCTATGCGAAGCAGAGGCGGCTCTCTGGCAGATCTGGCTGTGCTGATTGTGGACGTTAACGAGGGCTTCCAGCCCCAGACCATCGAGTCGCTGGCCATTCTCAAGCGTTTTAGAACACCATTTGTGGTCGCAGCCAACAAGATGGACCGCATCAGCGGCTGGCACTCCGTTGCTAACGCTCCTTTTGCCAAGAGCATCAAGGCACAAAATGAAAGAGTGTCCGAAGCCCTGGATACCAGGATCTACGAGTTGGTAGGAGAACTCTACAAGAGTGGATTTGATGGGGACAGGTACGATCGGATCACCGACTTTACCAAGACGATTGGAATTGTGCCTATCAGCGCCATCACCGGAGAAGGGGTTCCCGACATTCTCATGATACTGGTTGGGCTGGCGCAGAGATTCTTGAAGAATAATCTGAAGCTGACGGCCAGCGGCCCTGGTATGGGCACAATCTTGGAGGTAAAAGAGGAGAAAGGCCTGGGGACGACTCTGGATGTCATTCTCTACAACGGTGAATTCAACTCGGGCGATACGGTAATTGTGGGCACGGCCCATGAGCCGATCATCACAAAGATCAGAGCCCTGTTAAAGCCCAAGCCTCTGACGGAGATTCGAAGCGAGGAGAGATTTCTGCCGGTAAAACATGTGGCGGCTGCATCTGGTGTAAAGATTGCAGCACCCAAATTGGAAAATGCACTGGCAGGATCAACCATTCGCGTGGTGGCAAGTGCTGAAGAGATAGATGCTCTTACCACGGAGCTGAAATCGGAGCTGGAGGCGGTGCGTATCGATGCAGAGAGCGAGGGCGTGATCCTGAAAGCAGATGCCATCGGCTCGCTGGAAGCTTTGGTAGGCGAACTGAAGGCCAAGAATATTGCCATTCATCATGCCGATGTAGGGCCCGTTTCCAGAAGAGATGTGATCCGTGCTTCGGCCATCAAAGAACCCCTGCTTTCTGCGATTTTGGCATTTAATGTGGAAATCTTGCCCGATGCCATCAGCGAGATTCAGAAGACCAATGTACCGGTATTTTGCAGCGATATAATTTACAGTATTTTGGAGAACTACGAACAGTGGACTGAGGAGCAGAAGATGCGCATAGAGCAGGAGCGGCTTGAGGCGGTTATCCGACCCGGTGCCGTGCGTCTTTTACCGGACTGCGTCTTCCGTCAGTCCAGACCGGCCATTGTAGGCGTGCAGATCATAGGTGGCGTGATCAGGACCCATGTTAATTTAATGAGAGAAGACGGTGCCAATGTGGGCGAGATTAGGGGAATTCAGGCGCGCAATGAAAACGTCGGCTCAGCGACCGCCGGGCAGGAAGTGGCTATCTCCATCGACGGACCCACTGTTGGAAGACAGATCCATGAAGGCGATATCCTTTATGTCAACATTCCCGAGAAGCATGCTCGCATTGTGGAACTGGAACTGAAGCCCAAGCTGGCGGAGGACGAGCGCGAGGTGCTGGAGAATTTCCTGGAGATCAAGCGCAAGAAAGAACCATTCTGGGGAAGATAATTTTTTTTAAAAAACTTTTCGAAGAAATTATTGTTTTCTTTAGCATTCCTGATCGTAGGATGCAAAATAGACATGATAGACAAATGCGTAGCATGCAGTCGCTGTGTGACTACTTCCGCCAATGAATTGGAGGGGATTAGCCCTGAGTTCGTCCTAAAGCCAGGGCCAGGATATTTGTGAATGCTTCCAGCAACCTCTTCTGCTCAGGCTGCAATAGCTGCTCATCTTTGCCCAGTCCCACACCTAAAACTCCAATGGTTACTTCTTTGGTCTTGAGTGGCAGGTAAGAGAGCGTAGCTGAGGAAAGAGTCTGTGTGCCGTGTCCTGCTTCCTGGCCGTGTCTGAGAACCCAGGTGGCCACACCCAGCTTGCGCTCATCAAATATGAGGTGTTCTCCCATCCTGGCCCGTTCCTTGAGCCGTCCGGTTTCATCGGGCAGAAGGATCATCACATCGCACTCGAAGGCCTGTGCAATCTCCCCTGCAGCGCAGCTTAAAAGCTCCTGCCCGTTCCCAGCTGCCATGAGGTTGCGACTAAAGGAATAAAGAGCGGAGACAAAACGTTCCCTTTGCCGAGCGCTCTCGCCCTGCCATCTCACCAGATCTGCCAGAAAGCTGGTTATTATTCCTACTATTACAAAGACGATGAACACGGGCAGATAGCGCAGATCTTCAACCGCCAATGTCATATTGGGAGGCACGAAGAAGAAATCAAGGGCTGCTACCGCCAGGAGCGACGTGGTCAGACCTGAGCGCTTGCCCCAGGTCATTCCACTGTAGATCACTGGCAAGAGCAGAATCATGGCGATATTGATGAGGCCCAGCCAGTTTTGCAGCGGCCAGCAAAAAGCGATCGTTGCGGCTACGATTAGGAGACTGCCGGAGAGATGCCGCCAGTTCATGTCGCTTGCAAGCGACGCGGCCTTATGTTCGACTTGTTCGACCTGATCGGCTTGAGCGCTGCCTATGACGAGCACATGGATCAGTCCGCTCCGTTTTATAATCTCGTTTACCACCGATCCTCTCCACCATCGGTTCCACAAATGGCGACGCGGCAGTCCCACGACGATTACCGTGATATTATGCTCTCTGGAGAAGGCGATGATCTCCTCAGCTATATTCTGGGCGCTCAAAACCTGGACATTTGCGCCCAACTCTCTTGCCAGCGTCAAGCTATGCGCCAGCTGATCACGAGCAGTCTCTGTAGATGATGCATCTTGAGGTGATTCCACATAAACTGCAAACCATTCGGCATCCTGGTCTGCAGCCATGCGCTGCCCTATGCGTATCAGACGCTCGGAGAAGGTACTGGCATTTATGCAGACCAGCAATCTCGATCCGGCCGGCCAGGGACCCAGTATGCCATGCCCCTCCATGTAGGTGCGCATGTCCTCATCCACCATGCGGGCTGCATATCGCAGAGCAATCTCTCGCAGTCCCAGCAGGTTGCCTTTGCGGAAAAAGCGCTGCATGGCTTGCTCTGCCTGAGATGGCACATACACTTTGCCATCCTTAAACCGCTGTAGCAGATCCTCCGGAGTCAGGTCTACAACTTCGATCTCATCGGCCAGCTCAATTATCCTGTCCGGCAGAGTCTCTCGAACTCGAACTCCCGTGATCTGAAAAATGATATCATTGAGGCTCTCAATGTGCTGGACGTTCAGGGTTGTGTAGACACTGATGCCCGCATCCAGCAGCTCTTCTACATCCTGATAGCGTCTGGCATGGCGAAGGTCCGGCGCATTGGCATGAGCCAGCTCATCCACCAGGGTGATGGCTGGATGGCGCGCCAGGACGCCGTCCAAATCCATCTCTTCAATTTCCAGGCCGCCTCGATTGAGACGGCTGCGAGGAACGACCTCCAGTCCCTCCAACAGAACTTCAGTCTCATGCCGTCCATGTGTCTCCACCAGGGCAACGACGACATCCATGCCGCTCTTTTTTAGTTGCTGCGCCTCTTCCAGCATTCGATAGGTCTTGCCGACGCCCGCCGCTGCGCCCAGGATGATCTTGAGATGTCCACGGCTGCTGCTGGCCACTTTTTCCTCGTGCGTTAGTCGCTTTAATAATTGATCCGGATCCGGACGGCAATCCTTCTCCATGCTTTAACTCTCCCTTGTCTTGCCATCCAGGTCCAGGTTAAGCCTGAGAACGTTTACTCTCTCCTGCCCCAGTATGCCAAGCATGGCAGGCTCAACATTCTGATCGATCAGCGCCTGCACCGCAGAACGCGCTAGACCTCTTGCCCCGGCCACGCGCGCCACCTGCTCCATTGCAGCCTGTCGGCTTATGTGAGGGTCCAGGCCGCTGCCCGAGCTCAGGACCAGATCAGCCGGCACGCTCTGATCATTGTGCAGACTATTCTCACGTCTGACTTGATCTATCCTTCGGCTCACTTCTTCCATGAGCCTGGCACTGGTCGGCCCGAGGTTGCCGGCACCCGAGCCGTTGGCGGCGTAGTTCACTGCCGAAGGCCGTCCGTGGAAGTAGATAGGGCTCTGGAAAGTCTGACCGATGAGTTCTGAGCCCACGATTCTGCCGTCAACAACAATCAGGCTTCCCTCAGCTTTGGCCGGCAGGGCAGTCTGGACTATGCCGGTTATGAATAGAGGATAGACAAGGCCGGTAAGCAGAGCGAAGGCCATGAACAGAATCACTGCAGGCTTTATTTCTTTTGCATATTCGAACATCTTCCTCACTCCAAATGAAGGAAAATAACCAGCATATCGATCAACTTGATGCCGATGAATGGTACCGCCAGTCCGCCCAGGCCATAGAACAGCAAATTGCGTCGCAGCAGCTGTGAGGCAGTCGTGGGTGTGTAGCGTACGCCCCGCAATGATAGCGGTATCAAGAGAGGGATGATGATGGCATTGAAGATAATCGCAGAAAGCACAGCGCTGCTGGGAGTTGCCAGATGCATGACGTTCAGCACGCTTAGCATGGGATACTTGGCCGCAAATACGGCTGGGATGATGGCAAAATACTTGGAGACATCATTGGCCACGCTAAAGGTGGTCAGTGCCCCTCGTGTGATCAATATCTGTTTGCCAATCTCCACAATGTCCAGCAGTTTAGCAGGATTGGAGTCCAGATCCACCATGTTGGCCGCCTCCCTGGCAGCCTGTGTTCCGGCATTCATAGCCACCGCCACATCGGCCTGGGCCAGAGCCGGAGCATCGTTCGTGCCGTCTCCAATCATGGCCACCAGGTGCCCGTCCCTCTGATATTTTCGAATGGCCTCCAGCTTAACCTCGGGACGAGCCTGGCCTATGAAGTCATCGATTCCGGCCTCTGCGGCGATGGCTGCTGCCGTCATGGGATTGTCTCCCGTGATCATGACGGAGCGAATGCCGACTTTACGCAAATTCGACAATCGATCTTTGATACCGGTTTTCAGCACATCCTTCAATCGAATGGCACCTAAGATTTTGCAGCTTTCCGCTACAACCAAGGGAGTTCCCCCTTCCCGGGCGATGCTCTCTACGGCAACCCTGATGCCCTCCGGCATACTGCCGCCTCTATGCTCTACATATTGCCCTATGGCATCATGCGCACCTTTTCTGATCTGACGACTATCCCAGTCTATGCCGCTCATGCGGGTCTCAGCGCTAAAGGGGATAAATTCGCATCCTTCCGGCGCCCGGATATCTCTGCCGCGGATGCTCAGAGTCTCCTTGCATAAGTCCACTATGCTACGGCCTTCCGGCGTCTCGTCTGCCAGGGAGGAGTACATAGCTGCCAATGCCAGCTCCTCCTTCGTCACTCCCTCTGCAGGCAGGAACTGTGTGGCCATCCTGTTTCCCAGGGTGATGGTGCCGGTCTTGTCCATGAGCACTACATCCACGTCGCCCGAGGCTTCCACGGCTCTTCCGCTCATGGCGATGACATTATGAGAAAGCAGCCGGTCCATGCCGGCGATGCCTATGGCAGGCAGAAGGCCGCCGATAGTGGTAGGCATCAGGCAAACCAGCAGCGCCACCAGTACAGGTACGGGAACGATGATACCCATGTACCCGGCAAAGACATTAAGGGTGATTACCACTACCATGAATAGCCCGGTAAGACCGATGAGCAGTATCTCCAGGGCCTGCTCATTGGGAGTTTTCTGGCGTTTTGCGCTCTCCACCATTCCTATCATCTGGTCTAGAAAGGTATTACCCGGCTGCGCAGTTATGAGGATCTTGATCTTCCCGGAGAGGACTCTTGTGCCGCCAGTGACGCCACATAGGTCGCCACCCGCCTCGCGAACTACTGGTGCCGATTCGCCCGTGATGGCTGATTCGTCCACCAGTGAGGCACCCTCTATGATCTCGCCATCGCTGGGAATGGTATCGCCGTCCTTTGCCAGTACAAGATCGCCTTTGACAAGCAGCAAAGCCGCAACCTGCTCAATCTTGCCATCTGCCAACAATCTGCTGGCTATGGCCTCGCTCTTCGCCAGGCGAAGAGTCTCAGCCTGAGCACGGCCCCGTCCTTCTGCCAGAGCTTCAGCAAAGTTGGCAAAGAGTATGGTAAACCACAGCCAAAGGCTGATCTGGCCGTCCAATGCCGCGTTTCCGCCCCAGAACAAATCGCGCGCCGTGATCAGAGTGGTCAGGATGGCGCCTATCTCCACGGCGAGCATCACCGGGCTATGCCAGAGGCGGCGCGGGTCCAGCTTGGGGATGGAATTTAAAATGGCCTGTTTGATCTGGGAAGTCTGCCATAGATCGGACTTATTGATGTGCATATTATCCCTCCTCAAAAAGTCCTGCCCACCGGCATCATCAGGTGCTCGAGTATGGGGCCAAGCACAAAGACGGGAAAGAAGGTCAAAGCCCCGACTATGATGATTGTGCCGACCAGCATGATCACGAAGAGCGGACTGGCAACAGGAAAGGTAGCCGTGCTGGAAGGCACTATTCTCTTTGCTGCCAGAGAGCCGGCTATGGCCAGAGCCGGCAATATCGTGGCAAATCTGCCTACCAGCATCGCCAGAGACAAAGCCAGGTTGTAGAATGTGGTGTTGGCATTCAGACCGGCAAAGGCGGACCCGTTATTGCCGCAGGCCGATGCGAAGGCATATAGTATCTCTGTGAGTCCGTGCGGCCCGACGTTGTTCAGACTGGAGAGGCCCTGGGGCAATAATATGGCCAGGCTGGCAAGCATCAGCAGAACGATGGACGGAGCCAGCAGACCGATGACTGCCATTCTCATCTCGAATGGCTCCAGTTTTTTGCCGAAGAGCTCAGGAGTGCGGCCGATCATGAGACCTGCCAGGAACATGGTCATGATGGCATAGAAGAAAATGCCTATCAGTCCCACCCCGACTCCGCCGAAGATCACCTCGCCGATGACCATGTTGAAGAGCAAAACTAAGCCAGTTAGAGGCATCATGCTGTCGTGCATGCTGTTTACACCTCCACAGGAAGTCACTGTAGTGGACTGGGCAAAGAGCACCGATGGCACTATGCCGAAGCGCACATCTTTGCCCTCCATATTGACTCCGCCGGCCACGCCCAGCTTCTCAAGCAGTGGGCTCTCCTGTACTTCTGCCCAGAGGGCAAAACCCAAGCCCATGAGATAGAGAATGAGCATGGCCGCAAATATAGCCCAGCCCTGTCTGGGATTATTGACCAATGCGCCAAAGGCGAAAGGAAGCGATGCAGCTATGAGCAGCATGGCCAACACCTCCAGGAAATCAGTGAGTGGTGTGGGATTCTCAAACGGGTGTGCGGAGTTGGCATTGAAGAAGCCGCCTCCGTTGGTTCCCAGGAGCTTGATAGCCTCCTGAGAGGCCACGGGCCCCAAAGAGATGACCTGCTCTCCTCCCTCTAGAGTATGGGCAATAACATTGGGGCTCAGTGTCTGAATTACGCCCTGGGATGCAAATAAAAGTGCCCAAATGAGTGCCAGGGGGAGCAGCAGATAAAGCACCGACCGGGTGATGTCGACCCAGAAATTCCCCAGGGTGGCGGCATTTTTGCGGGTGAAACCTCGAATTACAGCCATGGCTGCCGATAGCCCCACCGCGGCAGAGAGGAAATTTTGCACAGTCAAGCCCAGCATTTGGGTGAGATAGCTCATTGTCTGCTCGCCGCTATAGGCCTGCCAGTTGGTGTTGGTGGTGAAGGAGACTGCCGTATTGAAGGCCGTATCCCAGCGAACCGCTCCCAGGTTCTGAGGATTGAGAGGAAGAAAGCCTTGCAATTCCTGCAGCAGAAAGACGGCTGCCAGACCCAGGGCATTGAAGATCAGGAGGGCAGCAATGTAGCTTCTCCAGGACATCTCTCCTATCTCGTCCACACCAGCCATACTGTAAAACGCCTGTTCGACTGGCCGCAAGAGTGGTGTAACTCGAGTAGGCTCACCGTTGAAGACTTTCGCAATATACCTTCCCAGCGGCACGGCCAGAACTATCAGGGTGCCTAACAACAGGGCAATGTAACCATATTCCATTGACATTTATGTCGCCTTCGGATGAAATAATATTTAGGAGATAATTTGATACTCCATAAGAGGAATGGACAATCCGGCCTTGGTATATAAATATATCCGAAAATTTGGGACACTGTAGATTCACGAAGGTTTCTTAGTGTCCTATAAGTATTAATAATAGTTTGTGTTATAATCTCCTCTGAAGGGAATACTTAAGGAGGAGATTATGGCAAAGAAGGCCAAGAATGAACCATACCATCAGATGATGAAATCAAGGGCATCAACTCTTTTCTGCCCATATGAAGACTGCATCGATCACAAAAATAAAGCCAATGAAAATATAATATTTATCAGGAGATATGGCCGGGGAGAAACACAGAACCTGTTCAAGTGTACCTCATGTAAGAGAACATTTTCGGAGAGAAGAGGGACTCCATTATTTGAATGCCATTTGCCGGATGAGAAGGTCTATCAAATTTTAAAATGCTTGAGTGAAGGCAATGGAATTCGCGCAACATCTCGCATTGTCGGTGTAAGTAAAGATACCGTTGGATCGATAATAAATCGTATTGGAGATCACATGGAGGATGTTGCTGCGACTCTTA
>Ga0209749_1000966_pt1 | contig 30193 bp, 22 predicted proteins | sample EPASupsiteSAE347_FD_187267 | JGI IMG/M metagenome (GOLD analysis project Ga0209749, IMG submission 187267) | Bioremediated contaminated groundwater from EPA Superfund site, New Mexico - Sample SAE3-47 (SPAdes) (version 2) | ecosystem: Environmental > Aquatic > Deep subsurface > Groundwater >...
GAATATCGAGGCGAGATCATCCGATATGTTGTCGGGTATTTTGAAGGCGTTGACGGCGGGCAGGGAAAGGTACTCGGCGAAACACCCCATCCGGTTGACCCCGATGCCGACCGTGTTGCGGCAGAGATGGCGTTTTCCGGCCCGGCAATTCCGGCAGTAACCGCAGGTGATGTGGCCTTCGCCCGAGACCCGATCTCCTATTTTAAAACCGTTGACCGCCGCGCCCATCTGAGCGACTTCTCCGACGAACTCGTGGCCGATGACCATGGGAACGTGGATGGTTTTCTGCGACCAGGCATCCCAGTTATATATGTGAACGTCGGTGCCACAAATGGCCGTTTTTCTGATTCGGATGAGCAGGTCATTGGGACCGATTTCCGGAGAGGGGACATCCTCCAGCCAGAGTCCGGGTTCCGCTTTACTCTTAACCAGCGCTTTCATGGCGCCTCCTCGATACTATTCTGTTTATTTTTTGCTAAGTGTTCGGGGCTGTCGGGTGGAACCCTTCCGTTTTCGGAGACATCTCGCCCATCTCAAAGAGCAACAGGGAGAGGGCGGCTATCCCGGCCGTCTCGGATTTAAAAGTCCGGGGGCCCAGGTTTACGACCCGGGCTCCGGCGGCGGCGGCAAGCTTGACTTCATCCGTCGAGAACCCGCCCTCCGGCCCCAGAAACAGGTGAAAGGAGGTCTCTCCTTTAAAAGGGGCCAGGGCCTCCTTAAAATCCCAGATCCGGATATCTCCGGAGGCGCACTCCCAGAAAAACAAAGCGGGTTCTCCCGGCGGAAGAGAGTCGAGCGCCGCTTTGAGAGAAACAGGAGCGGCCACCTCGGGAATCAGGCCCCGCCGGGCCACGCAGGCGGCGCTGACGGCGACTTGACGCCATCTCTTCAATTTTGTTCCGCTGACTTCACGCAGGATGCTCCGCCCGGAAACTACCGGAATAATTCCGGCGACACCCACTTCCACTGCCTTGTGGATCAGCCACTCATATTTATCGCCCTTGAGAAGACTATGGTAGAGAGTCACCTTAACCTGCGGCTCCGTGTCCAGGGCCACCTCGGAGATAATGTCTATTTTTACATAATCTTTCCCGATGTCTGAAATTTTCCCCTGGTATTCTCGGCCGCGACCGTCCAGGAGAGCGATTTCCTCCCCCAGGTCCATCTTTAAAACCTGGATCAGGTGGCGAAATTCTTCTCTCTTGAGGAGAACACTGCTGCCTTGCATCATTTCCGGGGGGATATAGACGCGGGTCATTTCTTTAAGGCGAGGGCGCACCAGTCTTCCCGGTCCGCCTCGGATGAAAGCGAAAGGCCGGCTTCCAGGAAGGCATCGAGCACCTGTTGTTTTTTCTCAATGGTGATGCCGCCGGCGATGAGCAGGCCGGCGGGCAGGAGGCGTTCCGGAAGAAAGGGGGCCAGTTCTATCAGGGTTTCGGCGATGATATTGGCTGAGATCACATCGAATTGTTCCGCGATTCCCTGGACACCCTCCCCTGCCCTGCTTTCGCAGGGAAAGCAGGGGATATTCAGCTCCATATTCTGACGCGCAATCTTAACCGCCAGCGGATCCTGGTCGGTCGCCAGAAGGGAGGCGGCACCCAGTTTGGCGGCGGCGATGGCCAGTATTCCGGAACCTGTCCCCAGGTCCAGGACCCGATCTCCGGGCTTGAGAAATTGTTCTAAAAGTTCCAGGCACAGCTGGGTCGTCGGGTGACAGCCGGAGCCGAAGGCCATCCCGGGGTCCAGTTCCACGATGAGGTCTCCGGGGCGGGCGGCGTACGTCTCCCAGGAGGGTTTTATCACGAGGCGTTTACCGACGCGCAGGGGATGGTAGAAACGCTTCCAGCTCTCAGCCCAATCCTCGTCATCAATCAGGCTGATCGAAAAAGAGGGCGGAGGGCCGGCGGCACAAGAGGAAAGGACCTCCCGCCAGGCGCTGATTTTTTCCTCAAGGGGATAATCTTCCCCGAAATAGGCTTTAATGAGGGTGGTCTCCCCGGATGCCTCCATCACCAGCCCGCCTGCTCCCTCGCGATAGAGCAGTGCTTCTGCCACGGGAACCTGGGCGGGCAAGGCTTTAACTACAAGTTCCTGCCACTTCAATTTTCGCTCCCGAACAGATCCTTGATTTTGCCAAAAAAGCCCTTTTCCGCCTCCTGGCTGCCCGCCTCGGCAAACTCACGGAGAAGCTTTTTCTGTTTTTCATTCATGGAGGTGGGAACCATCACCGAAATTTCGACATTCAGGTCACCGTGCCCCCGCCCCCGGAGATCCGGCATTCCTCTCCCTTTAAGGCGGAAAACAGTGCCATTCTGAGTGCCCGGCGGAATTTTGATCTTCATATCGCCGTTCAGGGTGGGAACCAGAAGTTCGCATCCCAGGGCGGCCTCGGTCAGGGCGATTCTCCTCTCGGAAAACAAGTGCCGGTCCTTCCTGCTGAAAACATCGTGTTCTTTTAAGTGCAGAAAAATATAGAGATCGCCTGAAGGTCCGCCGGCTGGTCCGGCCTCGCCCTCGCCGGCGAGACGGATTCTTGAGCCCTCATCAACGCCGGCCGGAAACTTGACCTTAAGTGTTTTTTTCTGGTAAAGCCTTCCTTCGCCGTGACAGGCTTTGCATGGGTTCTTTATGATGCGGCCTTCCCCCTTACAGTTGGGGCAGGGGTAACTCCGGACCATCTGGAAGAACGACTGGATAACCTGCTGGATCTGTCCCCGGCCGCCGCACTGGGGACAGACTTCGACCCTGCTCTCTGCGGTGACCCGCGAGCCTCTGCAATTGGAACACACCTGGTGACAGGTCAGTACGACCTCCTTTTCGACGCCGGCGTAAGCCTCTTCGAGCGTAATCTCGACGTCGTAACGGATGTCGTCCCCTCTCTGTCTGTGCGGGTGTCCGGGTTCGCTGCTTCTTCCTCCCCCAAAAAAGGCGTCAAAGATGCTGTCGAAACCGAAAAGATCTCCTAACCCGAAGTCGGTGGGGGGGGCGGCTCCACTCTTAGTCCGGCCGTAGCGATCATAGTAGCTGCGCTGTTCGGCATCCGAAAGCACGGCGTAGGCTTCGTTTATTTCCTTGAAGTGTTCCTCGGCTTCGGCCTTGTTCTGTGCCACATCAGGGTGGTATTTCTTGGCCAGTTTTCTGTAGGCCATCTTGACTTCATCCTGGGAGACGGTTCTTCCGAGGCCCAGAATCTCATAATAATCTTTTTGGGGTTTCACCATGGTTCTCCTCGGTTCCAGCTTTTAACGCAAGAAAGGGGAGAGAAATCCCCCCCTTGCGATAAAGACATCCTATAGATTTTTTTATTTACTTCTTAAACCAGTTAAACAGGTCTTCTTCGGTCGGCTCTTCCGGAGCCATGCCGGCGCCCGGATAATAAGTTCCTCCCTCGGCGTCGGCGGCGACCGCTCTTTCTCCGCTGGCGGCCATGTACGCTTCGGTAAAGGTCGAATAGAGAAGGTCCGTCAGGCTCTTGGTATCGGCCTTGATGCGGTCGGTGTCGTAGGTCTGGAGGGTCGTCTGCAGGGTTTCGACGGACTCCCGGATCCTCCTGACCTGCTCCAGAGGAATCCTCTCTCCCATCTCCTTGAGCGTCCTCTCAGCCGTGTCGATTTCGGCATTGGCCCGGTTCCTCGCCTGCGCCTCGTCCCGGCGCCTGGCATCATCCTCGGCAAACTGCTGGGCGTCTTTGACCATCTTGTTGATTTCATCGACCGAGAGATTCGTTGGGGACTGGATGGTGATCTTCTGTTTGTTCCCGGAGGCCAGGTCTTTGGCGGAAACATTCACGATCCCGTTGGCATCGATTTCAAACGAAACTTCAATCTGGGGGATACCGCGGGGAGAGGGAGGGATATTCCTCAATTCAAAGCGGCCCAAAGACTTGTTGTACTGGGCCATCTCGCGTTCTCCCTGCAGAACATGAACTTCCACGACGGTCTGGCCGTCTGAGACAGTGGTGAATATTCTGCTCTTGGAACTGGGAATCTGGGTGTTCCTGTCAATCAGTTTGGTAAAGACGCCGCCTGTCGTCTCAATGCCCAGCGAGAGTGAAGTAACGTCGAGAAGAACGATGTCCTTGACTTCCCCGGCCAGGATGGCCCCCTGAATGGCCGCGCCCATGGCGACCACCCTGTCGGGGTCTATCTCCTTGCTGGGTTCCTTTCCAAAGAGCTTTCTGGCCTTGTCCTGGATGGAGGGCATCCTGGTCGAACCGCCGACCAGGAGCACCTTGTCCAGTTGGTAGGGACGTACATCCGCATCCTCGAGAGCCCGCTTGACGGGCTCTTCGCAGCGTTCCACCAGGTCCGCGGTCAGTTCCTGAAATTTCTGCCTGGTCAGCTCAATCTGAAGATGCTTGGGCCCGGAGGCATCGGCGGCGACGAACGGCAGGTTTATATTGACCGTGGTCTCGTATGAAAGCTGTATCTTGGCGTTTTCTGAGGCCTCCTTGATCCGCTGCATGGCGACGCGGTCCGTTCGGAGGTCCAGCCCGTTCGACTTTTTGAATTCGTCCACGAGCCAATCCATAACCCGCTGATCCCAGTCGTCTCCTCCCAGGCGCATGTTCCCGGCAGTGGACTTCACCTCGAAAACCCCGCCCCCGATTTCAAGGATGGAGACATCGAAGGTGCCGCCGCCGAGATCCCAGACAAGAATCGTCTCCGTGGCTTCGAGCTTCTCCAGGCCGTAGGCCATGGCCGAGGCGGTGGGCTCGTTGATGATCCGCAGTACTTCGAAACCGGCGATGGAACCGGCGTCCTTGGTCGCCTGGCGCTCGCTGTCATTGAAATAAGCCGGGACGGTGATGACCACCTTGTCCAGGGTGAACCCCAGGTAGGCCTCGGCATCGGTTTTCATCTTCTGGAGGATCATCGCCGAAATTTCCTGTGGAGAGTAGTCCCTGTCATCAATCTTGACCTTATATTCTGTTCCCATGTGCCGCTTGATCGAGTAGATGGTGCGCTCCGGATTGCTGACGGCCTGCCTCTTGGCCAGGGCGCCTACGAGTCGCTCTCCGGTCTTGGAGAAGCCGACTATGGACGGGAAAAGCGGATCTCCCTCGGCGCTCGGGATGACGACGGGAGTTCCTCCCTCTACGACGGAAATCAGCGAGTTGGTCGTGCCAAGATCAATCCCGACTATCTTACCCATATATTTCTTCCTCCTGCCTCAAAAAGAGACTCTTTTTTTACTCAACCACTGCAAGTCCTCTGGGACTTGCGTTTTCATCCGGCTCAGATTCTTCCAGTTCGGCAATACACTCAATTCCCCGCTGAATTTCTTCAATCATTTCGCCGGCCCTTACATCATATTCCACGGAATCACCCGGGGGAACCTTGGATATTTTCACCAAGGCGGGACGTAACACCTTCTCTTTTATAAAATATCCCTTGCGATACTCCCCGATGACGGTATCTTCAGGAAATTCAAAAGTCTCCTCCCGGTCAAAGGCCTCATGGCGAATGGGATCAAAAGCCTCTCCTCTGGTGGAAATAACCTTTACCTCTTCCGAAGAGAGCATCTCTTCGAACTGCTTGAAGATCATTTCCACGCCTTCAATCACCCGCTCCAGATTGTCAGTGCTCCGGCAGGCCGCCAGGGCCCGTTCAAAATTATCAACGACGGGAAGCACCTTGAGCAACAGCTGCTCGTTTGCGGTTTCGAGATGCTTCTTTTTTTCCTCCTGAAGCCTGTTCCGGTAGACGACAAACTCCTCTTCAAGCTTTGCGCGAGCGGCCTCGGCCTTCTGCAATTGGTCGTTTTTTTCTGCCAGGTCCGATTCCTTCTCCCTTATTTTCCTTATGAGGGGGGCCTCCGTCTCCCGCTTGGCCGAATCCTGATAGCGGCGGACGTGCTTCAGTTCTTCATCAAGTTTTTTTGTTTTTTTCAGATTTTCTTCGCATTCGTCGGCAATGATTCCGGAGGCGATACGATAGAGCCCAACCAGGTCGGCGTACCCGATGGTCGAGTGTTCCATTTTTTCCAGTCTTGGTTGGAGAAAAGTGAGGCTGGAAAATCGCAAGGCCAGGTCGCTGAGCTTCTTTAAGTCTACGTGCACGTCCACCAGTGGAGAGGCAGGCGGAGCAACCTCCGGCGTGGCAGGAGGCGAGGCAAGAACGTCTGGCGAGGCCGAGGACACATCCGGTTCCGCAGCTGGAACTACTTGAGCCGGAATTTCCCGGGGGAGGCGGACTTTCTTGACAGCCGCCGTCTTCCTCGGTTTTTTCGTCTTAGGCTTTTCGGCTTGAACGGCTGCAGAGCTGGATTTAATTTTTTTAGTCTGGCTTTTAGGCATTGTCTGAAACTCCTGTTTTATTGATATCTTTTCCATTCATAATAGCCATTACTTTAAATCATAACACAATAACCCCATCCTTTGTCAAGAATATTACGAAATCGTAACATTTTATCCACAAAAACCTTATTCAAATTTTACAAGCAGGGTCAAAAACATCGATTTGCAGAAACAGTGCCTTCCCGCCAGGTCAATCACCCGACATTCTATTCAGCTTGTCGCTGAAACTTCCGGCCACATAGTCCACGATAGAAATAATATTCCGGTAGGGCATCCGGGTCGGCCCGATGATGCCGATGGTCCCCAGAGGTTTCCCGCCTACCTGGTAGGTGGCGGTGATCATCGCGCAGTCTCTGATTTCCACGCAGCGGTTTTCGCTGCCGATCCCGACCTGGATCCCCGGAGATGCAAGCGTCTTGCCGAGAATTTCTGCGATCAGCTTTTCTTCTTCCAGAAATTCCAGAATGGTCTGTAATTTGTTGAGATCCCTGAACTCCGGTACTTCTAGGAGGTGCGAGGTTCCTTCATAAAACAGTTTTTCTTCATGTTCGCGGGCGGCCTCAACGGTAGCCCGACTGATCTCCCTGAGAAGCAGGGTCTTTTCAAAATCAACCGACGAAAATTCCAGGAAAGGCGCGTCCATCAGAGCGAAGGAAATCCCATTCAAACGCTCATTCAGGAGATTGGCGACCTTCTCGAGCGTTTCCGGCTGGACTTCTTCCGTGACTTCCACGACCCGCTTGAGCATTGAGCCGGTGTTGGTCAGGAGTACCATGAGAATCGTTCCGGGGCCGAGCGGGAGGAGCTTCAGGTACTTGAAGAACGTCTTGCGGATCTGGGGAGCCAGCACCAGGGAAGTGTAGCGGGTCAGGTCAGCCAGGAGCCTGGTGGTCTGCTGGATCATCCGGTCCATTTCGGCATCAAGATACTGATACTGGCGCCTGATGGAGAGAGCCTCCGGTGGAGGCGGGATTTCCTCCTGCATCAGAGTGTCCACATAGAAGCGATAGGCCCTGTCGCTGGGAATCCGTCCGGCGGAAGTGTAAGGCTGGATGAGATACCCCAGGTCTTCCAGTGAGGCCATCTCGCTTCTCAGGGTGGCCGAGCTGAATACAAAATCGTGCTTCAACAGCAGCGCCTGCGAACTCACCGGTTCGGCTGTCCGTATGTACTCTTTTACTATTGCCAGGAGGATATTCTCCTGCCTCGAAGTAAGTTTCATAACAAGTTCAATGGCCTCAACGGGTCAAAAATACCATCCCTCAGCTTTCTTGTCAAGTCGCCGTGCTCCTTTCCGGCCATTCACCGGGCTCAATCCCGGGACAATTGAGGCTTTTCCTGACAAGCTTTTTCACATTTTTCCAATATCCCGGGACCCCATATCAATTTCCGGCAGGCATGGGGGGCTCCTGGGCACGCAATGGTTCGGAATTTTCGCTCTCCAGCACTAATTTGGCAGGAGCGGCAGCGGTAACCTTGTTCCTCCCGCCGGCCTTTGAACGATAGAGGGCGGCGTCAGCTTGGGCGATCAAATCCGATTTCGTCTTGGCGTCTTCCGGGAAGCCCGCCACCCCGATGCTCGCCGTTATCTTGATGTTTTCCCTGTTGAAGCGGAGAGAAAAGGCGTGGCGGATGCGTTCGGCGATTTTGACGGCCTCCTCCTTTCCGGTCTCGCGGAGCACCAGTGAAAATTCATCGCCGCCGTAACGGCAAACCAGGTCGCTTTCGCGGGTGTAGCTTCTTAATAGCGTCGCTATATCAACCAGAAGCTTGTCCCCTTCAGGGTGACCGAGGGTGTCATTGTATTTCTTGAAATGATCCGTGTCGAGCATAAGGAGAGAGAGGTGCTTGGAATAACGCTCGGCCCAGCGAATCTCCTCCACCAGGCGCTCCTGGAAGTACCGGTGGGCGTAAAGACCCGTGAGACCGTCGGTAATGGCCAGGGTCGTCATTTTCTGGTATAACTCGGCGTTTCTTATCGCCATGGCAGCCTGGTAAGCCACCGTGGAGGCCAGCGCCAGATCCTCCGTGTGGTATGTCCCGGGATCGGTCGTGCCTATGTAAAAAATTCCGAAGACTTCGTTCTCTGTGATGAGCGGGTGAATGATGGCCGAACGCTCATATTCCAGAACGGCGGGAAGGCGGGTGTCTCTCGTATCTTCCATCAGGAGCGGTTTCTGGTAGGCAGTGACCCAGCCCAGCAGGCCTTCGTCCCTGTTGAAGGAGATGTTCTTGATATAATCGCCGTAGGGGCTGACGAACTGCCTTGGGATGAATTCTCCGTTTTCAAGAATGAAAACGATACAGCTCTGATAGGAAACAACTTTTCCGGTCATCTCCACGATGATGCGCATCGTTTCTCCGATATTGAGGCTTTGGGCCAGGGCCTGGCCCAGTTCAAAGAGGGCCGAGAGCAACCTCACCTTGTTGTCGAGCTCAAGATTCATGTTCTGCTGTACCATGAGAGCGCGCTGCTGGGTTTCATAGAGCTGGGCGCTCTTAATGGCCGTGGCCGCCGCGTTGGCCAGAATGGTTACCAGGTGAAGGTGATTCTGGTTATAAGCCTGGGCCCGGGTGATGCCGACGTACATGAGCCCGATGATCTCGTTCTGAACAAAGAGAGGGACGCAAATGGCGCACCTTTCGTCCTTGAAGATCCGGTGTTCCGGGATGGAGACCATGTCGGGAATCAGGACTGGCTTTCTTTCGCTCATGACCAGGCTGATCACGCTCTCCTCCAGTTGAAGGAGAGGTGACAGTTCGAGCAGTTCGCTGTATGGAGTGACATATCTGGCGGCGACCAGGCGATCCTGATTAAGAAGAAAGATGACGCAGCTCTGGTAAACGACCAGCCTGCGCACCATGGATATGACGATCTCCATCGTGTTTTCAAGGCTGACGCTGGCGCCCAGGCTCTGGCCCATTTCATACAGGATGGAGAGTTCGTCCACTTTCTTATGCAGTTCATCGGAGACCTGTCTTCGTTCCGCCTTAAGTTCAACGGATTCATTCTGCAGGGCGTTCAACTGGTTTTCGAGATCTTGCTGATCGGCCAGTAAAATATCCCGGATTCCGTACTCAAGGGATGAACGGATGGCGATAAGGGGCAGAATCAGGATGAGCACATAAAAGATTCCCTGGGTGTAGAACATGGGGACTAACAAGGCCAGTGGAGACAGCGCAAAATTGAAGAGGCGCAGCCGGTTTTGCAGCTTCGACCAGGTTTTCTGATTTTCCTTGGAGAGAAGGCCAACCGCGGTGGTGCTGATAAGAAAATCGAAGAAAAAAAAGATTATTATCCCAATAGCGACGGCCGCGACGTTCTGTCCGCTCATGAATTTCGCCTCGCCGTTAAAGGCCTGGTAGGCCAGACCGGCTATCATGAAGTTCATGAGAAATGAGAAATAGTCAACGGCCCTGGAAAGGCGGTCATGCTTCCCTACAAAGAGTTGGCGCACGAGAGTGGCGGCCGCCGCGATCATGATCCCGGCGGCCAGTCCGAACTGGATGACGGCTCCGAAATAAAGGCAGAAGGTGACGTTTTCAAAGCCGAAGTATGGGAGCTGAAGCGCTTTAATCTCGAAGAGCAGTGCCATCAGTCCCACCAGCAATATGCCAGGGCCCATCTCCGGGGTCAGGTCGAAATTTCGCAGGCTTAGGATCGTAAGCCCGATCACCGTAATGATGATCATGGTTATGAACCTGCGGCTATGTCCGGAATTCTCTTCCATTCACCGACTCCGAAAGATCAGCCTGACGGGATAAAATGAAGCCCCCTCCGGCATGGTTCTGATCGTTAAATCCTTTTCTTCTCCGGGCTGAAGGGGAATCCTTCTTAAAAGCACTTCCTTTCCGACCCGGGTGAATCCCACCGGGATGATTTCGTCGTCTATGAGAAAGGTGGCCGTGGCATGGCCGCCCCGGGGCTGAAAGAGAATCTGTATCTCAGCGGCTTCATGTCCGGAATTTTGAAGTTTCATCCGGATGTTATAAACACACCCATAGGCTCCGGCCAGGCTCTTCTGCGGCAGGTAATTCTGCAGGGCGAAATCCCCGATGGTCAGAAATTTTTCCTTCTCAGCCGAGCGGAAAGCATCTCTCATGTAGAAATTGGCAATCGGATAAACTCCGGCGGCATGCGGGTCCTTGGGATCGGTGATTGACGGATAGGAGATTGATTGTTTTTCGTCATCCACGCTGAAGAGGTACATTTCGAGCGGAGGACCTTCCAGAAGGTGAATCTGGTAGGTGCCGCTTACGACCTCTCCCGGCGGAAGAGGAATGGTGGCCAGGTTAAGGCTGGAATGAGCCTCCACGGTTAAAATTTCCCCCTCGTTCACGGCGAAGCGGGAAAGAAATTCCAGGCTGTTCAGATGCCCTTCCTTCATGAAATCGCCGGAGGGCCCGCCGCATCCGCGGACAACGTGCAATCCGGCGGATGTCTCCCCGGGATTGTACAGGCGCAGAAGCAGAAAGCGGGCTTTACTTTCCGGGTGCCCCAGGTGGTAGTACTGGAAGCGCACCGGCTGGTGACGGATGAGACCTCCGCTGAAAAGAAGACCCCGTTCCCTGACTTTCTCCGGATAGTTGCTGAACATGAGGAAGGTGGGATCCAGGAGAGGAAGATCATAATTTTCGATCGCGACTGTTTTACCGGCATCCGAGCCTGGTTGATCGGGAACCTCGATAATGAGACGCTGATTGACTTCAAGAGGGCCGGGAACCGTAACCTGGATTCCCAGGCGCTCCTTAAGCACTTGCGCGATGAATTCGGCGCTCGCCGGACGGCCGGTAATCTGAATAATTGTCGGTGGTGCGGGCTCCTCTGAAAAGGCTGAAGAGACGCAAATCAGAAGAAAGACAAGGAAATTCCAGATAAAAAGTGCTGCTTTTTTCACTTTTCTATTTTATCATTCACAGTGAGCTCTAGGTTCCCCTTCGGACCTGCAATCAGGTAATGCTGTTGCATACTGCTCTATTTGACGAGCCGCTCTTTATTCCCTTGCCGGCAAGAGGGAATGATTTGTTTTATTTCTCTCTGCAATAAATTTCAAACCGGAATTTACTTGGGACATGGCCTGTTTCTTCGTCATCACAATTCGAATCTGTTTCCACCAAGATATTACAAAAGTAATTTCCTTTTTCATAAGCAAATGATGAACTTCCGGGTCCATCAGCATCATACTTTATGATACATTTCCAGCCGTTTGAAGAAAACATTTTATGCATTGCTTCAAATGGGTCTGGTATCGTTTTAAGCTTGCCTTCCCCTTTTAAGCAGAATACAAAATATTTTCCTTCTTCAATGCTATCTGGCAAATTAATATGAGAAATGTTAACTTTCACTTGCAAAGTTTTGACAGCGTTTGAATGTAATTCATTGATCCATTTCGGAAATTCTGAATTTTCGACGGCTTTGCTTATTTTAATTATTGAAACCAGGATTAAGAGAGTTATTATAAGTATTTTTTTCATCTGCTCAGCAACTCAGCTCAAATGAGGGAGTTATCTCGACTTCAAAGAGGCGGTTCCAGGGGAGAGTCGCTTTGATTGATGAAAGGGGGCCAATGGTGGCCGCGTGTTCCCGCCCCCTGAGGTTCATCCTCACGGTTTGGCCCTGGAAGTGCTCCTCGAAGAATTGTTTTCCACTCTCCCTGAGGCAGTCCCTCACCATGCCGGCGACCCAATCCGCCCCCTCTCCCAGGAAAAGGGGAGAGAGCCCGGCTGATATTACGGCCTTTTTTATTTTCCCCCGGATGATTGACTGGTAGGCCCAGTCGTCGAGGAAGCGGGAGAAGAGGAAGGAGAGGTGCGCCTCCTCCATACGCTTCGCCTCATCGAGGGAGAGGTCTTCCGTCTTTAAGCTTTCTTTTCCGATGAAACGAATGATGCTCTGGGCGATGGCCGTGCCGAGGGTGTTGGCAGCGGTATTCCAGGCGGCGAAGGAGGCGAGGAGATGAATGGGGACGCTCCGCCTGAGGCGGCTGACCAGGAGGCGGTCGGCCCCATTGGCGTAGGCCGTGTCCGCCAGGGCGGCCTCTTTCCCATTCTGGAGAGCCGAGACTATGGCGTTGACGAAACTATCCGTCGCTCCGTCGGCTTTCTCATCCAGGGACTGTAAAACGGCCTCCTTCTGTGCCCCATCGGGAGTATGCACGAAGAAGAGTATGTCCGCTTCCTCCCGGCTTCCGGCCACTCTGCCACCGGCCGCCTCGATCTGCTTTTCGACGATGCACTCCAGCGGTTCGTCCTCGTAGCGGGGGATGAGAGTACGGGTCTCGGGGCGGGAGTAGATGGGGAAGAACGAGGGAGAGATATTTCGGGCCGAGCTTATGGCGCGCGCCAGGAGCAGAAGCCCCATCTCGTCCGTGCCGGGATGAAAAACAACCCTGCTCCCCAGCCTCTGAAAATCAACCAGCGCCTCCAGGATGCGGCGCTCGGCGATGCTCAGCCCCCCCGAGGGCACATCGTCGAGGCCGATCACCAGGTAATCAAGAAAGCCGTCCTTCACCCAATAGATCATGCGCGTATTGAGAAGATGGTTCCTCTCCCTGGTCATAAGGTAATCCTGGAGGTCCCCTTCCGGAATCCGGCGGGTTATATCGCGCAGTTCGGCCAATTTTTCCGGGGAGTGCTCGCGATTGACCGCCTCCTTGAGGAATGAAAACCTTTCTATTTTCCGGGCCAGCCCGTCTTCCCCGGGAGTGGTCGCCGTCGGGGCCGCCCGCATGAGAGCCTGAAAGGCGTAAATTGAAGTTTCAGCACCCCGGGCTCGAAAAGTGGGGAGCGCTCCCAGGTTTTCCAGCGCATCCTCGAGTTGGATTAAAGGCAGGCGGGAGGCGACGAGCCCCCCGTAGGCCAGCATGTCGAGAGAGACTACCAGCGCCGCATCCCCGCTGAAATTGTTTTTAATCCAGACTCCGAGCTCCGGGGGATTCCCCGGCTCGAGGAAGCAACCAAGTATCTCGCGAGGAGGGACCGCCAGCTTAAAGCCGGCTATGCCGGCCAGTTCCCGTGGGAAATTAAGACAGCACGGACGGTCATCCAGGGGGATAAAAAGGACTTTCATCACCCGGTAAGTTCCTCAGGCTTGCGGCGGACTTCAAAAAAGAGCGGAAGGGCGAGAACCTTGTCCCCGGGCATGAGAAGGCGTACGACAAATTGCCACTCGACTCTGAAGGAATTCCACCGGCCGGATAAAGGCGCCACTTTGGGGATGAAAAATTCAAAATTGCCCGCGGCTGATGAACTGTCCTGTTTCCCCGGAGAGACCTCTTTCTCTTCACGCCATATAATATTGGCAAAATCACCTTCGCCAAGTCCGAAGGCAGTCGCTTTAACCTCGAATAAAATCTTTTCCGGAGGATCTCCCGGGGAATAATTAAGATCAAAGCTCCCCCGAAGACTCTCTTCCAAAAAGATGCTCTTTCTCTCCAGAAAAAGCCCCAGGTGAACTTCCTTCTCTGAGAGCTCCGCCTCCGCGGATGCTGTCTGGGCCGCCTCCGGGTAGCGCGGCAGGATCGTAAGATGCATTTTGCTGATCAGATCCCGGGACCATGGAATGTCGAGGCGCGCCAAAAGCAGATAGCGGCACTGCACGTTGGGCGAGGTAAAGGAAGGAGGGGATTGCTCCGGAAGAAGAAATGAAAATGGAAATTCCCCGTAGATTTCCATGGGGTTGAACTCCCCTCCCCGCGTGCCGGCACGGCGATCGGGGCAGAACGTCTTATCGGCTGGGTGCAGAAATGTCTGAAGCTTGAGAAAAGGTGTCACCCAGGAATAGGTCAGACTCTCCGAACCGATGATCTCTTCCCCGTGAAGGGTCAGAAGTACCTGGCGGGACTTGCAGGGCTTTTTCGGGTCTCCATGGATGAGAAGTTTCCCCTTGATCTCTTCACCAGGGTAGTAAACCTGTTTTTCAACTTCGATTTCCAGCGCCGTTTTCATGACATTTTCCTCCCGGTGTCAAGGTTTGCGATCTCCTTCCTGAAAGCCGTAACCGCGGAAGAGAGGCTCTCTACAGAGCTTCCGGTAACAATCGCGCCGATGATGAGGCCGCGAACCCCCATCTTTCTCAGAAGTCCCACATCGCGGGGGTCTATCTTTTTCTGGCTGGAAACCAGGGCCGGCACGGCCGTGGCGGCGGCACAAATCCGGTAGAGCGCCAGTTCCCGGGCCGACAGGGGCTGACCATACTCCTCGCCGGAAACCACGGACATCTCCATCAATTCCATCCCCATTTCCTCGAGACCGGCGATGATGCCGGGTGTCGCCTCCCTGTTGATGGCCACCATCTTCCCTAGGGATGGATGGCGGAAAAATGCGGGAGGAAGGTACTGGTAAAAAACGTCCCAGAAATCGAAACCCGCTTCAGCCATCTCGCAGAGTTCCCCGTACGAGGACTGCACTTCGGCGCCCGGGACGATGCCCACCGGGATCAAGACCGAGCTCAGGATAATTTTCAAGGCTTCGGCTTCTTCTTTCCAGGAACCGAAGTGATTTCCGCTGGCCCGGTGATGCATGTTTATATGCACCTTGAGGGCGTCGGCGCCCGCCTCCTGAGCCGCCCGGGCCAGGGCCGGATCGTTCCGGGGGAGACTCACCACCAGGCTGAAACGTTCGCGGGCTATCTCTTTGAAACGGCTCATCAGGCTTTCACCTCTTCCAGAGCGACGGATACTATCTTGGAAACTCCCGCTTCTTCCATCGTCACCCCGTAAAGGTTGCGGGCGTACTCCATTGTTTTCCGGTTGTGCGTTATAAGGATGAACTGGGTGTTTTTTGAGTATTCGACGAGCATCTGGGCGATTTTTTCGACGTTGGAGTCATCGAGAGGCGCGTCCACCTCGTCGAGGATGACAAAGGGCGACGGCTTGACCTCCAGAATGGCCAGCAGGAAAGAGAGAGCCGTCAGTGCCCTTTCCCCTGAGGATAAAGTGGCGAGGCTCTGCAGCTTTTTGCCGGGCAGTTGGACGACTATATCGACGCCCGTGTCCAAAAGGCGGTCCGGCTCTGAAAGCAGAAGATGCGCCTGGCCGCCGCCGAAAACCTTCTTGAAAACAAGCGAAAATTTTTCCTTAACGGCCTCGAAAGTTTCCTGGAAACGGCGAATGCAGGTCTCGTCTATTTCGTGCATAACCTTGAGGAGGGCCTCGGATGCCTCCTCCAGGTCGTCGATCTGCCCTTTCAAGTGCCGGTGGCGATCTTCCAGTTGCCCGTATTCCTCCATGGCGCCGAGGTTAACGCTGCCGAAGTCCCGGATGAAATTCCTGAGCCGCTGTATTTCTTTTTGAACCGCTTCGCGATCGAGCGAGGCAACCGCCAGCCAGTCCACCTCTTCCGGTTCGATGTCCAGCTCCCTGAGACGGTCCAGCGAGGAGACGGACTGCGTGTCCAGTTGGGCCTTCCTTAGTTCAATCTGATGGACGGCGTCCTGCAGGGCCTTACCATCCTGGTGGCAGCCGCGAAGGGCTTCTTCGGCTCCTTCCATTTCCAGGCGCAGTTTCTCCTTTTCCTGCGAGAGTTCCTGGCAATAATTTTCCCAGGCTCCCGTTTTCATGCGGAGAGTCGAGACCGCGTTGCTCGCCGTCCGGCTTTCTTCCCTGTTGCGATTCGCCTTGTCTTCAAGCGCCTCCCTCTCCTCCCCGGAGGTTTTAATCCCCAGATCGATCCCGCGAATCTCACGAAGCAGGGATTCTTCCTGCTCAACAAGGCCTGATTCTTTCTGGGACAACCCGGCCATCTGGATTTTCAGGGCGTTGATGCGAGCCAGAAATTCTTCTTTCTTCTCCATCTGCTTTTTACGGTTTTCCTGGTGACGGCTCAACCGCTCCGCTGCTTCGGATATTCCGGATTCCAGGTTTTGCAGAACCTCCCGGATGCGCTGTTCATCCCTGTCCGCTTTCAGGAAAAATTCACGGGCTTCTTTCTCCAGGAGAAGGAAGCGTTCCAGGTTGCTCCGGAGGCCGGAAAGCCTGCTCTGAAAAGATTCTCCATCCTTTCTTAACTCGGCGACGGTCACCTGTCCCCGGGCCTGTTTTTCCCTGAGAGAGTCAACCTGTTTTTCAATAATTTCCAGATGGCGGGAAGACGCATCCACTTCTTTTTTCAGAGGGACGAGGTCTTCCTTAAGGCTCGCGACGTTCTTCACCAGCCGGGAAACTTCGCCTTTCCGCGATAGAATGTCCATCTGGCCGCTCTTGGCGGTGCCCCCGCTGACCGAGGAGGACGTAACAATTTCTCCGCCGCGCGAAAGAAAGGTGAGTTTCCGGCTGCCGGAACTCCTGGCCAGGGCCAGCGCCGAAGATAGATCTTCAACCATGATCACGTTCTTGAGAAGTTCCTCATAAACGGGGTGAAGAGCCGTGGGCACTTCGATGAAATCCCGCGCCCACCCCAGCGCTCCTCCCTCCGGAAGTGCGGAATTTGGTACGGAAGATCCGCCCTCGAAAGCCTCCCGGACCCAGAACAGGGCCCGCCCTCCCTGCGAGGAATTAAGAAATTCGGTGCAAACTCCGGCATCCTCCCATTTTTCCACGACGAGATCCTGAAGCCTGGATGCCAGAAGGGCCTCAAACGCCTGTTCAAATCCTTCCCTGACCTTTACCGACTGCGAAAGAACCCCTATAAGACCTGGAAACTGTTTTTTCTTTTTCATCAGGAACTTGACCGCTCCTGAATAACCTTCAAAGGCGCCTTCAAGTTCCCGGAGAAGAACAAGCCGTGATTCTGCGGAAGAGAGCCGCCCCCTGGCGGCCTCACAGTCGTCCTTCTTCCTTTGAAGGCCGAGGAGTGCTTCGTCCTTCTGTTTCAAAAGCTGCTTGATTTCCCGGGCCTGGCCATCAAGCTCCGCCAGCAGGATTCCGTGTTTTTCCTTGTTCTTATTCAGGCTCTCCGAAAGGCGCTCGACTTCCTGCCTCAGGCGGTTAACTTCTTTTTTTGATTCCTTCTCCCGCTCCTGCCAGGACCGCCTGCCCTGATGCAGAAGCTCCTTTTCCTTCTCCATATTGAAGGACTCTTTTGACAGCCTGTTATAAACGGCCTGTATTTTCTCGAAGTCCGGCAATTCCTCCGCCTGCTCCTCCTCGAAAGCTTTCAACCCGAGTTCTTCCCGGGAAAGGAGTCTCACCGACTCTTTAAGCGAGATGCGGCAGGTTTCCAGAATCTTCCGGGTTTCTTCAATTCTGGCAATGTTTTCTTCTTTTCTTTTCCGGAGAGCCGCCATGTCGCGCTCAAGGCGTTCCTCCTCACTCCTGAAGAACTTCTCGCGCTCTTCAGCCAATAGAACATGGCTCTCCATCTTTTCCATTTCCAGCTTGTGGGCGGCCAGGACCTGCCGCTCCTTATCCAGGCCTTCGTCCTGCTCATGGACCTTAAGGCGGACCCCGGCCAGCTTTGCTTCCATGAGTTCCAGCTCGCGGGTCCACTTTGTCAGAGCATAGGAGGCGGTTTCATACTCCTGCATGAGCGGAGCCTGGGCCGTCTTGATTTCCTTTACTTCAAACTTTAAAAAATCAACTTCAAGATGTTTCAGTTTCTCGTCATATTTCTTGTATTGTTTGAAGCGGCGGACCTGTTTATCCAGTGCGGCAAGCTGGCCCTCCACCTCGCGCAGAATGTCATTCAATCGCAGAAGGTTGGCCCGGGTGGCCTCCAGCTTGCGGGAGGCCTCTTTCTTCCGAAACTTATACTTGTTAATCCCGGCGGTCTCTTCCAGGATTTCCCGCCGATCGAGGGAGTCCGAGGAGAGCACGAGATCGATCTCATTCTGGGTCAAAATACAAAAAGCGCCCTGGCCTATGCCGGTCCCCATGAACAGTTCGAGAACATCCTTCAGGCGGCAGGGAGCCTTGTTTAGATAACAGCTGGAGTCGCCGGCCCTGAAAATACGCCTGGTCACTGAAACCTCGGCGACATCCACCGGGAAATAGCCGTCCGAGTTATCGAAAACGACCATGACCTCGGCCATTCCCAGCGGTTTGCGGGCGTGCGTTCCGGCGAAGATTACTTCCTCCATCCGGCCGCTGCGGAGAACTTTCATGGACTGCTCTCCGAGTGCCCAGCGGACGGCATCCGTGACGTTCGATTTGCCGCAGCCGTTGGGACCGACGATCGCGGTGATCCCCGGCGCAAACTCCAGCTCTATCTTGTCGGCGAAAGCCTTAAATCCGCACAATTCCAGGCGTTTGAGAAACATAGGCTATCTTTTCGCCCGAACCGGGCCTAATTCCTTTCCTGGAAATCACCGGGACTCAGCAGGAACCCGGCGGGAAACCACCTAATTATTGAAGCGTGTTAAAACTGGCTGCCCATGGTCTGAATCTCTTCTCCGCACTTCTTGATTTCAGAAGGAAGCAGGCGGTCTGTTCTTCGAAGCCCGCCATTTTCTGGATAGAACCAACCAACGCCTGCAACCTGAAATGCCCCATGTGCCTCACCAGCCACCGGGAGAGTCCCATCGGGAAAGGGTTTATGGATTTCGAACTGTTTAAAAAGGTCGCGGAAGAGATAAGCGCCTTCACCCTGGACTGTTATCTGTTTCTGGCCGGGGAATCCCTCCTGCACCCGAAAATACTGGACATGGTCCGGTTTCTAAAGAAGAAGAAACTCAGGATCCTCATGGACTCCAATGGTTGCCTCCTCACGCCGGAGCTTTCGCAGAGCCTGGTGAATGAGGGCCTCGACTTCCTCTCTTTTTCCTTTGACGGATACGAAGCGGCCACCTATGAAAAAATCCGCGTGAATGCAAATTTTTCTCAGACCATTCAGAATATAAAGACCCTCCTGGAATACAAGAAGAGTCTGCATAAAAGCCTGCCCTATGTTCGCATACGATGCATCCAGGATGACGATGCGGCAAAGTTTGCCGCTGAAAAGAAAGAAAACTTCATGAAAATGTTCGAAGGCCTTCCGGTGGATGAATTTGCCGTCGTCCCCGTCGGGAACTGGAACAACGCCCTTCCCGAAATCGCCGAATACCGCATTACGCCTAACCCCCGGCCATCACAGGAAGACCCGCGCTACCACCCCTGCGCCCAGCTCTGGACGGCCATGGCCATCCGCTGGAACGGGATGGTCGGCACCTGCTGCATGGACCTTCTTGGAGAAAACATCGTGGGAAACGCATCCGAAAAGACGCTTCTTGAAATCTGGAACGACACTCCCTTAAAGACCCTGCGCGAACGGCATATTCGGGGGGACATCCGTGACATTCCGGTCTGCGCCGGCTGCGGTTTCTTAACTACGCCACAGCGCTTCGGACTCATTCCCGGAGGCTTTTCGGGCATCACTTCACTTCTCCGCGCATCTTTCGGCATGAGAGCTTATCGGAAAATAAGGAAATGGAGCGGTGAATAAGGCGGTGAAAAAGACATGACAGCGCCTGAAGTTCTTATCGTCATCGTCAACTGGAACCGCAGGGAAGCCCTCGAACACCTCCTGGCAGACTTGCGGGAGCTTAATTATCCGAACAATCGGGTTGTCGTCATAGACAATGCTTCTACGGACGGTTCGGCGGAGAGCGTGGCGGCACATTTTTCATCGGTCCGCCTCGTCCGAAATCCAGAGAACCTGGGGGGGAGCGGAGGCTTCAACACTGGAATGCGGCTGGCCCTGGAGGAGGGGAACTGCTCCTACGTCTGGCTCCTGGACAATGACGTCCGGGTGGAACGGGAGGCCCTGTCAGCCCTGGTTGACGTGATGGAGAAAGAACCGGACGTGGGACTGGCGGGTTCCGGGATCCTGGACGCGGCTCACCCGGACATCTTCGTGGAAGTGGGAGCCCGGGTAAGCTGGGGGGCCTCCACTTCGCTTCCGCTTCTCAAGGGGGAGAGCGGGCAGGAAGCGCATGAAGTGACTTCCGCGGACTACGTGGCGGCCTGTTCGGCCCTGGTCCGGATGGAAGCGCTTCGGCAGGTCGGGCTCATGGACGAGGGATATTTTCTACTCTGGGATGACATTGATTTCGGACTTCGCTTCCGGAAGGCTGGTTGGAAGGTGGCGGGTGTTCCGGCCTCACGGGTGCGCCACGCCGATTTTTCTCTCAAAAGGGAGTCCCCACTGAGGAGGTACTACTCCACGCGGAATGCCCTGTACTTTTTCGCCCGGCACGCCCCCGGCATTTCCGAGCGTCTGAAGAGCCTGGAGAGAGCCCTGGCCGGTGTTCTTCTTTTCCGCTTCTGGGGATACAGAAATTTCAGCCGCGCCGCCTCAAGAGGAGTCCTGGATTTCTGCAGGGGAATCCGGGGCAGAGCCGACCTGCGCTTTGAGGGCTCGGAGGGTTTTCATGCGCTCCCGCCGGGAGGCCTGGAAACTCTGCCTCACCGGAAGGTGCTCCTTTTCCCGGAGTCGGGGAAAGAAGTCCCGCCACTCCTTGACGAGCTGAAATCCCTGGCCTCACCGCCGGGGGAAATCGCCCTTGCGGCGGAGGATTACAAGAAAAGCCAGTTTTTGTCCTCCGGGCTCACCCTCCTCACCTATGACATTTTTTCACTCGGCTCCACCCTGCGTCTGGCCAACCGGATCCTGGGTGAAAGATACGATCTCCTGCTCTCCACAAAAGCTTCCTTTTCGCCCCTCCTGGGACTGTGCAACGCCCGTAGCCCGGTCGTGCTGTTTAAAGAGACGGACCGGCTCCTCAAAAAATCCGATCCCCTGATGAAGCTGAAATACCTTCTGGCCGTGCTCTTCTCCAAGGCGGGAGCGCTTCTTCTCCTGCCGTGGAGCTTCATGAGGCGGAAGTAAGCAGGATGTCACACCGCTCCGCCCCGCTGAAATGAAATGGAATACAATCTCTTTAAAAAACGGTATACACCTGCGGGTACGAGCGCAAATGGCAGTGCCATCAGGAACAGCAGGCGCTGGTCAAAGCTTAATCCGTTGAAGATAATGAGACCATCGAGAAACGGGGTCCGTGAAAGCTGAATTTTATTATCAACGCCTTTATGCAGTTTGTCGGAGACGATACACCTGATCAGATTGGTGACAAAGCGGCCACGGGGAAACGCCTCGTAGATCGTCCTTCGCCGCACAACCCGGTCCTTGATGATTCTGCAGCTTTGCACCCATGAAGCCAGCCAGAAAAGCGCCGAGAACGGCGGCCTGTTTTCCACGCCCCGGTGGACAATCCGGCGCTTGGACACGCAAATCGAATAATTGTTTTCCATGGCCTTATTGACATAAACAAAGTGGGGATATAAATTCCCGGCAATGAAGTATCCCAGCTCCAGGCATTCCGAGTCGAAATCAGCCGTTCTAAAAATGAAGCCGGATATGAAAGTGAAGACGCAGTAGAACCTGGCCCCTTTTTTGAAAAGTTCCTGAGCGGTGATTCTAAGACCTCTTTCCCATTCGTATTGTCCCGGAGAGCCTACCGAGATCATGTTGAAAGACTCCTCTTTGAGTGCCTGGATAACGTCCTCGCACTCCGAGAAGTCGTAGGTGTCGTCGTCCCCGAGAATCCAGGTATAAGTTCCTTCCGAGACCTCGACCGCACGCAGAATATTGGCCACCCCGCCGATATTTTTGTGATGACGGACGATCCGGTAGCGTGGGAAGATTTTAGTGAAGGAGGCACAGACAGAAGGAGTCTCGTCCGTCGAGCAATTATCCAGCACCGTTACACGGCAGGCGGCAAAGGGACCGGCTGCAAGCTGTCTTAAGGTCTCATCGAGAAAGCGGGCCCTGTTATGGGTTATTATGACGATCTCAAGCTTCTCTTCCAACGGTGAAGTGCCTCCCTTCGTGCTCCTCAACGAATTTTCTGAATATCGTGATTGCCAGCGGGAACCCGACCAGCCACTTAAGAATATTGAGACCGACCGCCACCCCCCAGAGCCCCCATCTGGGCAATGCGAAGAAGAGAATTGCGGGAACCATCACCCCGCCCAGAAGCGATAGTAAATAATACGGTTCATCCTTGTGAGCGCGGAGATATTTGCCCATAAAACCTATCAGAAGCTCCGCAAAATCATGCATCAGCAAGGCGGCGATGAGAAGCGGCGGAAGAAATCTGGTTTCGTAAAAATGGTAGTAATTGAGAGCACAGAGCGTTCCCATAAGCCCAAGCGCACCGAAAACAAAAAAACAGACGCCATGGAAGGCATACTTTCGGAAAAGGCTCATGAGTTCTACCCGCTTGTTATCGGAAACAAGCATGTTGAACTGAGGGATTCTGGAGTCAATCCAGGAGTTGGAGGTGTCAAACAGAGCCTTGAGTACAGCCAGCGTGATCCCCAGTTGTCCGGCGGTCACGGCGCCGCATATCTGAAAGGTTACGGGCACGAACAGGTTGAAAATAAAATAACCGGAAACCCAGCTAACGGCATATTTGCCCTGAAGAGGCAATAACTGTCTGAGCCAGGGGATGTTCCCCTTCACCTTGTAATCTATGACCTGTTTCCAGAAGGCCGGTGCGGTCCTCGCAAGAAGGGTCAGCGAGAGGGATATTCCGACGATTCCGCTCAGCACAAGAGTCCAGATTCCCAGGCCCCAAAAGAGAAAGAGCCAGCTTAAAACAGGGGTGACGAAGGAGCAGACGAAGAGAATTTTCTGAATCTCGGCCACCTTGTTAAGTCCCTGGTAGATGGATTGGAGAAGCGAAAGGAAAAGATTTGCGCCGCCTATCACGGCAAACAGGCACCAGGCGAGGAAAATGGGCTCCCCCCTGGAAATAAAGAAAAAATAACCGATGACTATCAATAAAGCGCTGGCCGCCAGTATGACGGCCGTATAGAACCTGAGTGAAAATTTAACCAGGCTGAAAAAACGATCGACCGCGTCTTCGCGCCCGGTTATCAAGCCTTTTTCAAGTTGCAAACCGGCATATTCGTGGCTGACCAGTTGCGTGATGATGTAGGTGAAGCCCAGATCCGCGAAAACCGAGAGGGCCGAAAGGCTGGTAAAGGCATACCAAATCCCCTGCTGCTCCGGAGAGAGGAAGCGCACGATGAAAATAATGGTAACCGGACCTCTCAGGAAGAATAGAAACTTGTTGACAAAAATATAGGCGACAGCGCGGTCTACGGCGAACCGTCTTGCCGCCGAGCGCAGAAATGCACCCGCTGATTGGAGTAAATTCGGTGAGGAATTGCCGGGCGAGGTCACAGCCTGCTCTCGCGGTGCCCGATGATATCTTTAAAATAGGCGTCACGTGATTTCTTGTGAACAATTCTGTCATAGAGCGAGCATATGAAGCGGGCAAGAAATTTCGGCACAAGAAAGCATGGCGCCAGCAAAGTTGCCAAAGGCAGCCTCCACCCTTTCCCGTAAACGATCATGGAAAGCAGTCTGCTCGTCTGGTCGAGCCCGCGCGCTTTGTTATTAATGATGATATTGAAAAAGCTGAATAAGAGCTTGGCGTCGGCGATCGAACGCGGCATGTCGCGTTTGAAATACACCATGATTTCATTGACGAATTTCCGGCGCATTTTGGGATCTTCCAGGAAACGACTGCTTCGGAACCATCCCACGGGAAAATCGAGGCCCCAAAGGAAACCCGGCTCTTCGTTCGGGGTATGGAGCATGAGATCCCGGCTCAGGTTATAGACAAGAGGCTCTTCCCTTTCGATGCCCAGCATCACGGGAACCAGTTGGGGGAAACAATCGCCTGTGTTAAGGTAGGCATGGGCCAGATACCTGGTCACCAGCGAGCGGCGGAGGATGGTGGCGGAAATCATGCTCAGACTGGCAAAAAACTGACTCTCCGTCTGTGCCAGATCACGGCCCGGCAAGAGCTTCCCCCGGTTTTCAGGGGATACCAGCCAGCCGAGCCTGATGATGTCCGCCGAGCCTTCCCTGAGGACGGAAAACAGCTCTTCAAGGTCTTCTCCATGCAGATACCATTTATCATCGTCGCCGATGACCCAGTGATAAGGTGTATCCGAGACTTCGACCGCACGCAGGATATTCGCGTTGCCTCCTATGTTGTAAGGGTTCCGGTGGTAGGCCAAAGCCGGCCATTTCCCCTGAATTTCCTTTACCACCCGGGGCGTTTCGTCGGTCGAGGCGTTGTCGAGTACATGGAGGCGCATGGAAGCACAACCCGCTTGAAGAAAGGAATCAAGAGTCCGTTTCAGACAAGCCGAACGGTTGTAAGTAATCAGCACCGGTTCGAGGAGGTCGTTGGGCCACCTGATTTCATTCACGACGCTTCCTCATTTTTGAAGAAAAAATTTTTATCGCCCTGATACAAAAGCCCGCACTTTCCCGATGACATAGTCCAGCATTTCCTTCCGCATTCCAGGATAGACTCCAATCCAGAAAGTCCTCTTCATGGCCTCGTCCGTCCTGCCGAGTGAGCCGGATACACGGAAGGCCCGATCCGTTTCCAGGAGAGCCGGTTGGCGGGTCATATTTCCGGCGAAAAGCGGTCTCGTCTGAATACCGGCCTCCTCCAGAAAGTTTATGAGTTCATTTCTGGAGAATCGCGCTTCCTCGGACAGCGTCAGGGCGAAGCCGAAAGGGGAGAGAGTTGCTTTGGACGGATGGCATGGAAGGATGAAAATCTCCTGCAGGTCTTCGAGAGATTTTCGCAAATACCGCCAGTTTTCCACTCGCTTCGAAATAAAGTCAGGCAATTTTTCAATCTGGGCGCAGCCGATCGCAGCCTGCAGATCGGTGATCTTCATGTTGTAACCGAGGTGACTGTAGACATATTTATGATCGTAACCTTCGGGAAGGGCACCCATTTTCCAGGCTAATCTCTTCCCGCAGGTGTTGTCCTGCCCCGGCTGGCACCAGCAGTCGCGGCCCCAGTCGCGAAGCGAGAGCAGGATGCGGTAAAGTTCGGAATCCGTCGTATAGACGGCACCGCCTTCTCCCATGGTCATCTGGTGCGCAGGATAAAAGCTGGAAGTGCCTATATGCCCAAGCAGGCCGGTATGCACCGGACCTGAAGAACGCTTCCCTTTCAGCAGGCGGTATTCGCGGGCAAGGTCACAGGTAGCGCCAAGAGCATCACAATTGTCTTCAATGACCCAGAGCGAATGCTTTTCAGCGATTTCAAGAATCCGGTCCGCTTCAAAAGGGATGCCCAGAGAATGAGCCAGAAAAATCGCCCGGGTTTTCTCTGTTATCGCAGATTCAATCAGGGAGGGATCCACATTTAAAGTCGGCAGTTCAATATCCACAAAAACCGGCACCAGGCCGTTCTGCAAAATCGGTGTAATGTTGGTGGGAAAGGTGGCCGCGACCGTGACTACTTCATGGCCGGGACGAAGCCGCAGGTCGCCAAGTTTAGGAGAGGTCAGAGCCGTAACGGCAAGAAGATTGGCCGATGATCCGGAATTCACCGTGAGAACGTGAGTCTCCTTATTCGTTCCTCCAAGGAATGATGCAAATTTATCGCAGAATTGACGGTCAAAGCGGCCGGAGGTAAGATAGAATTCCAGGGAGGCATCCGTTAGATTCAAAAGTTCCCGGCGGTCATAGATACGGCCGGCATACGGGACCCGACTCTTTCCCGGCAGAAACGGAACCTGCTCCTGAGGTTGGCGGACCATTTCGTAATAACGAACGACGTCGTGCAGGACGACGCTTTTCAGCACGGCCTCCAGGAAACCGGCATCGGCGTGTGCAACCGCCCCGCGAAAGGAAGAAACGGGAACAAGAAGTCTCCTTCGGACATCGATAAAGGCATCATAAGGAAGTGTCCTTGGAGGAAGCGGGATCGAGCTGTCTTCGGCGTCCCGCAGGATTGGGAGACATTCAACCAGCCCCTCCGCCGTCGGCTCCGAAACGGCGAGAAGATGAAACTCCTTCCCCTCAGCCGCCTCATATCCGGCTGGAGTCGCCTTATAAATCAGTCCCCCGTAGTTTTTATTCTTATCCAAACAGCATTCCCTCCAGGCCCCCGCACGATTTAAAGAATATAGCGATAATCGAATACCGGCTTCCCCTGAAAACGGGATGAATCTTTAAATTCATCCCAGCCCGTGGCGATAATCAGAGCATCGGCTTTCCGGCATATTTCATCCAGGCTGGACGCATAGGTGACGGGCAGCGCATAGGCTTTCTGAAACTGCTCCAGGGCCAGTGGATCGAACGCCATGATTCCGGAAAAACCCCGTTTAAGCAGAAGTTCAATAAGAGCGGCGGCCGGCGTGTCCCTGACGTCATCCGACCCGGGCTTGAATGACAGACCCAGGATCCCGATTGTCTTGTCTTTCCCTATTTGCTTTTCAACCTTCGATACGATGAAGTCCTTGATTTTATCGTTCGTCTGAATCACTTCTTTAAGGATGAACGGCGAGAAACCGTGGCGGGATGACTGTGCGTAGAGGGCCTGCGTGTCCTTCGGCAGGCAGTATCCCCCGTAACCGCAGCCGGGATAGGCATAGGTCGTCATCGAGGCCGGATCTCCCGACCAGCGGCGGTCCAGGTGAAGAATGCGGAAGGCTGACTTCACGTCAATATCACCGATGGCATCGGCAACCATGGACATCTCGTTCGAGAAACTGATCAAAGTGGCCAGAAGCGTATTCGAGAGATATTTGACGAATTCTCCCGTGCTCAAGGAAACGGTGAATAACGGCGCCTGAAAGGGCCGGTAGATTTCCGTCAGAATGGCGGCGGAACGTTCGTCCTCGACGCCCAGGATAATCCGGTCCGGGTTGATGAAATCATCCCAGGCATAGCCCTCCCGCAGAAATTCCGGGTTATTGGCCAGGCCGACGTCTTTCCCTATCACAAAACCGCGTTTCTCAATAAATGGCCGGATAATCTCCTTCGTCGTCGAGGGAGGCACCGTGGACTTGATCACGAGGACCTTGAAATCACCCTTCTTCATCAGGCCCAGAGTTTCGTCGATAGCGGAAAGAAGATGTGACAGGTCCGCGCTGCCGTCATCTCCGCAGGGCGTCCCTACGCAGAAGATGACGACCTTACTTTCTTTTATGGCCTTGTCCGGCTCCTGCGTGGGAAAAAAGAATTTCTGGTTGGTGCTGCAAAGGACTTCTCTGAGATGCGGTTCGTAAAACGGGATCTCCCCGGCCTCGATAGAGGCGAGTTTCTCCCGGTTGTTGTCATAACCGTAAACCCTGCAGTTCTTGGCGGCAAAGCCCAAAGCCGTCGTAAGACCCACAAAGCCCAGTCCAATGACGGTGATCATAAATTGCCGCCCTCCTGCTGCATGAATTCGATAAATCTGGCCACTCCTGCTTCGACCTCTATTTCCGGATGATAGCCCAGCTTTTCCCGGGCCTTCACGATATCCGGGCAGCGGCGCGATGGGTTATGGGTCAGGTAGTCGCTGTCGCCTGAAGTTTCAAATTTGATCTTTCCCTTGTACCCGGCGAGTCTCCGGCCCTGGGATAAAAAGATCTCTGCCAGATCCCGAATCGAGATTTCCGGTTTTTCTATTCCGATGTTGAAATAATCGAAGCTCCCGAAAGTCAGAGCCTTCAGATAGCCGATGACGGCATCGGCGACATAGCAGAAGGTTCGTTGAGGGGTTCCATCTGAAAAAAGCACGATATCTCTGTTTTCAAGGACAGCCCGGGCGAAATCGGCAGGCACCCTTTTGTCATCGATCTTCATCCCGGGGCCGTAATTGTTAAAAGGACGCACGATGGGGACAGGCATCCCGAACTGGTTGGCATAAATATAACAAAGCGTTTCGCCGAAGCGCTTTGCTTCGTCATAACAGGAACGGGGCCCCATCGTCGCCACATTACCACGGTAATCTTCCCGGGTGGGAATGAATTCCGGGAACGGATCTCCGTACACTTCGCTGCTGGAAAAGAAGAGAAGACCCTTGATCGGCCTTTCCCGATAGAAGTCGAGAAGCCGTTTAAGCCCCCAGACGTTGGCCTCGACCGTTTCGAGAGGGAACTGCCGGTAATACGTCGGAGACGCGATGGAGGCCATATGCAAAACATAATCCGCGTTTTCAACTCCGGGGATGTCTTTGAAATTCCCGGTAACTATATCGAAGTGGTGAATCCTCACGCGGTCGCCGTTGGAACTCTGCAGCTTTTCTATCCAACGCGGTTTCCCGACTTTAAAATTATCCACCCCTATGACCGCCCGCAAGCGCAGTTCCTCAAAGTAAGTACAAAAAAACTGCATCAGGGTGTAGCCGAGAAAGCCCGCGCAGCCTGTGAGCAGTACGGTTGAGTCCTTAATGCGTACTTTTTCAACGAAGCGCCCGTAAATATAATCGAGGTCCTGATTCAGGATGCTTTTATTCATGATTAATTCTTGCCTCCATTTTCCATGGAGCTTTTCCCGCGGCCCATAGTTGCTCCAGATAGTTCTTCTCCCGGAGGGTGTCCATGGGCCACCAGAAACCAAGGTGACGATAGGCCACCAGCTGGCCGTCCCTGGAAAGGTTCTCAAGGGGGCTGCGTTCCCAGAATGTCTCTTCATTCTCGATGTAGTCGAACACCTGAGGCTCCAATACGAAAAAACCGCCGTTTATCCAGGAATTATCGCCCTCGGGCTTTTCCTGGAACGAAAGGACGGTATCTCGCTTGCCCATATTGAGCGCTCCAAAGCGCCCGGTTGGTTTGACGGCGGTGATGGTGACGTATTTCCCGTGACTTTCGTGAAAGGACAGCAGTTCGGTGATATTGACGTCCCCGACTCCGTCTCCGTAAGTCATCATGAATCTCTCATTGCCTACATAGTGCCTCACCATTTTAATGCGTCCGCCGGTCCCGCTGTGCAAGCCCGTATCCACCAGGGTCACTTTCCACGATTCAGCGTGAGACTGATGAACCTCCATGCTGTTCTTCTTGAGGTCAATGGTTACATCAGCCTGGTGCAGGAAGTAATTGGCAAAATATTCCTTGATCATATATCCTTTGTAGCCGCAGCAGATGATGAAATCGTTTAAACCGAAAGAGGAATAGATTTTCATTATGTGCCATAGAATGGGCTTCCCGCCTATTTCCACCATCGGTTTGGGCCTCAACTCCGTCTCTTCGCTGAGGCGGGTTCCCAGGCCTCCAGCCAGTATTACCGTCTTCATCCTACTGCCTCCTGCTGCGTCCGGAAAATACCGCAATTTACTTCCAGAATCATGAAAGCCTTATTCCCAGCGACCGCCGGCCTGCTCGATTAAGTGCTTGTAGCGACGTTCAAGCATGACGATGCGCTGCTCGTCCTCGTTGGCTATCAACGAGTAGTAATCTCTCTTGTTCTTGAGCCAGAGCAATTCGAAGCCGACGGCCTTGAGTATCCCCTTATCGGCATCCTTTACCAGCGCATCGGGACACCCGAAAATCACTTTACGCGTTTCGTAGCGATCCAGCGTGCCCGCCGGCAGTTCCCTGAAAAACGGCAGAGATTCCGCCGAGACGCCCCCCCCGATTGCGGTCTCAAGGGTCTTTTCCTTGGCCCGGGTCAGAAGGTCACGGGTTATTTCGAAAATCCTGCGGCTGTTGACGTCGTCCCGGCTCATCCCGAGAGAACCCGTCAAATCGACACGGCCCACGACAATGCCGTCCAGCTTCGAAATCTCCGGCATCTTAAGCATGGCCTCAAAATTATCCGAAGCATCAATCGTCTCCACATTGATGCAAAAGTCTATTTCCTCCTGCTCCTCCAGGGGGACGGCCAGACGGATCGCTGAAAGAAATTTTCTGAGAGCGAACGCGCTTTCCACCATTGGAGCGACAATACGCTCGACTCCGATCGTACGCGCCTCATAGATGTCCCGCATGGCTTCGCACCCGCCGATTTTAAGAGTCAGGTTGAGACCGGCGCGGGTAATGACTTCTTTCAGACGCAAAGCCTCTTCCATTCGAGTCCCCTCGGCCTCGAATTCAGCTTTAATACCCGTCACATGGTGGTTCTCCTTCAAATCAAGAAGAGCGTTCACCATTTTTCGCTCAAGCAGGTTCATCTCGAAATCATCTCCCTTCTTTTTCTCCGGCTTCACGTGAGAGGCCG
>Ga0209749_1000971_pt1 | contig 30120 bp, 25 predicted proteins | sample EPASupsiteSAE347_FD_187267 | JGI IMG/M metagenome (GOLD analysis project Ga0209749, IMG submission 187267) | Bioremediated contaminated groundwater from EPA Superfund site, New Mexico - Sample SAE3-47 (SPAdes) (version 2) | ecosystem: Environmental > Aquatic > Deep subsurface > Groundwater >...
ACGCAAAGAAAGCGCAGAGAGACTTTAGAGATTTCCAAGAGCTTTTCTCTGCGTTTCCTCTGTGTCCTCTGCGCCTCCGCGGTGAAGAAAGCTCAGCCGCTATCCGCTCAGAGTATATTGAATCGATCTATAGGTTGTCCCGGCTTATGTTGGTGGCCTAACCATCATCCAGGGACGGATCTATCGATGCTATCGATGATCCAGGCTCATGCGTCCCGGCAGACTGCTAACCATCGGTTGTGAACTGCTGGGCGACCTTCGCAAGCCTCTGAAGCTCTTCGATGGCGGATTCCAGGTCGATTGACGCGTGTGCCTCATCCGTATCCATGTTCGCCACCGCCGCCGTGGCGTCGTCCATGTGAGTCATGGCTTCTTCGTTGCGCGTGAGGAGGACATTGGCTCTTTGCAACTGTCGGTCGCGAAGGGTCTTTCTTTTCATGAGGGTCTCCGCTTCCTCCCGGTCGGCCTCGGTAGGGTTTTCGAGATGCTGAAGCTCATTCAATCCGTGGGCAATATATCCGGTATCGATGGTGCTCACGCTCTTCAAGATCGGTATCAAGTCTCTCAAATTATCCAGTACGGACAGATAGACCTGTTCGGCTACTCCAAGATATCGGCTGTAGATCAACTCACCACTGTCCACCTTGTCTGCAAGGATCTCCTTGAGGGTGACAAGCCTTTTTTGTATCTGCTCGAGCTGCTCGACGCCCTGTATTGAAAACTCTTCCGCTCCTGCTATCGATCTGCATTGCATGAGCTCGCCGTGCATCGTCTCCAACAGTCTGAGGCGTTGTTGCGCAACGGCTTCCTGACGCTCTTCGATATAGCGTCTTGCAAAGACTTCGTCCCGGAAGAAGAAGTTCACGATCCAGCTCATCACTCCCCCGCCCATGGCGGAGATGGAGCCCAGCAGGATCGCGAACGGAAAATCGAGGATAACGGTGGCCGCCGTGCCCAGCACGCCCAGCACCACGGGGTAGAGTGTCAGGGGGTGCTGGAGCGTGTTGCGGAGTACCGTCTTGCCCACAGCTTGTTGAGAGAAGTCCGCAACGCTTACCGGGGCGGCTGTTTCAGCTTTTTTTTCTTTCTTCATTAGGTGCGCCTGAATGCTTCTAATAGACTTCCCTGACTAGAGACAGCTCCACTCGAGGCAGTCGATAGCGGTAGGATCGAGTGGACTCTCCCGGATTTTGAGGCAGTGGCTTTTCGCCTCCAAATCCCATGGCGAGCAAACGATTGGGGTTGATATTGTAGGTCACTTCCAGGTAGCGTGCCACTGCTTCACTCCGCTCCCGGGAAAGCGTCTTGTTTGCTCCGGCATCGCCTTCCGTACCGGTGTGCCCTTTGATGACCACCCGGAAGTTGGGATAATGCTTCAGCCTTTCCACTGCCTTGTCGATTTCCAGCTTGCCTTGGAAGCTCAGCTCCGCCGTGCCGCTTTGGAAGACAACCGGGTCGGTTTTGAGTGTTCCTATTTCCTGCAAGGCGCTCCACGCGTCCGGGCTCAAGGGAGCGAAGCCGGCTTCCAGTGAGCTTACGGTATCCGTTTTGACCGTCCCAGCTTTTGGGACGGTGAACCCGACAATGTCCTTCAAGTAAAGATCTTCCACAAACTGGCTCTGAGTAAGCCGGTATGGATCTCCGGAGGGGAGGGGGCTTTCGGGAAAATCCCCGCTGTGAACGAGTATCCGTGCTGTTGATTCAAGGGTTTCGACGAGGCTTTCCTCGGCGCGGCTTCCCGGTGTTGAAATCCCGAGCCACTTTTCGCAATTGTCGGTAAGATTGGTCCAGGCCACTCCCTTGAGCATTTTCTCAACGGTATCGGCGGGAAGCTTTGTCGAGGCAATGACGTGCTCCTGCAACAGGCTCCGGTTTTCTCGATAGAATTTCAGGGTCATGAAATAATTGGCGAGCAGCATCTTTACCACTTCCGGCTTGTTCTTGGAAAAGTCACGGTTGGCGAGGAGAACATCCACGATCAGGCGTTTGGTATCTTCCGTGCCGAGAAGCTTGACGATCCCTTCCTGGGCCAACGCCCTTGAAACGTCGGGCTCCCAGAGCGCGGCCACCTGGGCTTTGCCGGAGAGGAGCTTCTTGAGAGCCTCCTCGGAGCCTTGCGTGGTTATGAGCCTGTCGCCCGATGGCAGCAGCTCGGGCACGTCGAAGTGCTCGGTGGCGGCTTTTAGCAGGTGGTGGCTCGGTGATCCGGCTGTGAAGGCCACTTTGATGTCGGTTCGTCCCTTCAGCCCATTGAGGCTGGACACCACGTCTTTTCGCGCAACAATGGCATCGCCACCCTGAGATTCATCGATTACGGCGATGATAGTTGCAGGAAATCCCTTGGGTGCCCCATTTAGGAGGAAGGAATCCACCGTGGCCACGGCAAAATCGATTTCGGCATCCTTGAGACGCTTCATGCGCTGCGGATAGTCGGCCTGATCGTCCTCACAGGTCAGGCTCCAGCCCTGCAGGCGCATGCGCTTTTTCATCTCCGGCGAGCAGAGCGGAAAATAGCCGATCCAACTGTCCACGGCGACCTTGATATTGCCCTTGATTTCCCGTGCGTCACTGGTGCTGCGCTGTTCCTTTTCCTGAAAATAGGGCTTCAGAAAATACGCTGCGCCAATGATCAGAATACCTGCCAGAAACAGGAGTAATGCCCCCGTGGCTTGTCTGGTCATCGAATTCTCCCGGGTTATACTTCAAACGGGCACAATGTGCGCTCTTGTGTTCACCGCGGAGACGCAAAGAGCGCAGAGAAAACGCAGAGGAATTCTATAAGAATTTGACGGCTCTCTGCGTTCTCTCCGCGCTCTTTGCGTCTCCGCGGTGAACACAAGAGCGCACATTATGACAGTTCAAAGTATAGCCGTTAGCCATTTATCGTTTGCCGTCAGTACTGACCTCTTGCCCTTTGGGCACGGCCGACAACTATTCCTTGAATTTTACCACATCGAAGTCCGGTGATTCCGCCAGTACTTCTTCCAGCCCGCGGAGCAGCTCCCGCGGGTTGTCCGCGGCTTTGTAAATGGTGCGGCCGGGTTGGTTGAGGGAATGATTCGTGCCTATGCAAAAGCCTATCGTATGGATAACGATGGGCGATCTTCGGAGGATTTGTCCGACGATGGGCGTGGGGTCCTGAGTTGGTGGCTCGGCTTGTCCGTCCGTTACGATCACCAGGTGGTACTCACCGTAGCCGGCCTGAGAGCGGGCCGAAGCTTCCAGTTTTTGATAGCCGAGAAGCACGGCATCGTACAGTGGCGTGGCATTGCCCGGAGTGGTGGCATTCACGGCGGCAATGAATTTTTCTCTGTTTTCCAGTCCCAAGGGGACCTTTTCTCTAATGCCGATCGCATCGAAAACCGCAAGGCCCAGGTTGGCATCTCCTGGAACAGTCTTGGCAAACTGGGCGAGGGCTATTTTTGCCGCGGCGGATTTTGTCATGTTTCCAGAGCACCTGACTTCTCCCATGCTTCCGGAGCTGTCCAAAACGACGTAATAGTTCCTGGCCAAAAGATTGCCGGAGAGGGTGATTTCGCCTCCGTCCGTTGCTGGTGGCGGCCAGGAGGCCTCGTTCGTCACCTTGTCGGGCTGTTGTACCTGTGTGCTCTGAGGCGCCGGAGCCGCTTTCCGGTCTTCCTGAGGTGTCCGGGGCTGCGGTTGAGGTTGAGGTTGAGGAATCGCCTTCTGGTCTTTCCGGGCGGCCTGGGGAGGCGGAGTGTCTTTATCCTTGTCTTTGCCGCAGGAAAGCAATCCCCCTGCCAGACTCAGGATGAGCACGGCAATGAAAAGAGTGCGTTTTGCCTTCATAATGTTTCCTTCTTCTCGCTAGAAAGGCTTAAAGACAGTGGACTCGGCCTCTACCTGGATGATGCGGAATTCGACCCGCATGTTGTTCCGCCATTCCTGCTCCGTCTTGGGCGGGCACGGATCGTTGCCGCAAACCCCGTTCTTGGGCCGCATGATGCCATGGCCCACAACGGCAAACTGGCTCTCGTCCAACGTTATCCCGCGGCTTGCGGCATAGGCGATGACACTGTTTCGAACGGCGGTGGCCCTTGTCAGGCTGAGGTTTTTGGCCGATTGCTTGATACGCCCCAAGACGACTTCGGGGCTGCCCTGCTTCTTTCCATTCAGGTAGGCCATGGGGTCGCTGTGGCCTTCGACCGAAATGAGTGCTCCGCCATAGGTCGATGCCAGCTCCACGACGCGCGCGAAAGCCTCGGCATAGAGGTCGGCGGGAAACGTGTTCTGATTGGGCTGGAAGTACACTTCGAAGGAAAAGAGCTCACCCTCCGCAAGGGCTCCCTGCTGCTGTTTGCGAGTGATCACCGAGGCCACCCGGTCCTTGTCGAACCGCTGAGCCTCGACGCCCGCCGTGTCTTTCAAGCCCGCTTTGAACCGTTCGTAATCCCATTTGGCGTGGTCGAGAGCAACGCGCTTTCCGATCAATCCGATGGAAGTGAAGGCGATTTGAGCCTCTTCGGTAAGCTTCGAGAAGTTGCGCGGGTAGTTGGGGTCGCCGAAGAACTTCACATTGCCCTTGTACCCCACGTACTCACAATCGTTGTACATGGCTTCGGCATCCGCCACGGCCTGAGGACTGTCGAGAAGGATTTCCGCCGCGGCGCCGATCATCTTCTGGTAGTCCGCGAGGCGCGCTTCCTTGTTTTTGAAAAGATCGCGAAGCTCCTCTTCGGATGCCATCAGCCCCTTGACAAAATTTTCCACCTGATCGCGATTGAGCTCCAGGTAGTCGCTGCGCACCGCATAGACGTCCGCGATGATCCGGTTGGCGGTCTTGGTCGTAAGCAGGATTCGGGCTCCCTTGACGGAGCCTTCGGCACCGGTTCCCACGGTTCCGTTGGACGTGAGCATCAGGGCATCCGGGCTGATGACCGTGGCCGCGTGTACCTCCGGGCTCGGGAGCGCCGCTGCCGGAGCTTCGTCATTACCCGTGAGGTCTCGTGTCCATTTGATGACGACTTCCCGTGTGGAAAGACCCGCGTCGCGGAGCATCTCGGTAAGCAGTTGGACATGAGGGCCATAGGCCTGCACCGAGATCGTCTTCCCCTTCAAGTCGCTGACTGTCTTTATCCCTTCCTTGACCACCAGGGCGTCGCCTCCGCTGGACCACGTCATCTGGTAAATGATTACGGGCCTGGTGCGGGGATCGCCGGAGAGCAGCTCGGAAGCCATGTTGATCATGCCCAGAGTACCCCGAAGATAGGGAGAGTCGCCGCGCCGGTACGCTTCGACCTGCTTTTTGAAATCGTCTTCCCGGGCCAGCTTGAGATTGAGCCCCAGTCGATCGAAGATGGAGCCCTTCGCCGTCGTGCGGGAGTTACCGTTGGCCAGAACTGTGGCGATGTCCCCGCCCCAAGTAATGAGCGGCACCTGCACGGAAGGGCTCTTTTGAACCTGGCCCACCTGACCCTGAATGACTTTGGCGAGCGGTGGAGATTCAACGTACTGCACTCCGTGAGCCGATCCGGAAATAAGAAGTCCAAAAGCCAGCACCATCAAAAGCGCCTTGTTCGTTCCAGTCCATCGCATTGCCAGCCTCCTTATGTGTGTGTCCGTGAAGGTTTCGGGTGTCCGGTTTGGTGTGGCTCTTTCCCCTATCCTGCATCGATATCGTCTAACGTCTGAAAAGAATCGGGATGCCGCAGATCGAATTCCGTAACGTATTGCAGATATTCAGGATCAAACCCATTCCGGCGTATTGCCTGAATCAGGCTCCCAAAGTCGGCGGTCTTCTTGACCGATGTTGAAGTCGCCTCGAAAGCCAGCGGATAGTCGGCGACGATTCGTGCTCCGTGCCGATTGTTGCCGTCTTTGGCTTCGCCGTCTGAATAGTATTGAGAGAGAACCAGGATACGGGTTCCCAGGAAGACGGCCTCTTCGAGGTCATGAGTGACAAAAAAGACGGTCATTTTGAATTTTTCCCACATCTCCAGCAAAAATATCTGCATATGCTCGCGAGTTCCCGGATCGAGAGCGCCGAAGGGCTCGTCCATGAGTAGAATCCGGGGCTTCATGATAAGCGCCTGTGCGATTGCCACCCGCTGCTGCATGCCGCCCGAGAGCTCATGGGGATACTTGTGGACGTGGTCGCCAAGGCGGACCTGCTCCAGGAAATCCATGGCTTCCCCGCGAAACTGATCTTTCTTGCGCAGCCGGGTCAGGAAGCTGCTCGATAGATCCAACCCCAGCATAACATTTCGAAGAACCGTGAGATGAGGGAAAAGCGAATAACGCTGGTAGACGATGCCTCGGTCCGTATTGGGAGTGTCCACCGGCTTGCCGCCGATAAGAAGAGCTCCCGACGTCACCTGCTCCTGGCCGAGGATAAGCCGAAGCAAGGTGGATTTTCCGCATCCGCTGGGACCGACCACGGTACAAAGCTCTCCTTTTCTGACGGCCAGATCGATATCCTCGAGGATTATCTTAGGGCCATAGCACTTGTGAACGTCTTCCAGGTACAGCAGCGACCTGTCACGAAGGGCTCGAAGAGCTTTCTTCTCATCCATGGGGCTTCCCATTCACTCCTTTGAAACGAGGTACCACGAATAGCGCATGGAAATCCATGTTTGCAGCAATCGGTCGAAAACGAATCCCAGAAAGGTGATCCAGATCACATAAGGCAGAATGATATCCATCGATAGATAGCGTCGAACAAGGTAGATGCGGTATCCAAGCCCGTCGGTCGAGGCAATGGCCTCGGCGGCTATCAGAAAGAGCCATGCCGATCCGAGCGACAGCCTCGTCGAGTCGATCAGGCACGGCATGATTTGAGGCAGCACGATTCGATAAACCACGGACAATTGCGACGCTCCCAGGGTGAGGGCCTTGGGGATCTGTTCCGTCGGAATCTTCAGGGTTGCCAGGTAAACGCCACGGGTGATCGAAGGGAAAGTGCCGATAAAGATCAAAACCACCTTGGCGGTTTCCTCGACGCCGAAGACGATGAACAGAATCGGTAAAACAGCCAGGGGAGGAACGATGGAAATGAACGTGACGAAGGCGAGCGACAGGCTCCGGAGCCCGGGGAACAACCCCATGTTCAAACCGACGAAAAGGGCAAGAGCGGCTGCACTGCCGATTCCGAGCGCGAGACGTTTGACGCTTGCAAGCGTATCCTCCCAGAGCAGGTACTTTCCGGTGCGTTTGTCTTCCGTAAAAGCCATCAGCTCAACCGCGCCGGCCATCTTGCCTATTGTGGGAACGACCTTGTCGGCTGGATTCTGCCGAAAACGCACTTCGGAAGCGATCAGGTAGACGCAGATCAACATTACGAAAGGCAGCAGAGCCAACAACACCTGGAGCCCCCGCGACGGCCTGGCATACAGGCCTAGAAATCTCGACTCTTCTTGCCGTGTCTTCCCGTCTACCTTCTCATCTTCCACGGGTGATCCTCTCCCCTACATCGGGCATCGATGAACGAGTGCGGCTCATCACAGAGAATTCTTTGCGGCCATTTCCATGAATGAGGCATCGAAGCGCAGCTTCACGTTCTTCGAATCGCCAAGTATAGAGCCATCGGGAAAGGCGATGCCCACATGGTCTTTCGACGTCGCCCCCTGTCCGTACAGCCCATGGGCGAAGCAAAATGAGCGGACGTATTCCATCGTCTTTTTCAGCTCCGGCCCCCTGGTGAATTCCACCGCCTCGGAAGCCTGGTAAAACATTCTTGTGGTGCGAAGCTGAGCGCGAAACTCCGCCTCGGTGCCTCCCGAGGTTTTGGCCATGAACAGGATGGCATCTTTTCCCGCCTTGCTGTGGCCGGACATGACCTCCATGGTTTCGTACCAGGCACCGCTCAGGGCTTTCTTGAGCTTCTCCGGAGCGCTCGTTCGGACCACCATCAGGTCCATGATCTCACCGGGAATCATGGACGAGTCGAAGACGAGGCTGGATTCCTTCGCGTTTCGCACCTGCATGAGGAGCGGATTCCAGGTGACGACGGAAGCCTTCTTGTCCGAGCTGGAAAGGAAGAGACCTGCAATATCGGCATCGCTGGTGTTCACCGTCGTGAGATCACGCTCGGTGAGGCCATTTTGCTCGAGGGCGCGGGCAAGCAGGTAATGGGAGACGGAAAGCTCCACGAGCATGACCTTTCGTCCCTTGAGATCCTTGACCGTGGTGCCGTTTCTAACCACGATTCCATCGTTTCCATTGGAAAAATCGCCAACGAGGATAACGGAGCTGTCTATGCCCCCCACCGCGGGAATGGTCAGTGCATCCATGTTGGTCATGGCGCAGCCGTCGAACTGGCCGGCGGTATAAAGATTGATGGATTCGATGTAGTCGTTCACAAGAACCAGCTCGATTTCGAGGCCATACTTGTCGGCCCATTTCTTCAGTATGCCGGAATCAGCCGCATAAGCCCAAGGCTCCCAACCCGTGTAATGGGACCATGCGATGCGAAGCTTCTCCGCGGCCCGGGCTTCATGACTTTGAATACCAAGGCAGCTTACCAGGACACTCACCATTAAAATGACCCTGAACATCTTGATGACATACTTTGAAAGACCCATGTAATTCCTCCACTCCAATGCATTCCTGCCGACTCGGCCTTCCGGCCCCTGGCTCAATCTCAATCTCAATTTCAATCTCAATCTCGAGCCCCTTCCACGTCAATCAAGAAAGTCGCAATTCTGGCCCGGTCTCCCTGCTCCATTTTGCGGATATTCTGCTCAGCCTCCGCCGTCATGCGATCCATTTCCAGAATGACGCCGGCCATTTGCGGCAAAGCTTCCCGGCGGAATCTGGAAATTTCATCCATGGCGGCGTGAATATCGACGAACGCCCCTCTCAGGGATTCCATATCGAGCTGCGCGGAGGAAGCCTGTTTATGGATCTCGGTGCCTTGTGTGCGCAATTGCTGCGCAGTGTGAGCGATCAGATTCGATGTAGTCCGGTTTATGGCTTCGATTTTATCGATAGTGACCTTTTGATGGGCCAGCGCCATGGCTACCGTCACAGCCACCTGGAGGGCGTAGACGGTTACGTTTTGAGCCCGATCCACTCCGCGTATCAGTTCTTTGTTGTTGCGCACGATGAGCTCTGTTGCCATGACTCCCTGCTGAGTGACGGCAAGCTGCTGTTGCAGGTCGATCAGCCGTTGGCGCAGGGGAAAGAGAAGCTCCGAGCGGACGAATTCCTTTCGGAGCTCATCGTCGGTGAGATCTCGCTCGAGCACATACTCCAACTTTTGATCGATGATTTGTCCCAGCTTGATAACCTGCTCCAGTTGTAGGGTTATCTGGCGCATTCGCTTCTGGTCTTCCACCAGAATGCCGTTGTCTCTCTGGAGCTGCTTTCTGCCTTCGTGCAGAGAATTTAGAATGGCGTTTATAACCGTCTTGGAGCTTTCATACCTCGAGAAGTACCTCTTCAAAGGCTGCCCGACCCCGGGAACCCATCCAAGCATGCGGGAAAACCAGCCGGCATCCAGGTCGAACCGTGCCGGGTCCAGCTCTTCCACGTTCATCTTGAGCTCGATCAGAGCATTGGCCACCGGACCACCGTCTTCCCCTCTTTTTACCAGCGTATGGATGGGCTCTTCGAGCATGCGGCTGAACTGTCCGGCCTTCTGCTGGGTGGTAAACCCCATGGTTTCGATGGCCGCCTTGTTTCGCTCCTGGGCGTCGATGTCATCCCGGCTGAAGCTCATGAGCTTCTCCACGAACTGCTGAGCCATTGTATCGAGGGCAGTATCCTGCTCGGGAACCGCCTGAATGGATTTGGGCTCGGTAAGCTTCAGCTCTTGCCGGATTCCTTCAGGGGAGGGAAGGATAAGCGGAATTGCCGTCTGGTCTGCCATTTACATCCTCCTTTGATTTTTTTTCAAGAAAAGTGGTCAGATTTCCACTCTTGTACATCATGTCAGAAATCGAGACCTGACCCCAGCTCACCACTCGTCCACGTTGACTTACCCTTTCATGCGTGCAGCTCGTCTGGTGCAATGGAATGGCGGGGCCGGAAGGTTAGATTCACTTCAACGTCCTCATCCAGCTTTCCAAGGATCGTAATCATTCGATCCAGCGTAAAGCGCACAAGCCGCGCATTGCGGATACGCGAAAACTCCGAATGCCCTACACCTGTTAGTTTTTCAGCCTCGCGTGTCGATAACCCACGCTCGTCAAGCGTATGAATGATCTTTGCCGCAAGGATAGCGCGCGCCTGTTCAACGCTGGCGTTGGTTCGGCCGAAGTCGCGAAACGCGTTGCCGCTGCCTCGGATAAGTTCAAAATCGTCGTTCATTGCAAAGCCTCCTTCAGTCGTTTCAGGCGGTCACGGATAAGATCGACCTCCATTTGAGGCGTTTTAATTCCTGTCTTGGATTTTTTCTGAAAGGCGTGGATGACCCAAACATCAGCGCCGATCTTAACGGTGTAGATGGCCCGGTAAGCATCCCCTCTATGCCGAAGCGCAATTTCGAACACGTCGCCGTCAGCGCCTTTAAACGGCTTGGCCGTGTCCGCTTTGCCGCCCTCGGCAGCTATCGTGAGAGCGCTCAACATGTCGCTCCGCACATCATCGGGGAATTCCTCGAAATCCCTCCGGGCTGCTTTGATCCATGAAATGGGCCGCGTATTTCTCATAAATTGGATGTTGACATATTTGTCACCACTTGGCAAGCTCTTTCTCGCCCGCCCTACCCCTCATCGTTTTGTTTACTGTTTGCCCTGTGGAAAACCACGCAAACCGGCGCGGTGATCTAGAAGCATGCGGAAATGACGGTGGCAACTGTTACCCGAAACAAGAGGTTTTTGAACCATGCCGGAATGACGAAGGTGTCAACTACAGAATGAAGGATGCCAGAAATCTTTAACCGCTCTCGATGAATCTATAGAGCAGGTCTCTCAGACTGAGCTACCCACCGTTATCCCTCTTGTGCTTCGCACACCGGCAAATTCTTGCCGGTGCCACCCGCCCGTCTACTGTCGATTTGCCTCCTGTGCCTCGCTCACCGGCAACAACTTGCCGGTGCCACCCGCGGCCCCAACTGACCCACCCCAGGTGTTTTCTCTAACGTGCTGATTAATGTATTTGCAACAACTGCAATCGCATCTAATTCCCATATTGGTTTATCGCAAGGATCTACACACGCAAGCGGTACAGCAACACCAATAATGGTAGATCCAACAATAACTGCTTTGCCAGCTACTATTTTATTAATTGAATCCATATCTAATAACAATAGTCTCTCTATACTAAGTCGGCTAGGATTTGTATCAGATATAGATATCTCAATTTTATAGCCTTTAAGTAATTGTATAGACTTGCCTGTTACCATGGACGCAATTACAGCTTCATAGCTAGAATAGAATGATTCATCATTAAAACTGATCATGTCCTTTATTGAGCAATGATCGCCAATAGCTAATGAATGGTCAGCATATTTCAGATTGTCTAATATTGGTTCAAATAAATATGGTTTTTTTATTTTACTTCGAATCTCATTACTTCTTGGAAGTATTAATTTATTAGATCTTGAAACTGTATCTATTAATAAGTTGTCAGCATATTTATTTCCACTAGCACCAAAGAAGTGAAAATCATAAAATATACATCTCGCATCACTTCTTTGTAACTTATCAATAACTTCAGCGTCAATTATCCTATTTTCGATCTTACCACCAAAATACTTCAACGTTTCATCATCAAAGACAATTATTACTACATTTTCCATATTATTTTCTGGGCTACATAGAAGACAGTTATGTGTTAATAACAAAACAACAGTAATTACTAAACCTATTATCCTAACAAATAACATGACCGTGTCACCTCTATATCCAATTTAGCGAAAATTAATGCAACAACCTTCCAACCATATAGCACTACGCGTAGTTCTAACCTTGCCCTCATTTAAGCAAGACCAGACTTTTATATTCGTATAAACACATCCCCCCGGAATCATATGTGTGCTACCAGACACGCAAATATCATCTTCCAACTTCCAGCCTGCTTTACATGTTTCTTCTGGTTCGGGAGCATCAGCTGGATACCCTTGGATCGTCCATTTTCCATCGCAGATTCTGAAAATGACAGCCTCAATTATCGTGATCATGCTCAATCTCCCCTATCTTGTAGTAAATCCATCATCGCCATTCCTCGAGCTTAAGCCATGAATTGGCGTATGTGCAGTTTGGCTTGGCTGAGCAAGGGCAGGCATAATTCTCAGAGCAATATGCTATGTTTTTATAGGTGTAGCATTGGGATGGCGGAACGCCAGGGTTGTAATTACCGCAATAAGCCTGACTCGTCTTCTTGACATTTCCAGTTATTTCTATATCTCGTGGAAAAGCACAACCGCAGTCGGAAAACGTCGGTAAATAGTATACGGAAACCCACTGCGAGCCGGCGTAGCCGGTATATGTCTTGGCATGTTTGCACCGGTCGGTGGCTGTTACGATGAATTCTCCGGTGGCTGAACTGGAGAGAGTGAGCACACCAGACGTGTCTATCGATGCGCCCGTGCCGCTCACCTCCCATTTGTAGGGTTGGCATCCGCCGGTTGCTCCGAACTGGTAAGTTTTCGACTTCAGAAAGATTCCATCAGAGACAGGAGAAGTTACAGCGGGCTCCCAGCCTGAAGGATAGGTGGGTTCACCAGGTAATGTGTAACCGCCGCCACCCGATCCACTGTTGCAGTCCACAGTTTCACTATCGTCTGCCCCCCACTGCCCGAAGGCCGGCTACAAGGCACAAAATCATCACCACAATCGGAAGGATTGTCTTCACTTGTAGTGTCTTTGTCATAAGTTCATCCCTTCATATATCGGTTATCCTTTGAAACGTCTCGTGACCGGAGGAGTGTTCTGACTTTGGGATCATGCACGTGAGTCAGTAAACTACCTTTACCGTAAAATCCCTTGACTCTCCCCCGGCAGTGACCGACATTTGCACTCATGAGGATTTAGAGCGAAAAAATGTTAGGAGGATATGGCGCCTTTTTTCCGCCGCAAAGCATGAAAAAAAAAGCTCAAATACCACGATCTCCGGTATTCCAAATAGAGCCCCGGCACCAATTGCTTTTCTCTGCGCCACCTACCTACCTACCTACCTACCTACCTACCTACCTTCTCTTATCGATATGCAATGAAAAATAAATCAAGGAGCCCATTAGCCTCAGCCTCCTTTCGGCCACAGAAGGCTTTACATCTTGGCGCCTGTTATTTTCCCGAAAGTCCCTTTTCTTCATCGAGAGAAAAAGACCTCGATTCAAAAACATCGCAACACTCGGAGCCAGGTTAGCCAAGAGAAGCCATTCCGTGCCGGCTCAAGTCGTGATCCATAGAAGCCCGGTAAGTTATGTCCAGTGGAGCATGCGCAAGAAAAGCGACGAAAAAGACTGCTCCCTCAAAGCATTGAGGGCTCCCCTTCCATTTCACTTGCTGCGGCGCCAAATCGCGACTTGGGTTGGCGCCTATAAAATGCAAAGTGCGTGCCAATCTCTCATTCTTTAGAGAAATACTTGTAACTAGCGATAATTTAAAGAAATAATAATGGTGGGCCAGCGCAGAAAAGAAGAGGCAACTGTAACTCAAGGTTACTATTATTCAAAAACAGGGGCGAAAAGAGCGTGAAAAGGTAACGAATTCTACGGCGCTTAAATCCTTCGAAAGCCGTACAATGTCCCAAATTTTTGTTAGCGCGCATAAGGGTTGTGCTTTCTCATGTGGGGCAGGCTTTCCAGCCTGCCATTTTTGAATGCCAGCCGCGGGTGGCAGGCTGGAAAGCCTGCCCCACAACTGAGAGCTAACCCAAGACTTATGTGCGCTAACAAAGATTGGCTCCCTGCCTGTGGCAGGGAAAGCTTTAAGATGCCATTGCTCATCTCGAAGCCTACCGGCTGAACATGAGCACGCTCTTCGATGGCGCCGTTTTCACTATTCTTTGATGGAGAATCGCGGGACTGATGATGTTTGAGCATGGCTTACCTTTCAAAAAAGCACTGATTCAAAAGGAAACAGGATAGTCTGCAAGCAAGCAGGCAGGTCAGAGATTGATCGGATAGATCTTCGGGCTCCTTGCCATCGGGCAGGTAGTGCGTGTAAACGGTGGTCAACGGTTGCATGGAGTGAGCGATTAGGGAAGAAGCGTCTCGTCCCGCGTGGTCACCATCGAGCAGGAGGAGGATGGCGGGGGCCTGGGAAAGCCAAGCCATCCGGTGCTCGAAGATCCGGGTGCCGAGGAAAGCGACCGTATTGGGGAATCCTGCCTGAGAGAGGCGCATGGCAGCCCGGGGACATTCGACGACAATGATTCCCCAGTGGAGGAAGGATTGGCATCCGGTGTTACCCCCATTTGAACCATGCCCGATTTTGTATGGAAGCTACGCAGCGATTGTGCTAGCTTACTCGCGATCTACAACCACCCGATATTGCGTTCTGCAATCTGTATCACCTCATTTTGATATGCCGTTGCCCTGACCGAAGAAGGGAGCATCGTGAAAATTCGAGGAATACCTTCGATAGCCAAAATACGCCGACCTGTTCTCTCCGGGATTGTTTTGCGAGAGAGGCTCTTCCGTCTGCTCGACGACGGAGACGGAAAGTCCGTGATCCTGGTCTCGGGTCCTGCCGGCTCGGGAAAGACTACGCTCGCCGCCAGTTATCTCGACTCGCGCAAAATTCCCTGTCTTTGGTACCAAATGGACGAAGGTGATACGGATCTCTCGACCTTCTTCTATTATCTGGGGCTCGCCGCAAAAGGGGCTGCTCCGGGGAGGCGAAAGCCCCTGCCTCTCCTCACTCCGGAATATGCCCTGGGGATTTTTGCCTTCACGAGGCGCTATTTCGAAAACCTCTTCAGCCGCCTTAAGCCTCCCTTTGCACTTGTCCTCGATAACTATCAGGACGTTCCGGAGAGCTCGGGCCTCCACGAGGTGATCGCCCATGGATTGGACACCATTCCTGCCGGGATCAGCGTCATATTGTTGAGCCGAAGGGAGCCTCCTTCTCAGTTTGCCAGGCTTCGCGCCGACAACCGGGTCAAGGTCGTGGAATGGGATGAGCTCCGGCTGACCCTTTCCGAGTCTGGGGAGATCGCCGGGAAGGGAGGAAAGAGTGGCCTTGCTGAGCAAAACATTGAAGATCTGCATGCCAGGACCGAGGGATGGGTGGCCGGCATTGTCCTCATGCGGGAGGCGGCAAAGGTAAGGGGTGTCGGCGGCTGCTCCGCTGAGGGCTCGACGCCCAAAGAAATCTTCGATTATTTTGCAAACGAAGTTTTCAAGAAAAGCGACGCGGAAGTACAGACTTTTTTAATCAAAACGGCCTTTTTGCCCGACTGTACCGCGAGCCTTGCGGAGAAATTGACCGGGGTAGGCCGGGCGGGCGCCATTCTTTCGAGCCTCTACCGAAATCATTTCTTCACCGGCAGGCATTCCGGTCCCGAGCCCTCCTACCAGTATCATCCACTCTTCAGGGAGTTCCTTCTCTCCATGGCAACGGAGCTCTTAACCGCCGCGGATCTGCTGGATATAAGGCGAACAGCCGCCGCGCTCCTCGAGGAGAGCGGAAAGCCAGAGGACGCTTTCGTGCTGTTGCGCAGCGCCGCCGATGGGAAAGGGATGGCCGGATTGGTCCTCGATCAGGCGCAACCGCTGGTCGAGCAGGGGCGTAGCGCCACTCTCCGGGAATGGATCGAGAGCCTTCCGCCCGAGATCAGGCGGAATACGCCTTGGGTGATGTACTGGCTGGGTGTTTGCAAACTGCTTGAAGACCCGGTTGCGGCGATGGCGTGTTTTGAAAAAGCCTTCGAATCCTTTGATACCGAGGCCGATTCCGATGCCGATCCCGCCGGGCTCATGCTCAGTTGGTGCGGCATCGTCGAAGGCACTTTTTTTGCCTGGAGCACTTTCGCCCACCTGGACCGGTGGATCGCTGAACTGGAGGCCTTACGGGTCAAGTTTCCCCTGTATCCCTCCCCCTCGGTGGAAATACGTGTCGTGACGGGCATGTTCACCGCATTGTCCATGCGCCAACCTTCTCATCCTCATATGCCTTTGTGGGAGGACCGTCTCATGGCCTCGATGCTTAGCTGCGGGGACATCGACATGCTCCTGATAATGGCGCAAAGGCTGGTCCTCTACTACACCCTGACCGGTAATACGGCAAAAGCCAACCTGCTTCTTCGCCATTTGCAGGGGATGCCCCGAGGTGCCTTCATCAGTCCGCTGGATTTCATAACCTTGAAGGCCATGGAGGCCTATTATCTTTCGTCCGGGGGATTTTCCGAGGATTGTCACAATGCGGTGGCCGCGGGGCTGCTGGCGGCGGACGAGTCGGGTGTGCATTTGTTGGATTTCACGCTCCTTTCCATCGGCGCATACAGCAGTCTTGCGACGGGTAATCTCGCCGCGGCCCGCCAAAACCTGCGGGATATGTCCGAGCGCTTGATCCGCGGCCGTGTGGGGGACATTTCCCACTATCACTATCTGCTCTCGTGGGAAGCAATGCTGCGAGAAGATTTGGCACAAGCCCGAGAGCATGGCATCGTCTTTATGGAGGCGATAGCGCAATTTGGCGCTTCGCTCTTCGCCGGCCTCAACCACATCGCATTCGCGCTCGTGCTGACGGTCTGCGGAGATCATGCCGGGGCGGAGCTTCATCTGGAGTCGGCCAGGCTCACGGGCGAGAAAGCCGGGAGCGCTCTGATTGCCTACAAATACCATATTGCCAAAGCTTATTTGTCGTTCGAGCGGGGACTTGAACAGGAAGGTCTGGAGCAGTTGGCCGAAGCTCTCTACCTTGGGCGGGTAAAACAGATCTACAGCAGCGACTGGTGGCTTCCCCGCGTGATGAGCCGGCTCTGTGTCACCGCTCTCGAAGAAGGGCTCGAAGCCACCTACGTTCAAGAGCTCATCCGGCGCCATGGGCTGATCCCCGACGTACCTTCCCTGCATATAGAGCACTGGCCCCGGCCTCTGAAAATTTACACTCTCGGGAGGTTCGAAATCGAGAGGGACGGCGAGCCCCTCCTCTTTTCCGGCAAGGTGCAAAAAAAGCCCATCGAGCTTCTCAAGGCCCTCATCGCCTTCGGGGAGGGAGGAGCCGCCGAGGAGCATCTCTCCGACGCCCTTTGGCCCGATGCCCAGGGCGATGCGGCTCACAACGGATTCAAAGTCACCCTCTCCCGATTGCGCCGCTTGCTGGGGCATGAAGGAGCTGTCCGGCTTCAGGAAGGGATAGCCTCTCTCGACCTTTCATGCTGTTGGGTAGACACGTGGGCGTTCGAGCGCATGTCCAGGGAAGCCGGGGCTGTCTTCTCGATAAGCGTGCAGGCAGGGGAGCGTAATACTGAAAGGATGAGGAAAGGAGACGAAGCTCTGCGCGTTGCCGGGAAGGCTCTCGCTCTCTACAAAGGTCATTTCCTGCGGCAGGACGAAAAGCTCCCGTGGGCAGTGTCGTTCCGGGAGCGGCTGCGCGACAGACTCCTTAGCCTCATCACCGGAGCAGGCGCATATCTCGAGCGCACCGGCCGGTGGATCGAGGCTACTCGATACTATCAAAGAGCGCTCGAAATCGACGACCTTGCCGAGGCTCTCTACCAGCGTCTCATCGTCTGCCACGGGAATCTCGGAGAAAAAGCCGAGGCTCTCAAGGTGTATACCCGTTGCCGCTCCGTGCTTTCCGCCGTGCTGAGCGTTGAGCCTTCGCCGCAAACCGAGGCCCTCAAAGAGGAGGCGCTAAAGCGGTCCTGAGGACTTTCGGGCATCTTTCATAAACAAGGGCAAGGAGGAGCTCCATGTCGGAAGCGGCAAAGAAAGAACCGACATACGAAGATCTCTACAATATCCCCGAAAATATGACCGGTGAGATCATTAACGGGGAGCTTGTCGTGACCCCTCGCCCATCGAGAAAGCATGTATATACGGCGTCTGTTTTGGAACAAAGAATAGGCCCGCCGTATCACTTCGGGGAAGGTGGCGGACCGGGTGGCTGGATTATTCTTGTCGAGCCGGAAATAGGGCTGGGTAAACATACCGTGGTTCCGGACCTGTCCGGCTGGAGAGAAGAAAGGTATCCGGAAGAAGAACCGCATAACTGGATATCGGTCGCTCCGGATTGGGTCTGTGAGATCCTTTCACCCAGCACGGCTGAAACGGACAAAACGGAAAAGATGCCCATCTATGCGGAGCATGGCGTAGCGCACCTCTGGCTTATCGATCCGATAGTGAAAACCCTCGACGTCTTCCGGCTGGAAGCGGGTAAATGGGTGGTCATCGGGCTTTACGCCGAAAATGCCAGGGTACGAGCTGAGCCTTTCATCGAGATTGAAATCAATCTATCCGACCTTTGGCAGGAGACAAGACGCAGGCGAGCTATTGAGAATGTTTGAGCACACTCTCTGCTAACTTTTTCAATCCTTGGATTTTGTTGACATGCATAAGGGTTGGGCCATTCTTCTCGTTCCCACGCTCCAGCGTGGGAACGAGAAAACCCTGTCCCGCGGATTTATCCCAACCCTTATGCGTGCTAACCATTTTTTTCTTCCTTCTCCCTAATCTGTTACCAATCTGTAACCGGCCTCATGGCAAAATCTCTCTCGAGACAATCAAGAGCCAACGCAACGGAGGTTTCTCATGAGGACATGTATCATTCGCATCTACCGTGAAGAGCGGGATGATCCCCGAAGTCTTGTGGGAGTGATTGAAGAGGTGGGGCACGAGGGAAGGAAAGCTTTCTCCAATCTTGAAGAGCTTTGTGAGGTCTTGAAAGCAAAAGAAGAGAAAGGCGGGCCAGCAAAAGGCGATGAGAAGGGGAAGAGATGAAGAGGGCTATCCGCATAAGATGGGACATATCCCTCCTATTTCTCCTATTCCTCGTTCCCGCGCAGAGCATGGGAATGAGGAATAGGAGGGATACGACGAATGGGAGGAATATGTCACGTTTTATGCGGGTAGCCATGAAGAGCGCGGGTTGGGAAGATGTGGGACAGTCTGTTGTTTTCTAAGACGCAAATGTCGAAAGAGAGGGGGAGAACAGTATGGCAGGAAGAACGAGCTCGTTTGTTTTGGAATATCGAGGCGTATCGACTATCAGGGGAAAGGACGCTTCCTTGGGAGTCTGTTTGGTGGCCCACAAACCGCCCTTGCATGCTTTTGCAGAGCGCGTGCTATCTCCTGTCGGTTGCCTTATGGTGATCGTCCTCGCCGTTGTCTTGGTGGTTGCTTCTCCGTCATCCGGCCGGGCTGACGAATGGAGCGGCCGATTCGTTATTGGGGGAGTGGCTGGGGAAGTCGATGCGGTTGCCCTTGACGCCGGCGGCAATCTTTATGTGGGAGGGGGCTTTGCTGTCACAAATGGCGGAGTCACTGCAAACTACATCGCCAAATGGGACGGCGACTCCTGGTCCGCTCTGGGTACCGGGATGAATGCTTCTGTGAAGGCACTCGCGGTTGATGCAAGCGGCAATCTTTATGCGGGAGGGGACTTCACCACGGCGGGTGGGGTGGCAAATACAAGCTACATTGCCAAATGGGATGGCTCCTCATGGTCCCCTCTGGGTACCGGGATGAATTGGATTGTCAATGCACTTGCCTTTGACGCAAGCGGCAATCTTTATGCGGGAGGGAGGTTCACCATGGCGGGCGGGGTACCTGCAAATTACATTGCCAAGTGGGACGGCTCCTCATGGTCCGCTCTGGGCTCCGGGGTGAATGATCAGGTCTGTGCAATTGCTGTTTACGGCAGCAATGTCTATGCGGGAGGGCGGCTCTGGATGAGCGCATCGTGCATCGCCAAATGGGATGGCTCGTCGTGGTCTCCTTTGGGTACGGGACTACAAAGTTATGTTTTGGCACTTGCCGTTGACAGTAGTGGAAATCTTTATGCGGGAGGGCAATTCACCACGACGGGCGGAGTCCCTGCAAATTATATCGCCAAATGGGATGGCTCCTCATGGTCTGCCTTGGGTAGCGGTATGAACAATGTTGTCAAAGCACTTGTCGTGGACAGCGTAGACAATCTTTATGCGGGAGGGCACTTCACCACGGCGGGAGGGGGCAGTGCCCACTACATCGCCAAGTGGGATGGCTCCTCATGGTCCGTCCTAGGTAGCGAGGTGGATTACTTTGTCTATACGTTTGCCCTTGACGGCGGAGGGAATGTCTATGCGGGAGGGCTATTCTCTATGGCGGGCGGGATCCCTGTATACAACATCGCCAAATGGAATGGCTCTTCCTGGTTTGGTCTGGGGAACGGAGAGTTAAGTGGGACTGTCAATGCATTTGCCTCCGACGGCAATGGCAACCTCTATGCGGGAGGATGGTTCACCACGGCGGGCGGAGTCCTTGTAAACAACATCGCCAAATGGGATGGCTCCTCATGGTCCGCCCTGGGTAGCGGGATGAATGGTAAAGTCCATGCACTCGCCGTTGATGCAAACGGCAATGTATATGCGGGAGGGGAGTTCACCACGGCGGGCGGGGTCAGTGTAAACAAGATTGCCAAATGGGATGGCTCCTCCTGGTCCGCTCTGAGCAGCGGGATGAACGATATAGTCAATGCACTTGCCGTTGACGGCGACGGCAACCTCTATGCAGGAGGACAATTCAGCACTGCAGGGGGCAAAACTTCCGAGCGAATCGGCTGTTGGATGATCAGCGCCTTCTCCTTGAGCATTCAATCGACTGGAGGCAATCCCGCGAGTGTCTCTCCCATACCCATCCGATTTAGCTTCCTGAGGGCGGTTACAGGCTTCACCATGGACGATATCGACGTAGTGAACGGCACAAAATCCGATTTTGCCGTGCTCGATGCCAAGACCTACTCGGTGAATGTGACACCCACTTGTTCAGACTGTACGGTCACCATTACGGTTCTGCAAGGAATGGCAATCGACTCTCAGGGGAATTCCAATTCCTCCGCGACGCTCGATGTGGTCTATTCTCCTCCTACCCTGGTGGCTCTGCTATATTTCAAGGCGATACCCACCTGTAGCGGAATCACTCTGAAATGGGAGACAACCTCGGAGATCGGCAGCGCCGGGTTTTGCCTGTGGCGAATGGATGAGCCGGGCGGGCAGTACATCAAGATCACCCAAAACCTCATTCCCGGCAGTGGAGGAGTGACCCAGGGGGCAGCCTACACCTGGAAAGATGCCGGTGTGACGGCAAGCTCCAGCTACTCCTACAGACTTGAAGAGATCGATCTCGCAGGCGTGAGCACCTTCTACGGACCGGCTTACGCCACGGCGGGCATGATTGCCTTGCTTCATCCCCAAAGAAACGAGGAGCTCTCCGCCGGCAGCCCACCGATTTTTCACTGGAGCACACAAACCACCGATCTGTTCAAGATCCAGTTCTCCATTGATCCCCGATTTCATTCCATGGTGATCACGCTTCCCGCCACCCCTGTCCTTTTTGGCCTCTCATCGAATAATTGGATCACCCGGCAGTCTTACTGCCCCATCTCCACTGAATGGCTCCGGATTGTGCGCCTGGCAAGGAATAGCAGGCCGGTCTATTGGAGAGTATACGGAGAGGATGCAGCGGGGAACAATGCCGTTTCCAAGGCAAGAAAGCTTCGTATGCCGGGTCGTGCAAGCCGTCAGGATATGTTACCGGGATTTCACTTCGAGGTGCCGGATGGGGCTCAATAGTCCTCTATGGATTTTCAGATGACAGCTTTCGCAGGCTGCTCATCCGGGGCAGGCTGTCAGCCGTGAAGGCCACCAATATAAGCTGGGACAACCTATCAATATACTCTGAACGGACAGAGGCTGAGCTTTCTTCACCGCAGAGACGCAGAGGACACCGAGGAAACGCAGAGAAAAGCTTTTGGAAATCTCTAAAGCTTCTCTGCGTTTTCTTTGCGTCCTCTGCGTCTCTGCGGTGAACACACAAGCTCCGCCTTGGGCATGTCCCGTCTTATGACGGTAGCCGCTAAAGACATGGTGCTGTTATGAAGCCAAGATAGAGCGGATGAGTATCTGCGTAAACGGTGACGCGCCAAAAGGCCTTGCGATGAGATACAAGGAAATCAATATGGATAAATCGAAAAGAAATGTCAATGAAGGAAAAGTGCTCACGCAGGATAACACAACCCCTGTGTGCGCTAACCTTTTTTTCGAAGCCCGGCTACAAGAAAGAGGGCAATCTTTGTGGTGGTAGACTCATCAGTGCAACGGCGTTCTCGGCAGAACGAATAGATGCCCGTGGTCAGCTCACCACTGTACGTTTACAAAATTGGGGATAAAGCTGTTTTGCGCATTCAGGGCATATACCGTGACTGAATTCAGCTTCGGAATGGTCTCGGATATATGCCTCGATTTGTTGCCAGTAACCTTTATCGTCGCGAATTTTCTTGCAACTGGCGCAAATGGGCAGGAAGCCGCTCAGTAGCTTTACCTTGGAAAGAGCTTCCCGGAGCTTTGCAATGAGCCTTTCCCGTTCCTTCACTTCCTGCTCCAGTTGGTGGTTTGCCTCGGCTAATTGGGCCGTTCTCTCCTCGACCCTCTTTTCAAGCTCATCGTGTGCCCTGCGCAGAGCGGCTTCGGCATGCTTTCGCTCGGTGACATCGCGCAAGATGATCAGCTTCGCCGTATCGCCTCGCCATTCCGTGTTGGATACACGCATCTCGATGGTGCAAACCCGACCGTCGCGCAACGGCACATCGAGCTCGGTCAGTGCGCTGCTGACGACAGGATAGCCGAAGGGGTGGCCCACCAGATGCTCGCTCTCCATAAGAAAGAGCTCTCGCGCTGCCGTATTGGCGAAGCGAATCGTCTGGGACTTATCGAGGACCAGGATGGCGTCCTGTGCTTCACCAACCAGATTCTCGAATCTTTGTTGGGCGGCCAGGACTTCCTGCTGCAGCCGGCCTCCCTCGGCGGCGCTGTACACACCACCGGCTTCCGGCGCCTTTCGTCCCGCAATTCTTTCAAACAGGCTCACCGGCTTTGCTCCTCTCCGAAGAGGGTCTCCAGACGCTCGAATTCCGACTCACTCACGTGCATCGGGTTGCCTGCCAGGATGCCGGAGATCATGCGGAAGGGCTCACCGATGTGCATGCCTCGGCTGTCTATGGTGAACTCACGGATTTCCTTGTCGTGAGAAGAGCCTCGCATTTTGAGCACGGTCAGCCCCCGGCGCATCTCACCAAAAATCTCCACGTAGCGGAGCAGAATTATCGAGTCGGTGATGGTGGAGATGTGCGCCTCGGTAATGGAGGTGCCGCCCAGAAGTGTAGGCGTTGTCGAGGTAAACAGGCCTGCAACTTCCTGGTGCTTGATGAAGGATGTCAGACTGATGACGAACTCCCGGAAGCCCTTTACGGTGGAAACCCGCTCCAGCGCCGACAGGCTGTCGACTGCCAGGCGATTGGGCTTGAACTCACGGATGATCTCTTTCATCTTTATGAAATGGTCCTCGAGGCCCATGACTTCGGGGTAGACGCAAATAACCTTGAGCCTGCCTTCTTCCTCCATCCTCTTGAAATCGACTCCCCACCCGATGGCATTCCGAAAGAGCTGCTCGCGGCTTTCCTCGAAGGCAAAGAACAGGCACCGCTCGCCGTCCTTTGCGCCTCCCGCGACGAACTCCGTGACCATGAGCGTTTTTCCGGTGCCTGTGGCACCCGAAACCAGGATGATCGAATCGCGGAAAAAGCCTCCTCCGCACATCCTGTCAAATCTCTCGTTGCCGGAAGAAATACGCACATTCGACGATTTTTGCTCAAGCTCGATAGCAGAAAGGGGGATAATGATCACTCCTTCGCCCGGGCTGATGGTAAAGGGGTATTCCCCCTTCTGGTGCGGTGTTCCCCGGAACTTCAGGATCTCGATGGTACGGCGGCGCTTCTCTTCCTCGAGCACATTGCGCAGGATGATTACATTGTCGGCCACGAATTCTTCCACGCCGAAGCGGGCAATATCTCCATACTCGTCCGTCCTTTCGGCCGTGATGACAGCGGTCACCGACATCCTGCGCAGTGCAACGGCCAGGCGGTGCATTTCCTTGCGCACCGTGTCACTGTCCGCGAAACGGCCGAAAATAGCTCCCAGCGAATCCATGGACACGCGCCGGGCATGCACCTGGCGAACGGCGTGCTCGATGCGCGCCATGAGGGCGCCAAGATCGAAGCTCCCGGCAACCACCGTTTCCTGCTCAGGATCGATGCTCGCGTCTATGAAGGCCCATTTGCCTTCCTTCTCCCAACTGCCGATGTCCCAGCCAAAGCCTAGCATATTCCGGCGGATGTCCTCGGGGGACTCCTCGAAAGTCACAAAAACCCCTGCCTCATCTGACATGACGATACCAGCGGTCAAAAACTGCACGGCCATGACTGTCTTGGCGCTGCCGGCAGTCCCCGAGATCAAGGTGGTTCGATGTTTCGGGAGTCCCCCCAGGGCGATGTGATCGAAGCCTGGGATTCCCGTGGGTATTTTCTCGATCGATTCTTGCGCGGAGCTGCTGATCATCACTCACATCCTTTCATTGGGGTATGCTCAAAAGTGTGGAGATCGAGACCCAAAAGCACTGTCCGGGTGTCGGACAGATCACCGATGATCCTCCTCGAAGGCGGAGGAAGCGATTTGATAAGGGTAGGTGTGGCCAGAATCTTGTCTTCGTTTGCCATTTGAGGCTGCTCCAGGACATCGATGACCTTCATCTCGCATTCCCCTTTGAGGTCCTGTTCACAGATCCTGCGAAGATTTTCAATGGCCCGCAGAGACCGGGGTGTATGCCCGGTGATATAAAGCTTGAGAGCGTACTTGCTCATGATGTCTTCTCCCCCGTGACGGTCTCATTGTCGGCTCTTGTGAATGCTCTGGCACAACCGGAATAATAGTCTCGATAGAAGGAGGCGAGATACCCCATCAGCTCGATCATGAGAAATCGGCCTTCTTCCGTCAATGCCTTGACCTTTTGAGGCGACTGCCCCGCGCACCTGCGCCTGAGCGCATGCAGATGTACATCCAGCACGTCTCGTGGTCCGGCGAACATACTCCCCATTTGCTCGGCCATCTGACGAAGCATGACTCCGGGCGAGCCTTGAGTCTTCAGAATCCGCTGCTCGATTGCCCTGTCCAGCACCATGGCGTATCCCTCGACCATTTGATCGAAGACTTCACGCACCACGTCCTTGAGAGGCGCTCCGCCGTAGAGGCAGCAGGTTATGGAAGTGGTAGAGGGAGCCACGAGCCGCTCAAGGGCGTGCTGTTCATGCTCCAGCTCGCTCAGATAAAGCTCTCGCTCGTGGCTCAAGGCAAGCCGCTGACGCTCGATGGAGTAGCGAACGGCATGTTTCAGCGCTTCTTCACGCACCAGCCTCTTAACCAGGTAATCCTGAGCGCCGGCCTTGAGGGATTTCATGGCAATGGAATCATCCTCACGGTCCGTGATGATGAGGAACGGAACTTCGGGTGCTTTTTCCTGCAGACGGATGAAAGTGTCGAACCCCTGGCTGTCCGGAAGCCCGAGATCGAGCATGATTACATCGAAAGACCGGCAAGCCACCAGATCCATCGCCTCCTGCAACAAACCGGCACATACCACCTGGTCTCTGCCGGCCAGCGGCTTGAGATCACCGATGATCATCTCTCGATCTTCCGGGTCGTCCTCGACCAAAAGAATAGTGATGTCCTCTTCTTCCATATCCTGTTGGATTCTTTCTTTCATACTCCGCAATTCCTTCAACCGATACAGTTTCGAGCTTCGGGTTCAAAGATGGCCGTGACTTGCAACATGGCTTGTTATCCATTGCGGGTTCGAGGCTCACAATGACGCATAGCCCAAACCATACACCCGATCCCCAAAACCGCGCAGCTCGAATTCCTCGATCTCACCTGGCGGGTGTGCTCATGTTCATGGGATTTTTGAGCAGGTTACGTGAGAAAGCGCACAAAGGCAAGAATGAACTTGTTATGAAAAAGGGATGATGAAATTTCATTCCATGCGTGAGGTGCGGTTGCGGTTGAGGGAGAGAACAGTTGAAGGAAAGGAGAAAGAGCCACGGGGGCGGCCAGGGAAGAAAGGGCGAGGAGAGCTAATCTTTCTTCATGGCGGAGAGAAAAGTCCGGAGATTGATATCATGGTTTCTCAGGCCAAGCTTGTTGCGCAAATTCGCTTTGTGGGATTTGATGGTATTGATGGAAAGGTTGAGTAGCTCCGCCATCTCCTTTGCGGTTCTCCCCTCTTGAATCAGAGTGGCGATTTGAACCTCCATGGGGGTCAAGTTGGAAAAATGCCAGAAGAGGTTTCTCACGAAGGGAGAAATGATCTCATGCACGTTATTTTCCAGGATATCCACGAAGACCTTTTGTTGGGCGTCCAGATGTGTATTTCTGAGCTTTTCCAGGTAAGGGAGAATCAGCTCTCTGGCATTGCAGATGATATTCTCTTCGGTCTTCTTCCTGTCTTCTTCCCGCCTTTTCAAGAGCACCTTGAGAGCCGTATTGGTTTCCTCCAGCTCAGCGGTACGCTCTCTCACCCGCCGTTCCAGCTCCTCATGAGTTTTGCGCAAGGTCATCTCGGCAAGCTTACGTTCGGTGATATCGTGCAGTATGATGAGCTGCGCCGCCTCGCCTCGCCATTCCGTGTTGGATATCCGCATCTCGACGGTGCGAATCCCATGGTCCTGCAAGGGTACATCGAGCTCGGTAACTTCACCGCTGACGGCGGGATAGCCGAACGGCTGGCCCACCAGGCTCTCATTTTCCACAAGAAAGAGCTGCCTCGCCGCCGGATTGGCAAAGCGGATCGTTTGTGACTCGTCTAGCACCAGCACGGCGTCCAGTGCTTCAGCGACTAATTTTTCCAGATCTTGCTGGGCGGCCAGGACTTCCCGTTGCATTCCGGCTCCATCGCGAGTGATGAAGTGAACAGCTTTGAATAAGGATGTCTCATAGTGTCAGGGGGTCAAAGAAAGAGAAATTCGCTCTCCTATCCGAGAGCGTCAAAACGGGTTGGGTGAACGAGCGGGTTTGATATCCCTGCCGGCGCCAGGTCTCGTACGTCGGCGGGGACATCGAGTCAGGCTCTATACAAACAAAACCAGAGGATCGCCTCACTCTAGTTTGCGAGGGCCGCGGCCACCTTGTCCAGGATTCTCTTGGGCACGGGATAGGCATCTTTCACAAGGTACAGGGTCAGGATCGTGGGGTCGAATTGGATAGCTTCCGCCACCTTGGCTGCAGTCAGTCCTTTTTCTTCCATCTTTTGAATCAGTTCGAGCTTCAATGTTTCCATGCCTTTTTTCTCCTGTCTTCACGTTGTACATTCGTTTTTTTTTGCATTATCACCGCAACCTGCCCAGCGCCCTGCAGGCGATTTTCAGCCCTTGAAGAACCTTTGGGCAGAAACATTCTACTGCATCAAAAAGCAAAAGGCCATAAGGTTTTTCCTTATGGCCTTTTGCTATGAACAAGAGGGATTCTCAGATCGTTCCACATTCACTTTGCAGCACAGATTCAGCCACCAGCATGAACTTCAACCTTCACTTGTCACAAACCACGCGCACTTGAGCTTCCACATCCGCAATCCGCATGAAAATCCACGGGAGCTTGAACATTACAACAACTCGAACATCAACTTGAACGCGCACAAGAGCTTGAGCTATCATTCCATCCGTCAACACAATTTCAACCCGATCAGATCGAATTCAATTTCCACGCGAATTCCACTCGAACTTTGAATTTCCGATCTCTGAGAGCTCCCTACTTGAAAATGGAGGCAGGCATACCGTTCAGAATCAACTCTCGTTTCCAATCAACTTCACCAACCGAGGGGCTCACTTTCGAACGCGCAGAGGATAAGGCAGTTTCCAAATCAACAAGATCAAAGGGCTTCCGCAGGAAAGAGCGCACATTCACTCGAACAAGATCTTTCGCAATCACTCGATAATCATATTCAGATATCATAATCGTCGCAACATGAGGCACAATCCGCATCAACTTTTCAAACAGCACGGTACCATTCGCATCAGGAAGAAGATATTCCGCAATCACAATGTCATGGTGATATTTCTCAGCAAGCACAAGAGCTTCACGAGCAGTCGAACAGGAGTCGTAGGCATACCCGGCCCGTTCCAGATATTTTTCCAAAGAGCGTCTTAATGGGGCCTCGTCTTCAACCAGCAGCACTCGATTTTCCGCTTCCACATTCCGCCTCCTCTGTAAACTTAAAGCAAGCCTCGTGCCAGGCTGGCTCAAACTTCGAAGAGCCTCGTTCACTGTACGATCAGGGGGATATTGCCATGCGGGAAGCAAGAAGGAGAATGAAGAATATTCACCAATGCTATCCGGGCCCGAAGAAATTCCGACAAGTATATTGAGAAATTATTCCAGTTATGGCGCTATGTTGGAAAATTTATGGAGTATATTCTTCAAAGAAAGTGGAGATTGAATCATTTTGTTCATTTTTTCTCAAACACCCGAATGGACGGATTCCATTTGAGGGACTGCGGGCATCTTCAGTCTTCGATGCCATATTTTTTTAGCCGATAGATAAGGATATGCCGTGGAAGCCGCAGGAATCGAGCCGTTTTTGATTTGTTTCTCCGGCACTTTTCGTAGGCCCGAAGAACAATCTCTTTTTCGATTTCCTCCAGAGCTATGCCCTGTTCGGGAAGCTCGATACGAAACGTCCGGGAAGAAGGGGGTGTGGATGAAGAGGCTGCCGCGGAAGAGGAATCGGCGCCGGCTGGAAGCAGGAAGCTCAAATGGCGGCCCAGTATGGTATCGTCATTTTCCAGCAGGACCACTCGTTCAATGGTGTTCTTCAGCTCTCGAACATTTCCCGGCCAGGGATGAGCCAGCAGGAGCTGCTCCGCTTCGGAAGTCAGGCCGCGGAAATGCTTGCCGTACTTGTCGTTGAAGCTCTCCATGAAAAACAGGGCTAGGGGGAGGATGTCTTCGGTGCGTCGGCGAAGAGCCGGGAGATCCATGCGGATGGTGGCGAGACGAAAGTAGAGGTCCTTTCGAAACCGGCCGTTTTCCGCGGCCTGCCAGAGATCCTGGTTGCAGGCCGAAACGATTCGGATATCGACTTTTCGCTTGTGTGTCCCACCCACGGGAAAAAATTGTTTCTCTTCCAGGACACGCAAGAGCTTGGCCTGTATTTCCGGATGAAGGTCGATTACCTCGTCCAGAAACAATGTCCCTTCATCGGCCACCTGCAGCAGGCCTTCCTTTCCTTCCGTACGGGCTCCGGTGAAAGCCCCCTTTTCGTACCCGAAGAGCTCGCTTTCGATGATTTCGGCGCTGAACGCGGCGCAGTTCAAGGCGACGAAAGGATAGGCCGCACGGGGGCTCTGGGTGTGAATGAGTCTTGCAAAGAGCTCTTTACCCACTCCGCTTTCCCCCTGGATCAAAACGCCCGCATCCCGGCTCTGGGCACTCTTGATCGCCAGAACCTGCGCGTCCAGGAACTTGGGGTCTTTTCCGACGAGACGCTCCACCCCCTGGAGCCTTTGCACTTCATGACGAAGGCGATCTACTTCGTTTTTCAGGCCGGCGTGCTCAAGAGCCTTATGGACCGTCAATTCGAACTCATCCAGATCGACGGGCTTGACCAGATAATCGAACGCCCCGCGTTTGATCGCGGAGACCACGTCCCTCACATGTTCATAGGCCGTAATCATGACCACTGTTGGCGAAGGACGGAGCTCTTTGAACTTGGGCAGGATTTCGAGACCGCTCATGTCGGGAAGGCCGATGTCGAGAAGTATGAGATCAGGTTCTTCCCGTGGCGCCAACTGCAACGCCTTGGTGCCCGTTTCAGCTTCCAGCACGATATAGTCCTTATCCAGCAGACGCCGTAGAGCGACCCGGAAGGGGGCTTCATCATCGACGATGAGGATCTTTTGTTTTTCACGCATAACTGAGTTTCCAATATTTCAGTGGGCTTCCAACAGTCGCTCGAAATCCGCCGGCGTCTTGCAGTCTTTTCGCGGGCGCCTGAGCATGCGCAGGACTTGGTAGTCCTCGATACGGCCGATCTTATCGGCCAGACTGGGTGTAAGAGTGCCGAACTGGTCCTCCAAATCCTCCACCAGGAGCTCTTGTGCGAAGGCTACCCACATAAGGCGGGACACTTGAACGGTAGGGCGGGGTTGCGTCCCCGCCAAGCTCGCAACTCGCCAAGCTTGGTGAGCC
>Ga0209749_1000975_pt1 | contig 30014 bp, 22 predicted proteins | sample EPASupsiteSAE347_FD_187267 | JGI IMG/M metagenome (GOLD analysis project Ga0209749, IMG submission 187267) | Bioremediated contaminated groundwater from EPA Superfund site, New Mexico - Sample SAE3-47 (SPAdes) (version 2) | ecosystem: Environmental > Aquatic > Deep subsurface > Groundwater >...
CATTCATGAGGCTGGGTGTATCGATACTGATAGATATCAATGAAGAATGGATGACAACTAAAAAGTATTTATCCATGGATACGGATTGACTTGTGGGATAACAGGGCCGTCAATTTTACAGAAAATTCGGCACACTACCCGCGATAGTCACCGATCTCTGCCAAGATGATCGAGCCTGATGTGAATCCTATTCCTGGAACCGACATGACTATTGCCAGGTCTTTAGCTCTTTTCTGAAGTCTGCTAAGTATCTCCAGGCTTGTTTTCTCTATCTTCTTTTCCAGGTGATCCAGAAGCTCTAGAGTATCCTTAACAAGCATTCTCGAAACGTCATCAAGACCATTCCCAAGAGCCGCTTTGATAAGGTCTCGCTTTTTCTTCACCTTTCCTGAAGGTATGCTGTCCAGGATCTCATCTATGTCCTTCACTTCGACCAGTCCATCCAGGATATGCCGGCCCGATTTTCCAAAGATATCCGAGATACAGGAACTCAGTTTTATGCCGCAAAGTGCCAGATACTTATGAATTCTATTCCTAAGTTGCGTTCGAGTCTTTGTATACCCTGATCTGGCACGGGTCATAGTTCTGAGGTTTCTATCCTCTTTGGATAAAATTCTTGACCTCTTAATTTTGCCATCCAAACAATTCTCTGCAATCCATCTAGAGTCGCTAGCATCTGATTTATTCCCTGGGATGCCTTTGATCATCCAGGGATTTGCAACAATTGTATCAATCGACGGACTCAGAGCATCATAGACTGGAAACCAGTAAACGCCAGTGGCTTCGAAGGCTACTTGCTCACAATTATTGGCTATAAGCCAGTCTCTGAATCTCTCAAGCTCAGAATGAGTTGTGCCAAACTTTTCCTGGAATTCTGTTCCATCGGCACTTTGGATCGTGGCAACTATGAGATCTTTATGGACATCGGCTCCACAAACTCTATTTCTTCGTTTGCCCATATATGTCGCTGTCCTGATATGGGCAGATGATTTATCCCTCAAAAGGGGCAATTTCCCATACGCGTTCGATGACGCAGCCCCGTATTCGCGGGATTATTGGCTAGTTTAGGGAAGTGGATCATAGTCCTAAAAGGGTGACTGCCTTCACTGCCCATATCAGACTAAACATAGCTAGCAAAGCATGAGAGGTTTTTCATCCGCCACGTATGAGCCTTAAGGATCATGGGTGTTTAGGGGAGAATGCATTACGACATGCAATAGTGCAAGCCACAAATTCGACTGTGGTCATCAGCGAGAAGCCTGTGTGAAGCCCATTCCCAGGTGGGGCTGCAAGGATGTGTTAAGCTCCCTCCCACAACCAGCGATCGTAGCAATCCCTGCGCTTCAGTCAGTGTATGGTAAAACGCCTTTGGCGATTGCCACCAATGATGGGTTGAAAGTATCTGGTTGGCGAGTTGTAGTGTGCACGCTAACTGATTCCTGTTATTGTGCCTTTTGCCCGGCTAGTTCGGGTAAACTGGAAATATGTTCTCAACAAAAAAACCGGATGAATGAAAGGCCTAAGCGACAAGAGAGATGAGGTTATGCACCAATGAGTGGCCAAGCTGCCACTTACCTACAGGGTCACTGATGCTGGTCCAATCTGGCCACCAGAATGTAAGGTCTGCATGGTCCCCCAACAGCCAAGCATGCTGTTTTCTGAGGAGAGGATAAGGTTGTCAGATATTGAAGTCATTCGCGGTTTCTGGCCCATGAGATGGTTCTTCTGGCACGGGTCGGCGAGATGCGTTCAACTCAGGTTCTTGTCCAAGGTGCATTCTTTTACATCGCTTTGTCAAAAAATCAATATCTATATATAATGAAAGAAATTACGTGCGATACCTATGTATAGCTCGTGCAAATGCAACAACAAATTCATGATATAGTTGACTTTTCGAGTATGTCTTTAGCTCACTTTAATCAGCATCAATAAACACATTTTGTGATATATTGCATGGTCAGTTGCAGAGATCCAATTTCAAGGTACTTCCGCTATTGATATCGTTTTTTCAATCTAGCTCATGTTGTTAGTCGTCATATCTCTATTGACCTAATACCAACATCGAGCGAAGTATCCTGGAGGTGTTAAAAAAGGTGCCTTTTCGCTGACTATATATAGTTGATGGGAATGTGAGAAAGATCTGATATAGGCACAGACGATACCAGGCACCCATGAATCACTGTTGCAGTGCCCTATTGTTATCTTAACCAAGGAGGCATCTGGGGCTTCTTTTTCGGTCTACAAATATAACACGTCTGCCATTATTCGCCGTCGTAGCACCACACTTTTGAGAGCACTTGTGCCAATGGAAATATTTTAGCTTCGGAATCGAGCATGCCAGTGGACGTGCCTATATCTATGTGCATAGTCATGCCCAAACAGAACGACATCGGTTGTATCATATAGCCATAGACACAATATAGCAGCACTACCACCCAGACTGGAATGGAATGTTGTATACTGCAAAGGGAGTTCGTAGCCAAGGTTGTGGGGCGTTAGTATTCGATTCGTTACAATCTAACAGCCACACCTATAAAACGTGAGCGGATTGGAGCGCAATGTGCTACTGGGTATCTGCAAGAAAGTGAGTCGCAAGGAGGCGCTGGAGAGGGCACAGGGGAGGAAGGCGAAAAGAGCTGGGGTGCGAAAAGTCATTTCTCTAAGACCCAGGCATTTCCGGGCCGCCCGGTTGAGCCAGGGAACTTTGCAGGCCATCCAGGAGAGCCTGCAGCCCGGCCAGGAGTGGCTCTTTCCCGGCCGGAGCTCCGGGCACTTGAGCACCAAGACGGTGCTCCGGACCATAGACCGCCTGGCGGAAGAGGCCGGGATCCAGGAGGTTTCGCCCAGGCAGAAGCTCTCCAGAAGGAAGGTCACGCCCCACATTCTCAGGCACAGCCATGTGGTGAATGCGCTCATGGCTGGCGTGCCGGTGCCCATGATTCAGAAGCAAGTGGGTCACAAGAGGCTGTCTACAACGGAGATCTACGCCACCGTGGCGCCGGCGCTGGTGAAGGAGGCGTATGATCTGCATGGATTCGGGCTGTGAATCTAACGCTGTGAAGCGAATCATATTAAATTGCACCAATGGAACAACCAAGTGATAGGAACTGAAGGTAAGTGTTTATGTGCGTGGGACGGGATTCTCGCACATTCACCAAAAAGTTTTTTGCCAGGATGCTATATTCTGAAGTGAGATTAAGGGGCGTAATATGGAAATTATAAAGAATTATTGCTCACTAGTATCGATATTCTTGATGATAGTTGCAATGGTGTTGGTCGCTTCTGCAACGGACGAACTCGGGAGTTCGTCAGCAGCAAAATTTCATCCTGACTATCCAGTCGGAAGGCCGCCTATTCAAGGCGGTACTGGATATGTTACAAAGACTGATAGCAATGGCTGGCATACTTCTATTAATTATGGGGAGAAGTGCCTAGATCCAGAGTGCACGAAAGCAAGGGTACATGGCTTATTACATGCGGGCGAAGATTGGAACTATAAAGTAGGAAACGCCGAGTTAACGGCGGAAAGCGGGAAGCCAGCTCGCGTCTACTCAATCGCCGGGGGTAAGATTGTCGCCATTTTTGACAAACTAGTTATAAAAAGCAACTATGGCAGTGGTATTGTAATTGAACACACATTGCCTTCCGGTGAAAAAAAATATTCTGTCTACGAACATATTGACATCACTTCTGGTTTAAAGAAAGGAGATTTTGTCGGGCAGGGCGATCCGATCGGGACCATCAGAGATATTTCCTCTTCCGGATTATCGCCGCACCTCCATTTTGAGATAAGAAACAAGTGGGAAGACGGCCAAAAACTGTATCCCAATGCTAAAACAATGGGATACTATTCTTCCATAGATGACCTTGAAGCCGATGGATTAATTGACCCTTCGGACTTTATTGATTCTCATCGGTCTACACAAAGTTCAGGAAGCAGCATTGTAGGTAAATGGATCGGTCATTTGGATGGGGAATCGGTTCTATCGGACGGGACGACAAAGCCATTTAGTGCAGACTATATTACAACCTATAATAGCGATGGCACTTATATAGAAGAGGCCATTCGCTATAATAGTGATGGCACTTACTCCTTTGTAGGGCTTCCTGATTATATATATACAGGAAAATGGATACAAAATGGGAACACTATTCGCGAGATGGGAGATGTAAATTCTATTGGACAAGGAGGGGGAAGTACTGAGTCAACGTTAACTGGAAATACAATTAGTGGTATTGATACATATAGTTATGGCGGAAGTAGTACGACAAAGCGCTGGACACAAACACGAGCTGAGTTATCTGAGCCTTCTGGATAAAGTTTGATAAGGCAATCTCACCTCAAAGAATCATAAGAGAAAGACACATCAAGTCCCAGGCAGGCCAGCGCCGATCCACAGCACCCTTTTAGAAGGAGCCAATCACCGCGAAGTGACGGCCTGACCCTGCCCGAATCTAGCAGCTCGCTGTTGTAGGCTGCACAGTGCCGGAGGCTAGGCATTTATCTGTTAAGTACTGGATAATCGTAATCTGATTTGAGATTCCCTCCCCTAAGGAAAGTTGCGACGCAGTGATCTCTGAGGCGAAAACTATTTCGTGATACAAATCATTGGTTTAAAAGATATCAAATAGTGAGGGATTTATTTGAATAACCGAATTATATTGTTGGAAATAATGCTATTTGCATTGGCTAATAACGCAAATGCTTTTCCGCTGAATGGCGGGAATGGAGAAGTAAATGCGGCCGTCTTGGGAACTTACAGGTCTACTAATGATATGATAATTCTCGATATTAATTCCACTGATCGCATTGATGTTGTAGAACTTGTCGATGTCGATGATAAATTCTACGCGGCTGAAAAACAAAACACTAGGCGTGTAGGCGATATCGACGATAATTCATTGGTATCTTGGAGAACTCTCTATTGTTTTAATAACGTTCCCCAAGACATGGAAATAAAGAAGGTAAAAATTACTCCCTCGAATGGAGATCCATTCCCAATCGATTGGGAAGGCGTTCCTGAGATTAAAAGCACACCACTTTCAATGAAGTTCTTTGGGCTATCAGTCAACACAGAACGCAATATCACGGCAGAAGTTTTGGGCGGGCTATCAAAAACAAAACGCGGTATCGAAGACATTTTGGGCAAATTATCAGGAGAAAAGGTATCAGACGAAACAGAACGCAACACTGATGACGTTTCTGAAGAAATTTCGCTCAATCAGTGGATTGCTGATGTTATGATTACAAATACCGGAACCACTCGGTTAGATGTAAAAATTACGGATTTTTCAATCATAGATCAATTCGACTTCTCCTATTCGGCAGAAGGTAACGAAACCAAGAAATTAATGGAGAAGGAACCAATGAGGATTCCCATTAAATTCGAAAATATCTCGAAGTTATCAAGACCAATATATCTGGTCTATAAACCCTCAAATATAAGATTGGATATCTCGTCTTGGGCATAGGAGGTAGCGCAGTCATCAGATGCTTTGGAGAGGGCTACGTGCCCCTCCTCCATCTTTCCCGTCAGCTTGCCTTCTCGATATCAGATTTTCTGCTTCAAAAACGCTAAAAGCAAAGGTTCAGCTTTACTCCAGCTTCTCCGTCCCCACTTTCTTGACCACGGGCTTCCAGATCTTGTCAGGCATCCAGGCCGGCGCGCTCTTGGGCTTGTCCACCTGCACCCTCTCGCCTGTGAATATATGCAGCTTCTTTGTGCCCCGCTCGCGGAGTTTGATGTCCGTGTGGCCCCGGTTGGCCGCCTTCAGAGCCGCCTGGCGGGGCGCTTTGCCCGTGAAAACTCCGATCTCATTGCCTTTCTCGTCCCGCAGGGCGAAGTTTCTCATCTCTTTCTCGGCCATGGTATTCCCTTCTGAGAGTCATTGCACGATGATTTGATATCAACTTTGAGGTTCCTGGATCGCCTCCCTACTTGAGAATCCATGGGATTTGAAGCTCAAACGCTATATTCTCAGACTGATATAAGGGCCGCCTGAGGGAACAAAATGAAAAATTCCAATCTTAAGCGGCTCATGCAAGTAGCCTTTCTCGCTGTCTTGCTGGTTGCGGTTTCGTCAGCTGCGAGCGAGAATCTCACCGTCCACTTCATTGATGTGGGACAGGGTGACTCGGAACTGATTCAATTCAACGGCAAGAACATGCTCATCGACGCCGGAGACCTGGAGGCCGGGCCAAGAGTCACTTCCTATTTGCGTAGCCATGGGGTCACAAGTCTGGATCTAGTTGTTGCCACGCATCCACATTCCGATCACATCGGCGGCCTTTTAACCGTGCTCAACGACTTCCCTGTAGGGCAGGTTCTGGACAGCGGGCAGGTGCACACGACGCAAACCTACGAGAACTTCCTGACGCTGGTTGATCAAAAGAACATACCTTTTGCAGTAGCCAAACGGGGTCAGACCATCGATCTTGATCCTGCCATTAAGATCGAAGTCCTCTCTCCACCAGAACCACTCTTTGCTGTAGATGACCTCAATCAAAACTCGATCGTCCTCAAAGTCAGCTGCAACAAGGTCTCCTTCTTGTTCATGGGCGATGCCAACTGCGAAGCCGAGGAAAACATCATCGCTGCTGGGTACGATCTGAAGAGCACGGTTTTGAAAGTAGGTCATCATGGCAGCGCATCATCGACGTGCACATCTTTCTTGGACAAGGTCAGGCCAGATGTTGCCGTTATTGAAGTCGGGGCCGAAAACGGCTACGGCCACCCATCAGAAAAGACCCTGAGCGCATTGAAGGATATCGGCTCGAAGGTCTACAGGACTGACCTCGACGGAAACGTGGTAGTAACCACAGATTGCCAAACCTATTCTATCTCCACCTCAAAACAATCCTGGACCACATCCGCCACCGCACCAAAGAGCACGGCCTCCGCAGTCTCGTGGCCCGCCTCGCCGGTCGCCACCGCATCCACTGATTCGCAGGAGACTTTCGTGGGCTCGGTGAAGTCCAATAAGTATCACTATCCAAGCTGCCAGTGGGCCAAAAAGATCAGCCCGCAAAACGAGATCTGGTTCACGAGCAGCGCAGACGCTCGGGCGCAGGGGTACGTGCCATGCGGTGTGTGCCATCCGACGTGAGGTGCTGTAAATGAAAGCTGTTATTGATCGGGTCGAGGGAGAACTGGCGGTCCTTTTGCTGGGGGATAAGGGCGAGTTCAAGCTCAACCTTCCCCTCTCTTTGCTCCCGGAGGGGTGCAAGGAGGGAGATATCCTGAACATGTCCTTCGAGCGGGATCCGGAGGCGACTGAGCAGGCCAGGGAGCGGGTATCGAATCTGATGGAGAAGCTGAAGAAGAAGGGCCAAGGAAAGGGGATTATCCGGGGTCCGGAGGTCTAAATTTCATAGCTTCCCGGTCTTCTCCCGCAGCAGCGCCTGGGCATCCGCATGCATGCTGGCGAGCTTCTTGGTGATGGGGTGCTGCGGCCCGTGCTCCAGGCTACGCCAGCCCCTTGATCCGCCAGATCTCGGAGAGAAGCTTGCTGAGGAGTGAGTGAAATCTAAAATGGAAAAATTATTAAAAAAGAATGCTAAAGATTGCCTGCCTCAGGAGTTCTGATCGTCATCTTCTATAGATTGATCCTCTATAGGTAGATAGTCATCGCTGAATGGCTGGAAATCTCCGCCGCAGACTGATTCTATTAGCTTCTTGAGTCTTTCCCTCCTGTCTAAGATAAAATCATTCCATTTATCTTTACTCAAATACTCTGGATTTATTTCATGAGATTCTAGGATGCGATCATACTGTTCAGCGCCAATATTGCTTCTCCATTCCGCTACATATTTCGAAGGGAACTTTCCGCTAATGCTACGGTTGGCGGCAGCGCTAATAAGGGTCTTGTTTATGATAGAGTCTGCCCTCGGGTCCTTGATAGGGACCGGAAGATGTGAGAGGGCATTCCACGGAAAGATATGATGGTGATCTTGCCCTGAATCATGGAAGAGGATTGCATTAAGCCCACCACCTCCACTGAAATCCTGAGCCCCGTTTTGAGCAAGCAGGCAGAGGACCCCTTTATACATGGCGTTCCTGATCGAGGATATCTCTTGAAGAGAGTCAGACCGAAAGATAAAGGTTCTGACGGCATCAGGCTCAGCTCCATCATTGACCCAGCCGACTAACTGTTCAAAGTCCAAGGCAGAATATGTTTCTACAGGTCCACTATACCTTTGGCTGAAGACGCTGCACCAGTACCACCTTTTGATCTTTGGCCAGGCGGCCTTAGCACCCACTTCTCCTTTACGATTCCTGATATCAGCAAAGATGGCACTGAGGGGAATGATCATTGTGGTGTATGGAAGAATTTTCTCAGATAATATTCCTTGATCCATCATGAAGATGGATGCTTCCTTGTAGCCATTGACAAGAATATCCCAATAGTGTTCAACAGTGCTTCTATCAAGTTCCATGAGATTTCGTTTACGACATGCAACAGCCAACCGTTCTCCAGGATTTGCTCTCTTTCGATCCATGGAAGCCAAGAGGGCTATGCTCTGCATGAAGGCGGTTCCATTGAGGGGCTGCATCAGGAACAGATTCTGATCTCTGAACTCTTTGATCTGTTCATTCCATTTATCATTAAGGAAGAAACCTTGAGCCCATAGAATCGCAGTGCAAAGATCAAAGACATCCAGAGGAAGTCCCTGGCTGTTAACCTTCTCGAATATATGGCAGATTGCGCTCAAGGGCATATCAGCCCGCAGTTCCACCACAGGGAAAGGATAATTGCGAATGCGATCGATCCATGGCTGAACCAGATTATCCCAGGTTTTCTGAAGCTTCACATACAGCTTCATATCTTCATGGGATTGATCAATCAGGAAGTTTGTCTTCCAGTCAGATAGATAGCCATCAGGATCGAATATCGACCAAAGGGGAAGGGCTCCATGTGCCATTTCATCTTCTGGTTTTGTCAGACTATACATCTTCTTTAGGCCTTCATATCTGAATTTCTGGCCGTCCTTCTCCTGTAAGACGAAGAAAAGCGCGTCCTCAAAAAAGGGATCTCCGATTTCTATGCTGCCATCTGGATCTGACATCAGATGGGGGACATCGAGATATAAGTGATATCTCCTTTTTCTAAATTCTACTCCATGACGTACAAAAAGAGCCTGATAAAGACTTGTTAGCCTCTGCTGACCATCAAGCACCATAAGGTTTGGGTTATCCTTTAGCTTGTCTCCTGAGCCTTGGAAGGATCGCAAAGCAAAGCTGTTGGAAATGACTGGCATGGTGAGAAGGCTGCCTGCAGGATAACGATAAGCCACGGAAATTATAAGCTCCCTAACCCTTTCAGGCTCCCATCTCCAAGGTCGCTGGAAGTTTGGCAGAGCAATCTTATGGTTATGAATTCCTGGCAATAGCTCCAACAATGGCACAGATTTTGGCGTGAATAGGCTTCCTTCACCAAGTATCGACAAAATGACCCCTCCTGACTGATTGTGAATAAATTATGGATATATAATTAATCTGTCGCTGCTTTGTCAGAAATTGATCTAGGACAAGTACATCAGTACATCCATGCCGGTCAGTGCCGGGATGGCTGCGCGGGCGAGTCCGACAACGGTCAAAGATGCAGGCAGGCCTGGGTGAAGAAATTCTCAGCAGTGAAGTCAGGTGCTGGAGGCGATTGATGAATCTGCTTGATCGTCCTCAAGCGATAAGGCGCCAGCACATCTCTCGCTACTGCTTCCCGGTCTTCTCTTGCAGCAGCGCCTGGGCATCCGCATGCATGCCAGCGAGCTTCTTGGTAATGGGGTGCTGCAGGCCGTATTCCTGCTCTGCCAGCCCCTTGATCCGCCAGATCTCGGAAAGAAGCTTGCCGATCTCCTTCGTTACGTACTTGCGATTTTGCTCAGTCATGGTCTACCAGCCTTGTCCTTCGTCTGCCACAAATACAAATAAATAAGCTGCTGCTCAGAGAGCCTTTCAAGATGGACCACGTCTCAATCCTCCGCCTCATCGCCGAACTGCGCCGCCGCCACGGGGAGCTCGAGGGCGTGGAAGCCAAGGCCGCCCACACAGGCACCCCTGCCGATCTCTTCAAGCCCCTTTCCGCCTTCGCCAACCGCGCAGGAGGCGGCATACTGCTCTTCGGGCTGGACGAGGACGCTGGCTTCAAGGCCGTGGGCGTGGGCAACCCTCGCAAGCTTCAGGAGGACCTCAGCGGCCTGGCCGCCCAGATGGAGCCGCCTCTTCGCCCCAGCTTCTCTGTGGAGGAGATCGAGGGAGGGACTATTGTAGCCGTAGAAGTCCCGGAGATTGCCTTTGATCAGAAGCCCTGCTACCACCGTCCTCATGGCCTCCATGAAGGATCCTTCATTCGCGTGGGGAACTCCACACGGCGGATGAGCGATTATGAGATCTACAGCTTCATCAGCTCCCGCACCCAGCCAAAGTTCGATGCTGAGCCAATTCTCGAAGCCACCCTGGAGGACCTGGACAGGGGCAAGCTGGAGGAGTATCTGGCCCAACAGAGAAAGGCCCGGCCCAATGCGCCCTACTGGAGCCTGCCCTTTGAGCAGATATTAAGCCAGCTCAGGATAGTGATCGAGACGGACGGCATCATGCGTCCCACTCTCGCCGGGCTGCTGATGTTCGGCTCCTATCCCCAGAGATTCGAGCAGCAGATGGTTGTGGTCTTCCTGCAGTTCTACGGCACCACGACGACAGAGGAGGCCCCCTCCGGAGAGCGTTTCCTGGACAACCGCAAGTTCGATGGCACGGTCAAGGAGATCATAGACAATGCCACAACTTACGTGATGGCCGGCATGCGCAAGGGCAGCCTTATCCGGGGCGTCACCAGACAGGATATTCCTGAGTATCCGGAGGTGGCCCTGCGGGAGGCCATAGTCAACGCCGTGGCCCACCGGGACTATAGCCACTTCGTGCGCGGCAGCCATATTCAGGTGCGAATGTTTGCCGACCGCCTGGAGGTCCAAAACCCAGGAGGGCTTTATGGTGGAGTCACCGTTGACGAGCTGAAGGAAGGTCAGTCCACCAGGAACCTGCTATTGGTGCAGCTCATGGAAGACGTGCACCTGGTGGAGAACAGAGGCAGCGGCATAGATGCCATGCTGGATGCCATGCAGAAAAAAGGGCTACCGGCGCCGGTTTTCGAGGACAAGAGGACGGCGTTTCTGGTGAAGTTCTATCAGCAGACCACGACCGATACACCATCTGCAAACGAAGAACAAAGAATCTTAGCCTACGTGAAGAAACACGGTTTCATAAGACGGGTCGATGCTCAGGAGATGCTGGACGTAAACGAGGCCAGGGCAAGGTATCTGCTGCAGAAGATGCAAAAAGCGAGACAACTGCGAAAAGAGGGACGCTATAAGGACGCCCGCTACTTGTTGCCGGGATACCAATAATTTACCAATAATCTATATTATTGGTAATTCTTGGAACAAGGTCCAAATACACAGGGAAAGAAGGCTCGCAGGAGACGAGGCCAGGAGGCTTGGCGCTGCGCGGGGCGAGAGCGGAGTGCCTTCCGGCTGAGATGGGACCCGGAAGGGCAAGGTTCGCGACGTGTATTTACAATTCCAAAGTCTTAGCCACTGCTCGATCAACATCTCCATAAAAAACGATGTCCAGCTTTTCGACTACCTGTTCAGGAAGACCAGCAAACTGTGCCTTATTGGACAATGGAACTAATACTCTTAAAGCTCCCGCCTCCATCGTAATTTGAAGTGGTTCTACAATGGATGCTGGACCTTTGATATTCCCTTGAATTGTTAAGTCTCCGAGAACAACTGTACCTGCCTGAATGCGCCTATTTCGGATAGCTGAAATGATAGCGATGAAAAAGGCCACTCCACATGGGCACTCTACATTACCCCCGGAAAGATCAATAGCTTCAGCATAGATATCCTTCTGCGCTAGAACCTCATTAAGACCTAGCCGTTCTTTGACATTCATAAGGTAACTGTGAGCCCTCTGAAGCGACTCTTTGAGGCCTTTCTCCAAGCCCGAAGGCGTGCGAAGCTTTCCTGTTCCAGAGGTCACGGTAACTTCCAGCCTAAATAGGCCGACTTTGGCTTCGTTATCCGCGGCTGCTGTATAGATTGTACCAGGCGGCAGCAGGTCCTGGGATATTACCCCTGCGCCTCCCTGTTCTGGGACTGAAACCATCTTTTCCATATTGGATTCTAAATCGATGTAAGAGAAACTGGTCTTATAGAACTCAAATGATCCGCGCTTCTTAAGCTGCTCTTTCACCCGCCTGCGGCCTTCTAATGCCAGTTCGACGTATTCTTGGAGTTCCTCATGGCTGCAAATGCCATCTGGATGAAGTATTTTAAGTAATCCGCTAACTGTCTTCTTCACAGCGGTGGCATCACGGCCTTCTACATGAGGACCAAACCGGAAAACCTTTTCAGATTCATCGAAGCGATTCTGTTTGCGCAAATATCGGAAGGCTTCGGCCAGATAGTCTGTCACAAATCCGTAATGATTTGTAAGAAGATCTTTTGAGTTCTTTGGCACCTCCCATCCAGGGAGATAGAAATGCAATCTATCGAGCAAAGCAAGATCGAATTGCTTGGGTAAGGGCTGGAAGAGGTCTGTGGCAGAGTTCTGAACTAAGGTCTCAACCGGCTGGTTCAAATTGCCCACGAAAACCAGAGAGGCATCGGCTAGGACCTGAGTCAGGCCGCGACTGAAGCGGCCATTGGCCATGTAATCCTTCATAATTTGGAAGACGTCAGGGTCAGTGATTCTTATTCCCGCAACCTCGTCGAATGCCACCACATCCCAGTGGCCAACTAGGCCAACCTGTCTTCGAGCGTTATTATAGAAAAGATTCGCAGTGCTGGCTTTACCACCTGAAATCAATATGCAGTATGGAGACATCTCGCTGAAAGCGTAGGACTTTCCTGTGCTTCTCGGACCAAGTTCGATAAAGTTATAGTTTTTCTCTATCAAAGGAATCAGTCTAGTGAGCAACAGGAGCTTTAGCCTTCTATCCATCAACCCCGGCTCCAAACCCATGCTGCGCACGAGAAGATCGATCCACTCATCTCGATCAAAGGCCCGCCTCAGTTCGGCGTACTCCTCAAAGTCAAATCTAGCAAGCTGAATAGGTTTCAAGTCTGAGATGAAAAAGGGACTCCCCCGGCCAGTATCATCTAACCTAAACTCTACATCCACTAGGGCCCAAATCCCGCCCTCTAATAGCCGTTCATACCGACGATAGAAATCCTCTGGAATATGGATCTTAGAGAAGTTGAAGTGATCCATGGATGCCCAGTACTGATTTTCGCTGGGCAGGAACCGAACCTCCACTCGGTCTATGAAACGATGGCGTCCTTGCTGCTCCACCATTGATTGAGCCTTATTCGCCTCGTCGTGCCGGAAATAGTTGCTTTTCAACGTATCCTTGACTGCATTGATCCCAATACGGATCTCTTCTTCGTCATCAGAGGCACAGTACTTTCCGAGTAGATACTCTAAGACGTAAGAGGGGACATTCTCGCCACCCTTTATTTGGTGTAGCAGGTCCTTTCGCACTACTTTGCCAGCACAGACCTTTACGACCTTCTGATCAAGCTCATCCATTTTCATAACGACCTTTTTTATTCCATTATTGCATTCTTTAAAGAAAGCCGGGCCCATACAACTCTGGTCAACGGATCGCTTGCTCGAATCTCGACCATTGCTCCTTTAAAGTCTCCTTTAATCAACACGGGCACTGAAGTCTCTTTTCCTGCTTGTAAGGTTACCTCTCGAGTCTTCTCGTCTCGATCCTCACAATCTGCCGCTTCGCCGACCACTTTTGATTGCGCCGATGTCCCATTATAGGCTTCAACACGGACGTTTAAATAAATCTCTGAAGGCCCAGGCTGTATGAATTGCAGTAAATTAGATTGGCTGTTTGGCTGATTAAATACCAGCTTTAGACCGATAACACGACTGACAAACTTATCGCTGCGGTATTTTATAGATATTTCTGGCTTTGCTCCTCCATATGCTGCCAGTTCCCGAGCATGGCAAAGGACTAGCGGAATCACTGATTCCTGAAGACTCAATCCACCATGCAGATAGGCTTCTCCGTCAGCGAATACTTTGAATCCTTTGGGGATACATATATCGGTTGCATCACCCTGGATACCGATATCTTCAGCCTTAACATCTAAACAGCCAGATGTAGCTGATAGGCCAGAGCCAAGACGACATCTGCGTTTAGCTATACCCCAGGAGCCCGGTGGCTCAGAGATAACATCTCCGGATAATATTTCAGGCAACAAAATATGACCATGGTCTGCACTTATGACCAATTGCCTGAATCCAGAAGCTACGAGCCGGCTAGCGACCGTCTTGATATCTCCAATTATGTCCGAAATATATTTTCTGGCCAGTCTGCTGCCGAGGTGTTCTCCGATGAGATCTGGATGCTGGGTCCTGACCACAAGAAGATCCACTGATTTGAGCTTAGAGGCATTCTTCTTGAACCCGGAACTGGACCAAAGGTCTTCAAATTTCAGGTCCAAGAAGCGGTCACCATATATCTCCCTAATGAGTTTCATTCGTTCAGTCGATCCTTTTAGGACATGATTTCCAATAACTGGAATAAGCTTCTGATCTTTTAGAAGAATCATCAGCTTTCCATCAGTGTTGGGAAGGAGGGCGGCCATCCCTGTCTCGGTAATGGAAGGAAGGACTGATGCAGCATGGAGGATCTCCACATCTCCAAGGCTTCGAAGGGCTTCCCCCAAGTCGCGGCCCATCTCAAAACGCAAGGAATCAACCATAAAGAAGGCGACCTTCTCTCCTCGTTCGAGAAGTGGGGCTACATATTGGTCGAAGATGCGAGTCTGACGTAATATGCCCTCGGGGGGCCATCTATTCTTGACAACCAGAGCTAAAAATCTATCCTGTATTCTTAGCGCAAGCTCGCGATATCTGTGTCGGCAGGTCTCTATGAGGGGAGCAAGCTCTTCTTCCTCGCCAGCAGCAATGCTGTGCTCAAAGAGACGCTGTCTTTGGTCCAGATCAGCCCATCCTTCTTGCGCATAGGCATTCACCATATTGGATAAACTTTCTGCAGTCCACGGCTGTACATGCTCCAGCCGATGAATCGTATCCAAAAGTGTTGCTCCCCGCTCTGCTGCGTTCCAAAGCAAAGAGCGGTCCGGCTGATTTCGCCAAAGAGATCGCTTCCTCTCGGTCAACAATGCCTGAGCCTCTGCAATCTTGCCCTGATTCAAGTAATTCAAGAGAAGAAGGAACATGCGTTGGTCTTCAAAGAGGAAGGTATCTCTCCTGCCGACATTTGCCAGAGCGGAAGTCATTTCAGGGAGCTTAAGACTTCGTTCAATCCTTCGGGACATATCCATGTAGGTTTCTTGCAGATTCTCGTCCGTACGCATGCGGTTACAGGCAGAATAGACAAGTTCCTTGGTCTCAAATCCAGCCGTGGTTATGGCACTTAGCGAGTCTGGGATCTTTTCGGGGAGATCAAAGACAAACTCGCTGAAGAGGATATATTTCCCTAGAGTCTCACGGAAAGTCTTCCAATCTTTGGCATGTTCCGGTAAGCGGAAACCTACACTGGCATCCAACAGTCGAGCAAGCTCCTCAATGAATCCAGGCGTTCGCTCAATTGCTTCCGCCTTTGCCTTATCGCAAAGTGCAAAAGCAATGACTTCTGAAGCGGATTCTGTACGGAATATTTGGTTAACGAGCGGATATCGTTGGGCTTTTTTCAAACTATCCAATAAGGATAAAGTGGGTTTGCCTTCCCGGAAAAGCCGCGTGATTTCGTCGGAACGATCCGGAAAAGCCTGACGCGCTAAGGACTCAAACTGCTGATCCTCGGTGTCACCAAAAGCTACACCTGCTCTCGCATAAACCTCGAAGGGATCGAGAAATCTGGATTCGTCGTCCTTTCCTCTTGCCCATGGAATATGAATTAGGATGGAAGCCTTCGACAATTGTGGATCAGAAGAATCATTCATTAGACGGTAGATCTCATCTGCCCTGCGACGAGCTTTCAGAACTGAATCTGAGGCATTGAGAACCTGACAAAAAGGTGCTTGGAAGGATCTTGTAAGCTCCTCAAAATGCCTTTCCGGATCATACCAGACTACAATGCGCCGGTCATTTAGCATATCTACCAGCCTTTTTTTAAGGTAATCGGTGAAGCTATTCATGCTGCCCTCCCAGAACGGCGACCTCGCTTGCCCTTTGTTGCGTTTGTAGAGGATGGCAGTGGTGTCTGGAAGAAAGCCTCAAGGCCATGAGTAATGGCAATGGAACGATCCTTACGACAGGCATCTTTGACTCTGTCTGGCCATAGAATATAGGCTAAGTGAGACCAGTCATACTCACCCCTCTCAAGCTTGTTCCAGATCTCTTCGGTATCTTCTGCCCAGGAGCGCAGGCGGAAGAGCTTGTAGAACGGTGCTGCGTTTATGATCACTCCATCATTGAGATCGGGCTTATAGGGCAGAGCAGCAATTTTCATGATCTCCAGGCGAAGATCTCGCAGCTCGGACAATAGAGTCCTTCCATCATTAATTTTGTCTCGGAGAGAGGTAGCTTTCCTACCTGACGCTGCATTTAGTTTCTCTTCTGCCCTTGATAGATCCCGTTCCATCTCAGCAATCTTGGGCTCTAGGTAATCATTCACCACGACGTATAGGGTCTGATCAGTCAAGCGATGGTAGTAGAGCCAAATAGTATAAGATCCCGATGCTGTGGAGAGGGGCCAATAAATCGGAGCTTTGCGTCTGCTTTTTGAGTATCGTTTAAGGTGATCCTGAAAGAAACCAGATGGCCGGCGGAAATAATCTCGTAAGTCATAAACGCCCAGGATTTGGCAGGCTTCCTGCTCGATGGCCTGCGCCTGGTCACACCACGTCAGTTCCAGAATTTCTCGGATGCGGCGGACTATGTCATCTCTGTGAGGTTGTCCGCTTTCCCAGCCAGAATCATCCACTAGGATTCCATTTCGGGAGATACGTAATGGGTATTCTGAGTCTTGGATAACAGGCTTACTGATGGATCCCTCGGGAGTCATAGCGCAAACATCAGCACGGCCCCGGAGCCAATCCTCGCTGACTATATCCTCCGTGTTCGCCAGTAGCCCGTTTGAGTTCATTAGAGCGCCTGGAGCCCAAATTGGGAGCGATTCGAATGGATCTTTGAGCTTGAGTACGAGAGTTGGATCTAGTATCATGCGAATATCCCAATAACCGAAGACTGCTCCTAAAGCATAGCTAAAGACTTCGAAAGTAAGCTTTCCTGATATCTTTATGCCAGAAAAGCCGGACCAGTCTGGAATTGTACTGCCTGTCATTCTATTTCGACACTTTTTTAACTCATTTTGATCGTCATTTGAGCTAATATCATAAAGCATGCCAACTCGTTGATTAATGGCGACATAAGCGCAATCTAATTCTTGCTCATATTTTTGAACCAGATTTTTGACTTTTTCCGCAGCAACTGTGATGTTCTGGTGTGGTACCTGAAAAAGAATTGGGATCGAAAAAGTTATGCAAGTCTCATCCCAGGAATATATTAATTGCATGATATTATAGCTTTGCCTCGCATATTCTCCAAGGAATTCTAAATCCGCGCTAGAAGCTTCTGGAGTAGGGAGTAAATTGACGTATCCGGAATACTTGTGTTGACCGCAAATCCTGTTCAAAAGACACTGAGCAGGTATACTATTCAGCAATGACAAGACATACCATAAGTGGTTCTCATTTTCGATAGGAATTAATTGCCCTTCAACCGTGAATATGGTCTCAGGTTTTACCATATGTGCATCAAGGAAATCTCCCCTCACACCAAAACCTACTCCTTTATTAAAATGATGTTTCTTATTTCGCAATACGAATGTGTAGGATGGCACATCTTTCGATGATAAGAAAGAGAAAAAGCCAAACCTTACTATATCCCTAGGTGGAATTGCAAATCTGGAATACGATCCTCCATTATAGAGGAATGTAAACATGTCATTACGTGATAGATTCTGCTCCGGACGTCTTTCCCAGTAAACTCGGAAATGCCTCTCCGATTCAAGCTGATGGCCTGTATAGCCAATGAATCCTTGATCTTCTAGAGTCTGATATCTGCTAAATGCGGTCAATAATCCAGTTGGCAAATCGTATATTATCGCTGCATTTGGAAACTTAGAAAAAAGGCGAGATTCTGCATTATAGATACGAGTTTTATCTGCAAATATATTATTTATTAATTCATAAATGCAATTGCCTTTTTCTTCAACGCTTATATCCCGCACATCAAAGAAACGACATGCATTTATAGGATTTCCTAATCTCAAAACACAAGCGCACACCTCTACATTCGCATCGAGTACTTCCCAACCCAAATCTGCGTATACACTTAGCCTATCATCCGAAAGAATTATGTTTCTTCTAAAATCCTCATAGGTTGATTTATTTATGGCGGTTCTATCGAAAATAACACCACAGCTTCCGTCATCGTGGGAAAACATTTGCAGAGCCCAGTCTATGAATGCGCATAGTAGATTTTTGTTCCAAGTTGGAAATTTAACGGATAGAACTGGAAGTAGAGTGTCACTTGCCTCTCCAAATGGAGGATTCATTAATATAACGTCATAGCGCCTCCGACAGAGATCGACGAACGCAAAACCTCTTGCAACATCTTCGGAAAAGAGCTGCCGTCTTAATCTCTGACCATTTTCGGCATGTTCAGCATATTCCTTTAGAGTTTTAATTATAAGTTCCTCTGCTAAGTCCCAAAACTCAAGATCAATGGACTCTGGTTCTGAAAAGCTTTGTCGCTTCTTAATCAAATGCTGCTGTTGCTCGATCGAGAGCTGTGTCTGTACCGTCAGAGGGCCTTGGACCCACTGCCTTTTAGCTTCGGTTATGGCCTCTTGAATCTCTTCGTCGATCTGTAGTAACGAACCTGCTTCTCCCGCCAACTTCATCTTTTCGAAGACCTTATCTACAAGTTGAGCGAGTACTTTTGGTTGAAGATGTGCCGTGAATTCTCGGAGCATATCGGCTTCTCCAGGCATTGGCTCAGCACAGACTATGTTTGACTTGGTTACACGAGGGCGATCTTTGGCCTTGATCCCTTGAGCTTTCCAAGATCTCTGTGCTCGTAGCCAAAGGGCAAAGGCCGCTATTTGCACCGCTCTCATATCGATATCGATGCCATGGAGGTTCTGCCGCAAGATTAGCTCCGGCATAGCTCGGCGGAGAGCTTCTAGAGTGTTATAGTCCTCCTGCATGGTGCGACCTGTTGCCTCCGATGCTGGGCTTTCAGGGTCGTTCCATGCTTCTACGTAGATGGTCTCCATCAAATCGAAATCGTAAAGAAGAAAATGAGCACTGCCGCAAGCCGGGTCTAGACTCTTGATATCACGAGGATCTTTCTTGGGACGATGTAGAATATAGACCGGCCTATTTAGCAGCTCCTCTTGGGAGAAGTCCTTTTCATGATCATCTTCTACTGGTGGCTCTTCGCCTAGATCCAGGAACATCTCATTTGGTCTTCTTACCAAGTACCGGCACTGCTCTACAAGGGACGTCTTTCCCTTACGCATCTCGTACCATATGCGCCCTAGAGTGTTATCGGTAAGGAACTCGACCACGTAGCGGGGAGTAAAGAACTGGTTCCGTACTGCCAGCTCACGGCTATTACGAGGTGTCTGAGAAGCCTCTCGCATGGCCCGGCGCTCCTCGGGTGGATTGAAATATTGATAGATCCAGCCGATTGTTTCGTCTTCGCTCCAGACAAAAGCCAAATCAGGATCATTGAGGTGATCTAGTATCTCCTTTAGGCAGCGGTCAGTGGGAAAAACTGCAGACTGGGGATTAGTGCGATCAAAGAGAACACCCAGGTCCAAGGCCAGCTCGTCCATCATGCATTCCAGGAAAATACGATAGGTTTCATGGATGGATCCTAGAGCCCCACCAGATATGCTGTTGAAAAGGAGGAAGCCATCTGAGGAGGTCCCCTTGCGCACGCACTCGATAACCAGCTCCCTTTCTTCGCAAAGCCGGAGTGCGGCCAAACGGTTGAGAATGGTGAAGGCTATCTCCAGGATCAGTCGATCATAGGCCAAACTTCTCCTTTCTTCAGGTCGCCCAGATTCCGCAGCTGCAAAGTGGTTGAGCTGTTCACGTAGAGCTTGCGCAGCTTCAGCATCGTCCAAAGTCAGATGAGTAAGTCTATCTAAGGGAAGGCTAGTATCCGAATAAATACCGAAAGTCTCTTGAAGCTGATCGGCAACATCCTCAGTAAGAGTTCTCCGGCAGGCGTTAACCATCTTTGCCAGAGCATTTCGTGTATCTTTATCAAAGCTCATTGGCTTCCCCTTATCAATATACTCTTGTTATCCTTGATCAGAGGCTCAAGCCTCTCACGCAAAGCTTTTATCAGCGATTCCAGGTCTTCCTTGGTTTTTATCACTCGTTGTTGAGTGCCCAATAGGGCTTCCGGCGTGAGATATTCGTCATACTTCTCTTTTTCTGGTAGCTCTGGCTCCGTTTGACGCGGAACCATATTCTTGATCTTAGTCCGCAGCTCATCTAGTAAACCAGAAAGTGTCCTGCGGAAAACAATAAGATCGTGGAGAGAACGAACAGGATTGCTTTCATCCGCGGTCTCGGGAAGATCTCGCGAAAAGCGACTGGCAATCTCTCCGCGGTCCTCATCCTCGACTCTGGACCATTCTGGCATGGACTCTAAAGAATTGCGACCATTTTTAACAGCCGCATCCAATTCTTTCTTCTCCGATAGGTACTGTTTGGATGTTTTATCTGAAAGCGAACGAATAATGCTTCTCAGCTCAGGGATTCGCTCATGAAATCGATTCGATAATAAAATATCCTGGGCAGTCTCCAGATCAGTTTCTGATAGCAAAGACCTCGAAATATCAGGAAACGCAGATTCAAGCTGATCAAGGGAGGCAAGGATAGACCTCGCTTTAATTACATCTGCCTCCGCTCCGGATTCTAGCGCATCAAACACCGATCGAGCCCATATGATCTCTTCAAGGAACTGGCACTCTTTGCCTCCTAGTATTGCAGCAGCTCCACCAGCGTCCCCTTTGAGGAGATCTGCTGCATCGCCAAGAACTTGTCTTGCTCGATCTTCCCCTGATAGACCGAGAAGTCGAAGCCGATCAGGCAGTGCTCCAATATTTTCGATCAAACCAGGCACATGGCGACTCACAGCACGGCTGATATTCTCTTCTAAGGGAAGCACTTCATCTCCAAATAGGCTCTCCATGCGCTGCGCTGCTCTATCCAATACTTCTATTGAAGGCTTAATATCGCGTGACGACACCCCGACGCGGTTAAATGCCACAGTGCTCTTTACGGCTTCTATGGCTCGAAATCCAGGAGTTCTGACTGGCCCGTCTGCCCCCGGAACATATAACTCCACTTCGGATGCCCTCAGCAATACAGCGAAAAGATAGCGCACAGTATCTTTTGTCCAGCCATAAGGTGGCGAGGAGAATAATTCTTGAAGGTAATTGCCCTGAAGCCTTCCTCCAAAATCAACAATCTTGGATTGAAATACGTGGAGTACTTCAGCAAGAGCTGGATGGGCCATGTTGATCCGTGCAATTCCATGGTCTTTGACCAGTAGCTTGAGCAGATCGAGCTCAGCAGGAACCCGATCCAAGCGTTCGACACTAAGGAATTTCTCTGCAGCGTCAGTAGACGGTCGTATTGGAGCTAGGTGGTAGTAACAATAAACATCTCCGGCTGCGATTTCAAGAATTTTCCTCATCGCCGCCTCTAAAGTATTGCCAACTTCCCTCACTGGTGTAGGTTTGCCGCGGAAAACGAACAACCCATCGAGCAAGGCTCTATCCAATGCCGCAGCAGCTAGATCTTTTGAACTCTCTTCGTTGCGTCTTTCTGTCCGGAGGAACTGTGATACATCACGATCAACCGTCCCTTCATCTGTAGCCCTAACTATCTCTGAGGATTTAATTGCTTCAGATAATAGATCCATTAATGCATCATCATTCTTGGCCAGTATTACTATGGAATTCTTCAATTCCACTTGGCTTGCCGTTGAGACCAATAGCTCATTTTTCTTTTCATCCCATATGTTAGAATCAATGAACTCAAGCCTGAACTCTATATCTTCATTTCCTGCGATTACAGGATTCCTATTAAGCTTGACAGCCGCTTTAACCTCTTTAGATCCTTCAAGCTTAGAAGACGGCTGAATTCGGAATAAATGGTGATCTGAGGAGCCATCTTTCAATATTTGGATCTTAGTACGAGTAAAATCGCTAGATGTAGGTATATACTCATTACGTTTCTTCTGCAATGGTTTTACCGCATCACTCAGGAAGAGGTATCCTCCGGATTGGGGATCTTCCTTGAGACCGCATTCCTCTTCCTTTGTCAGCGTACGCAAAGCCTCTTTAACCTCATCAACCAGCGATTGTGAACCCAATGCAGGGTATAACAAAGCAGCTATATTTTCTGCATTTCTGGGAAAAGTTTCTATCGACTGCAAAGCGGCAACAGCTTTGGCCACTCTCACTACAATAAGTCGGTCGGCAAAAATCTTGGCTGATTTATCTACGCCGGAGACAACATGCGGGAGCACTTTCGCAATATCGGCTCGTAGTGAATCATAAAAATCATCTACACAGGCAAGAGTGCCTATTTCACGATCGGCTAAAGTTGTCGCACCTAAGCCTAGTATGCGATTCTTATCTACGAGAACGTCTTGGATTACCCTTATCGCCGATCGAAGGCCAATACCTCCTGTGGACCTAGCCAGGGTTCTGATAAGCTCTAGCAATAAATCGAAATGCTGAGGTAGGAATGGATAAAGCCTGGCAAACATCTCAGCATCTGGATCGCCCTTAAAAAGTTTTGTGCCGCTCAGTCTCGTATGGCTTACTAGTGCGTGTCCGTATTGGCCATATAGATCCAGCAGAATTGTGCGTCCTTCTTCGGATTTCTCAAGTAAACGACGATGAGTGATCTCTCGAATATCGCTCGCATCGAGATCGATAGCTATAGGGAATCTATCCCTCAGCTTATTAAGCTCCGCAGAGTTGTACGCTGCCTTCTCTACAATCTCATTTAGGGTCTGCTGGCCAGTCGCAGCTATCCATACTTTGCCTCTTCCTAGTTCTTTGAGGTTCCGCGCCAGGCCGTCAAGATTCAGAATCAGTTCGCTTCGCGGTGCTACATATTGACCAGCTTCATCGATGAAAAAGATCACATTCTCTATATCGGGATTATCCTTTCTGGCCGTTTTTATACAAATGTCGATAATCTCCTGTGCCAAGTCTCTAAGGTTTCTGGCGTCATCAAAACGAAGATTCCTAAAGCTCTCAGGTGTAGGGAAATCATTGGGAAGAACAAAGGGAACAATCTCTGCGGCTCTGGCTACCCCAATTAACGGATCGTTTTGGATTTCATCCCATTCCGCATTGTATCTATCTCGATATTTGGTCTTGAATTCTTCGTAAATTCCTCGCCGATCCAGCGTGAACTCCAATCGAGCGATCTTCTTTTCTTTAGAAAAACCCGCCCACTGCAAGACTTTCCAATAAAGCACTGTAGATACTGTGGCAGATGCATTTTCGGAGAGTTGCTCCGCACCTAGGTCCAGCATGACGACCGCTGTAGGATACTTCTTGGCAATGGTGCGTAACTGCGCCGGGATTTCATTTTTTGGAAAACGCTCACAAAGAAGATCCAAGAATGGCCTTCCATTAATTTCCTTTTTAGGGTCAAGCGCTGCACCTAGGTATTTTGTGAAGGAACTCTTGCCGCTTCCATAGAAACCAGCAACCCATATGCCAATTTCAGTGACATTTCCGCCGCGGACACCTTCACCAAATGCATCGAGGAACTTACGGAAACATCTCTCAATATTGTCTGTTATCTCGTATTCCTCAATTTCTTGCGCTAGGCGCTTTTCTTCTTGAGCGTAATAGTCAATTACCTTTTCTATATTCCTATCAATTTGCCGACGGGGTGAGAATAATGTTCGAATCGTGCTCATGCTACTCATTTAGAGTCCCCCTATGATCGTGGAGCGATAGTTGCCATCCACAGGATAAAATTCTAAGAAATGCAATCCATATTGTCCAGAACGTCTTCCTGGATAGAAAATAACCATCGGTGTCTTCACCCTATCATGAAGGCAGCTTTCAATAATCCTTGTTCTAAAGTATGGATGCAGAAGTTCTGCTTCGGTAAGCAAGACCAAAGTATTTTCGGCGCAACAGATCTCTCTTGAAACAGCCTCGACTAGAGCGTCTCCTCGTCGTAAGACATCTCGAATTGCATCATTGAGAACTTTGACATCATCGAGTCGATTAAGATCCAAACTGTGCTCCAGCTCAATCCAGTCGGGCCATCGCCCCGACTCATCTATCAGTCGCCACAATATCTCAGAGAGCGAGACTCGTTTGGCATCGAACCCTGTCTCTTTTATTCGGGCAATCCAGCGAGGAAGACGCTGCTTTAAGTCGAGCATGAAATTTGCAGGATATGCAAAATAAAAAATCGGATCGCTTTTTGCAGGATTTAACGACTCAGGATCACGAACTCTTAGCAGTAGTTCATTAAAAGCGTCATCGGGCGAGTACATTTATCATTTCCTCCATTGATCTTACAAACCAAGTAAGACGGACAACTGAGCCTGCACGTTGCACAATAAGACCTCGCTCTTCGCCGATACCATCTAAGCGATCCAGAACATCAGTCCGGGACAGGCCGAATAATCTCCAATCTTGGTGTTCTGAGAGAGATGAATCAGAAACACCAGATTCAAATAATTCTCTGGCCAGAATTACAGTCCCCTCGTCAGTTATTCTATAATTGACTATCTCTTTGCGGCCTCTTTGTATCTCGCGAAGAAATCCTACATCTCTCAGCAGCCCCAGAATAGATCTGGCCACCCTCAGCTCGACGTTATCCGACCACGGTGGATTGATTCGGCCATCATAAGTTGCACCGGAGAGGAAGGTCAGAACCGTATCTTTATCTAGGATGTTTCGCCCACTTCTGACTGCTGGCCAAAATTCCTGCAATATGAAATCGTGGATCAAAGGATCCTTTCTGGATGAGTAAACAAGGAGCATCTCGTTGAAAGTGCTCGATGGAAGATTTGACTGCATTATTTGTTTGAGAAGTCTCGCTGGCTTATCAGTAGGTATGAGAAGACGTCGAGCGAATACTCTGCGGACGATGTCCTTAGTCCTGTAAGCGGTTGATTTACCTAACATGTCTTGATGCTGAACCCTACTTAGAAAAGCATCGTAGGGTTCAGAGGGTTGCCAATTTTCCAGCAACTTTTGCATCTCACCGACAAGTGCTGCCCCCTTAACTATCGAGGTAGTATATCTTACATTTTTGCTGCTTGATGTAAGAGATGTCACAAAACGTTCTCCTTGATTTCGAAATAAGGAAATGCCTGATGCCCTTTCTCGAAGGCATTCAGGTAAGCGGCTGCCATAATCTGATATGACTTGGTTCTAAAGACATCTTCAGCAGCGCCAATTCTATGAGGGCCAACCCAATCGCAACTATCACAGGGAATCGATATCTTTAAAAGCCGTTCTTCAAGTTTGCCAGCATCTCCCAGCAAATTTGAGATCCCTTTCCAAGAATCATCTCTTCCGCTAAGTAGACTGTTGATTTCCCGCTCCAGGTTATTCGGGAGGCGAAAAATATGAAAAGCACCTCTCTTTCCTATAGCAGTATCATGAATTCGACAAGCTGCACTACCAGTGGATTTAATCGCCGCAGATAGAGCAGAACGGGGATAAATTCTTTCCAAGAACCTAAGTCCTGTCTCGCTTAAATATCTTGAGCGCCACCATGGAGGCTCACATGACTCCCCGAGTGCAAGAACCAGTACCCTAAGATTCAGGACGCTGGATGCAATGATTTTAGCATCTTCCTCTTTGAGTCCAACCATAGTGTTTATCCCTCCAGGGCAAGCTATTGTTACATCTTGCGATAAAGCTTGCGCGAGAAAATTTACAGCAATGAGCGGATATCAGATCTGCAATGAACTTCACATATCAAACCAAGAGAAATGGAATATTCTACAAATACAACATCAGCATTCATTTTGTTCCCTCTTCTCCTCTCTCTCCACCCTCTCCGCCATCCCCCATTCCTCTCCCAAGTTCACCCCGATATCCATCCCCGGCTCGATCCTCTTGAAGCCGGCCTTCATGGTGTCGCGATCCGCAAGGCGCGAAACCGCTCCGGCAGTGGTCATGTGACTTGCCAGGAGAGGGGTCGTAGCCCAGGAATGCAGCTCTCTCCCTTATCAGATAACGTAATATAGAATTGCTCAAACCGAGTTCAGGTAATCCAAAGGCACATCCTCGAATCCAACCCAATCATACCATTTAGACAGGCCCAGAAACTCCGCCCATTTGTCGATCATGGATATGTCGCCCTCATAGCTGTTCACATAGTCTCTTTCGGTCAGTTTTATGAGCTTCTTGCCCTTATTCGAGAAAGGAGTGTTGCGGTAAGGCCTGGCCAGATCGGCTTTTATGTAGTCTCCCAGGATATTAAAAAATGCGTAATTCATGATATTAGACGAATTATAAATCTTTGCTGGCGTGACCATTTTGACGTTTTTCGATATGCCCTTCTGGGCCTGCTTGTTCTGCCTTTCCAAGGACTGGAGTTGATAGGGTCTCAGCTCAGGATAGCCATCATAAATCCATTTCTCAATCATGATGTCGGGCGGATAGCTGGTGAGCTGCATGACCAAACCGTTTGTCCAGGTGCCAACCACCTGAACCAGCTCTTTCATTGGTATCATCTTGGAAATCCTATTAAGGTCGCCCTCGATCTCCTGGAGCATTGCCCTGACATCCTTTGATTTGGATGGGATCAACCTCTTCTCTTCAGCCGCGCCAAACATCCTCAGTATATGGCCACATTCATGAGCCACCAGGTGATTGATGATCGCGTCATGCTGCGTTCTGTAGAAGACGACGTGAGCGGGCATGGACCTCCGGGCGATCTTCACCGCAGCAAAGGAATTCATGTCATCCTTCTCGACGAACTTCAAGGGCTTGCCGGTTGCCGCCTCTACATCGCTCAAAATGGATTTTACAGGCTCGATAAGCTCTAACTCTAACGTCAACGCAAATCCTCCGATTGGGCCAGCTTCAATGCAAGACCGTATTCCTCAGAGAAATCCATGCCTATATCCAGACTTGGCTCAAACTGCTTGAATCCGGTATACATCATGCTCACAATCTGCAAAGCGGTGAATTCACCGGGAAGCGTCCTGAGCGTAAATTTCTTGGTGGGATCGTTAATCTCGAACCCCTGCCTGCCGAGCATACCGATCTCGAAGGTGATCTCTTTGACCTTTTGGGTGGACTTGCCCTTGAAAGTCTCCAGAGCACTCAATATGTAGAAGACGACATCCATTCTGGGTCCCTGGGACTTCAGGGTTTTAAACGTGATCTCCCCCAATCCCTCCCGTGCCAATTCTTTTAGAGTATCTGGAGCCCGCATATCCAGAAGGGCCTTAAAGTATTTCTCGGCATTTTCAAAGTCATTCAGCGACTTATAGGCAAATGCAAGCCCGTAGACGGTCTGGGGGTCATGAGGATTGATGTCATAGGACTTTTGAAGGTGGTAGAATGCATTCAGGAAATCTCTCTCTTTTCCCAAGATGCCACCTAAATTCCTGAGGGCAATGGGATCATTGGGGACGATTTTCAGGGCCTGCAAGGTGTATTCCTTGGCGCTCATGAGATCGCCACTGATCATATAAGCAAATCCCAGGGCCACATGGGCATTGGCATGGCGGGGAGAGAGCTTGATGCATTGTTTCAGTAGCGTTATCGACATATCGGGTTTGCCAAGGTCGGTGTAGAGCATGCCCAGGTTGTAGAGCAGATCTACGTTCTCTTGGTCCTGCTTTAGCAGCTCCTCCAGGTAGATGCGGGCTTCGTCCAGCCGCCCGGCCTGGATGAAATTCAAAGCCTGGTCAAAGTGGTCCATTGCGGAAGTAGATGAGCGGCCAATATTAAAATGATTGTCTCAGCGACCTCCTTTAGAAGAGCAACAGTGCACAACAGGGTAGAAGACAGAATCCATCTTTGGCCACGTGACCTTGGGCCACAGTATGGCATTCTCTCGCAACCTTCACTTGCAATCCACGTAGGTTCTCTTTCATGGATCTTTCCATAGTCTCAGTACAAATCAATAAGAATCAAGAAAACATACTCTGCATGCTATGAAAGAGGAGGATATGGATAATTATTGTAACTGCATGAAGGAGATCAAGCTACGTGTTGAGGTAGTAAATACAATCTTGCAGAAACGATACACTACGGCATTTCAGGCCACGAATATTGAGTGTTTATGCCTTCAAATTCGCTCGATTCTCGAACTCATTGCTCTTGGATCTCTTGTTACCGATGAAGATGAGTATAAAAAGCAAAGTCGAAGGCTTGCTAAGAATGAATGGAATGCCAAAGTAATTATAAACGAGATCGAAAAAATCAATCCAAAGTTTTATCCTGAACCAGTAAAGCAAGTAATCGATCCCACGACGGGCAGGGTAAAGGAAGTAGTCTCGATCACAGAAGGATACTTGACTAGAGACGAGTTCCCTGATGTCTATAATAAATGCAGCGAAGCCATCCACTCCCATCCATTCATTAAGGGAGGTTTTAATTACGAGCAATTCGAAAAAGACATTCCGATATGGATTACAAAGATCACAGTGTTACTTAATAACCACCTAATTCAACTGTTGAATGAAAAAGAACAGCTATGGGTCGTCATGCATACTGCCCCAAATGGCCAAGTCCACACAACGTTAATGGAAAAGGTAGACAATTCGGATCAATAAATGCCGGAATATGGGACGGCTTTGTCATGGGTTTCCCTTAGGTATCCTTAGATCCATTGATCAATTGTACATTCTTCTGGGATTTATCGGTTCTCCTTCTGAGAAATACAGGTGCCCTGAGATTTCTTCTCTTGGATACCTCCAAAGCCACTACTTCTACCACCAATCTGGGTTTCAGCCACATTACGTCTTTAGTGGTTGGAGAGTTAGAAAAGGGAGAATCCTCTGAAGGCTCGAATTCATTGAAAATCTCTTCGAGTTCCTGTTGAGAGAATCCAGAGCCGACCCTACCAGTGTATGTCAATTTGCGCGAATCATCGTAGGCACCAAGCAATAGACCTCCAAAGAACGGCTCCCTTGGACCATTGCCGGGGATATATCCGCCTACAACCAGATCCAGAGTTAGTTGCTTCTTAATCTTGATCCAGTCACGACTTCTGATGCCAGGGAGATATGGAGATGCCTGTCTCTTGGCCATAACGCCCTCTAATCCCACTGCATTGGGCATAAACTATCGGGTCAAAAATAACATAAAGACGAGGGGCTTTTTCAAAATCTCATCCGTAAAGGATTCCGGAATGCTTGCCAAAGGAATAATGATCTTGGCCATCTTTGATCTATTTGGCAATGAGGATTATTATAGCTGATCTCCTGTAAATAGATTTATATCTAATGTTCATGCAATAGAATATAATTTAAGGAGAATGATCTTCTGTTCTAATGTCAGAAGCCGCAGAGGGCGAGGATAGTGAAACAACAGAAAAACACACATATACAAGCCCAGAAGACCACGGATAGCGGCAAAATACAGTACGAGCAAATGATTTTGATGATATCCGATATCGTCTGGCGATACGATATAGATTCTAACGGACAGAACATTGATTCTTATATATCTCCAGTTGCCGATAGAATGCTTGGCCTGCCTGAAGGCACTATCGGCAACAGTTTTGAGAAATATATCTCTTATGTCCATCCCGATGACCTGTCGAGCATTCGGCAACTATTCTCTGAAGGAATCCGGACATTAGGAAAAGAAAGAACTGCAGAATACCGTTTAATCAGAGCCGACGGATCGATCCTGTGGGTCCGTTCCAAGGGTTCGGCCCATTTCCAGAAGGACGGTTTGATAGTCGTTTTTGG
>Ga0209749_1000976_pt1 | contig 30006 bp, 20 predicted proteins | sample EPASupsiteSAE347_FD_187267 | JGI IMG/M metagenome (GOLD analysis project Ga0209749, IMG submission 187267) | Bioremediated contaminated groundwater from EPA Superfund site, New Mexico - Sample SAE3-47 (SPAdes) (version 2) | ecosystem: Environmental > Aquatic > Deep subsurface > Groundwater >...
CAAGGGCGCCGCCGTTGACTCGGAGAGGCATGCGGTAAAATTCACCGAATCGCAGGTGGAGGAAACTATTCGGGTCATGCGTGCGGCTAGTCCGGTTGCCGATCCCCTGCGTCCGCCCAGCCGGGCGGAACTCGGCAGAGATCAGAAATTTTGCGTTGGGAATGGGGCGAACATGGTCTTTGACTGGGATGAATGGACCGTGAAAGCTCCCGGCGCCCATGACTTGGTAGATTTGTGCCACTGGGCCCAGGGTTGCGAGGATGTGGGATCTTTTTTTCCGGTGATGATCAAGGACATTGACCAGCGGCTTGCGGCCATATACAACTATGCCTTGATCTGCAAGCACTGCCGGAAGAGAGTCTACCACGAACAGGCGACCGAGCCGATCCATGTGCGTTATTTGGAGAAGATGGCCAGGATCGTAGGGAAGCACAGGGGGTTTTTCCAGCCGATGCAGGAATGGGAGTTTGTGAATCCGCCCTTCAGGGTAGGGCGCCGTTCCATAGCCACCATGCTTGCCAGGGTGGATTCCGGGGCCTGCCGGGTCATGGGCATCGGTTCAATGTCGGTTGCCGGCATGAGCGCGCCGGTTACCGTGGCGGGACTTGCCGTCACCGCGCTCGCGGAGATACTGGCGGCGCTCACCTTCTTTCGGATACTACGGCCGGGATACGGACTTAAAGCCGTCGTCTGCACAGGAGCGCTTGATCTGCGCGCCGCCAGAGTGAGCTACTTTGGCATGCATACCCACTTGGGTAACATTGCCACCTGGGAACTGCTAACCCGCGGCCTTGGCATTGATTCATCATGCCTTACCTGGTACCGGGATGCCAACGAACCGGGGATGCAGGCGCTCTACGAATTCGGGATGGCGCAGGCTTTTTTTTCCTCGGTAGTAGCCGGAAGTAATCCCGAGATCGGCGGCCTTGCCTGCGGGAACATTTTCAGCCCGCATCAGGCCGTGCTTGACATTGAAGCATGCAAAGAGTTCAACGAATTGCTTTACGGCTTTGATGCAAGCGAAGAGGCTCTTGGGATGGAAGATGTCGTGAACGCCGGTTTTGAGCAGGGATTACACATGAGCACTGAACATACCTTGAGCCACATGAAGGATGGCATACCTTTCAGCGATTTTCTATACCGCGGCATGTCCGCGGGCGCGCAACACGACCCAAGTCAAACCCAGACGGATCGGTTGATGAAAAAGGCGGACGAATCGGTTGAGGCCGCAAAAGTAGAAGGCAAAAAATCAGATCCTGACCTTGATCTGAGCGACGAACTTTATGAAATGGTGAAAGAAGCGGCCGCGGAACTGGGCGTGGAAGCTCCGCCCCTGCCGTAGAACCATGAAAAGGAAATTGAAGGATTCCCGCTCCATCCGCGGGCAGGACCGGAGAGTTTAAAGGAGGAATAAAGGTGAAAAGAATGACAATGCGATAACCAACAATGAGTCGAAGATAGACTTGATTTCCTTGCCCAATGGCTCATTGCTCATGGCCTATAATAGAACCACGCATCTGGATTGGCACGAACGCAGTCCTCTGTGGCTTGCGTGTTCACAGGATGAGGGCGAATGCTGGGAAGATTTGATAGAGATAGCGCCTGGGCCCGGCAACAAGTGTCAGCCGGCAATGTGTCGTGGAGAAGACGGATTGCTCCATGTGGTTTACATGCACCGGCATACTGCCGTGGAGCATGTGATCGTGGAAGTCAAGGAATAGTCATGGGGGCGCCAAATGGCCCGATTGTTGCCGGATTGTGCGCCATGAATTTTTAGTGAAACAGATCGTTAACAGAGAGAGAAATCATCATGGGAAAGTCAAGATTTGCGCTTTATTTCGGCGGCAGAGAACTTTTTCCCTCAGCCATGATTGCCGATGCCAGGAATGAAATGACCGGAGTGCTTTCGAAAAACGGTTATAAATTCATAATGCCTGATGTTGATATGACCGGGAACGGAGCTGTTGAAACCACGTCGGAAGGCAGGATATACGCCGAGTTTTTGAAAAGGCATGCCGGGAAGTTTGAAGGCGTCATTCTTTGTCTTCCCAATTTCGGCGATGAAAACGGCGCCGTTGCCGCCCTGCGTGACGCCGGCGTGCCGATCCTGGTCCAAGCCTATCCGGACGATCCGGATAAAATGGGTCCAGAATCGAGGCGGGACGCGTTCTGCGGCAAATTTTCGATAATGGATGTTTTCGCGCAATACAACATTCCGTTTACCGCATTGAAACCGCATGCGGTTTTGCCTTCGAGCGGGAAGTTCACGGAAAACATAGATGTTTTTGACAGGGTTTGCAGGGTCGTAAAAGGCATGCGGCGTTTCCGGCTGGGCGCCATCGGCGCCAGGACCACCGCGTTCAAAACGGTCAGGTTCGATGAGGTAACTTTCGAAAAATACGGGATTACCACGGAAACATTGGACCTTTCGGAAATTTTCCGGAGAGTCAGGGATGTAAAAAAATCCGGCGAAAAATTTTTTAAAAAATCCGGAATGTACCGGGATTATGCGTGTTGGCATGGTGTGCCGGTAGACTCCTTTGACATGCTTGTCCGTCTCGCCGTTGTTATGGATGATATCATCCATGATTATGAATTGGATGGCATAACGCTGAGATGCTGGCTTGAGATAGAAAAAGAACTGAAGATATCGCCCTGCGTGATATTGTCGGAACTCAATAATCGCGGAATAGCTGCCGCATGCGAACTCGACGGCGGTAATGCCGTGGCAATGCGGGCGTTGGGGCTTGCGACCGGAAATCCCTCTGCCTGCCTTGACTGGAATAACAATTTCGGTGAAGACGAAAACAAATGCGTTCTGTTTCATTGCGGTCCCGTGCCTGCTCGGATGATGGCTGCAAAAGGACGGATTGTCGATCATCCCATGTTTGCCAGGGTGCTTGGCGCCGGTTGTGGTTTCGGCTGCAACCAAGGCAGAATCAGCCCTTCGCCTTTTACTTATGCCAGCGCCATGACCAAAGACGGCAAGTTGATCTTTTACCTGGGAAGCGGCAGATTTACCGAAGACAGGCTTCCGGATGATTTCTTCGGCTGCGGCGGGGTTGTCGAAATAGATAATTTGCAGGAGAAACTGAACATGATCGGACGCAGCGGTTATCGCCATCACGTGAGCGTTTCCTTCGGGCTTTGTGAGGAGGCGTTGCGGGAGGCGTTCGGAACTTATCTGCGGTATGAGGTTATGTTCCCTTGCCGCGAGAACGATAAGCCGTGCTGATCGTCCGGTCTAAATTCTTATGCCTGCAACAGGATGTCCCATTTTGATAAGCATTTTGTCACGATTTGCCAAAGACAGCCGGCGTGGTTTCCAATACAGTAAGCATTAATGGTAAACTATGGCTGCATGCGTATGTAAGGAGGACTTGTCATGCCTGAAAAACTTGCCGTGCTCGGGGGGCCAAAGGCCGTTCCCGATGGGGTTGACAAAAAGTGGCCCTATATCACAAGTGAAGATAGGGCGGCGGTAATGCGCGTGCTGGATCACGGCGTCTTCAGCCATGATACTCCGGAGGTGAAGGCCCTCCAGAAGGAATGGGCGGAGTACGTTGGCGTCAGGCACTGTCTGGCGACCAACAGCGGCACCGCCGCCCTGCATATGTCGGTGGCGGCCGCCGGAATCGGACCGGGAGATGAAGTGATTGTTCCGGCCTATACCTTCGTGGCTACCGGCACTGCGGTTCTGCACCACAACGCCATACCCGTCTTTGTGGACGTGGAACCGGATACATGGAACATGGACCCCGCCAAAATAGAGTCCGCCATCACTGATTGCACAAAAGGCATCATGCCGGTTCATCTGAACGGTTATCCGGCCGATATGGACGAAATCAATGCCATTGCCGGGAAGCACGGGCTGGTAGTGATTGAAGACGCCTGCCAGTCGCACGGCGCCCTTTATAAAGGCCGCAAGACCGGCAGTCTGGGCGCTCTGGCGGGGTTCAGCCTCAATTCCTGGAAGAATCTGCCGGCCGGTGACGGAGGCCTTTTCGTGACCGATAACGATGAATACGCCGACCGGGCCGGCATGGTCCGTGAATTCGGAGAGAGAATTTATCAGGGCAGGCAGCGTGAATACAGAAGTTACGCCATGGGGTGGATGTATCGCACCACGGACTTCGTGGCCGCTTTTGCTCGCAGCCAGTTGAAACGCTTGGACGAAATGAATGAACGACGCGTACGGAACGCATTGTTGTTGAGAGATGCCATGGCGCAATATGAATTTATTTCCTTGCCGAAATACAAGAATGACCGCAGTTGCGTTTACTGGTTTTTCCCGTTCATGTTTTCGGCCAGCCGGGCCGGGTTTGACATGCCGGAAGTGGAGTTCAGAAACAAACTTGCCCGCGTCCTGCAAGCCGAAGGTTTGCGTTGCGGTTCCTGGCAGACAATCCCCCTCCCGGCACAGAGTATTTTCCACGACAAGGTCGGTTACGGTAAGGGGTCGCCATGGACCGATAGTAACTATAAGGGCAACGTCACCTACAATCCGGATGATTATCCGGTGGCCCGAATGGTGGCAGAGCAGACTTTGTGGCTTAGCAATCTCTATTTCTGGCCTCAGACGCGTGACGACGTTGGGTATGCCATCAAGGCTTTTGACAAGGTTTTTAGCCAGTTGGGCGAGGTGGTCAAATATCAACCGCCCGCCTAAGGTATTCATTAAAATTTAAACGAGGTGGTATTGATGAAACGCCGCTTATTCAACGATCGGGATCTCGACCGGATTTACAGGGCTGCCGTCCGCGTGCTTTGTGAAATGGGCATGAAGATTGAGAACCGGCAATGCCTTGAGGCCATGGAAAAATTCGGGTGTCGGATCGACTATCCGGAAGAGCGGGCGCTTTTTTCCGAGGAAGTCATTGACCGCATGTTGCGGATCGTGCTTTCGGAACACGCCGGCTGGCAGTCGGCATTTTCCAGAATGTCAACGGCATACGTGACCGGCGGCGGCGGGACCTGTCCATTTTACCTTGATGATGACCGTGGGGAACGTCGGCGCGCCGACGAGGCTGATTGCATCAAGGCGCTCAAGATCGTGGACACTTCTCCGGCAGTCAACTGTGAAGTTCCTGTTTATAATAGCGATTGTCCACCAGGATTTGAGGCCATACGTTGCATCCAACTGGGGATTGAGACATTGAAGAATACCACGTTGGGCGGTATGGATCTGTTTTTTCCGGAACAGGTGCCTTTTGCGGTTGAGCTCGGCCTGCTGTATCGGAACGACCCGAAATGGTTTTTGCCGGCGGGTAATTGTCCGACCAGTCCATTGATCGTCGGGAAGACGATAGCGGATTTGGCCGTGGCCAAGGCGCCTTACAGGGTGACCTATGCGGTGCCGACCATGCCGGTTATGGGCGCCAATGCGCCGATGACGCCGGTCGGCGCAGCGGTGATCGGGGTGGCGGAAATTCTCGGCGGATATGCGCTCGCCAAGGCGCTTTCTCCGGAAACGCCGGTCAGTTCCGTCGCGTTGACGGCCTTGATGGACATGAAGTCCGGCAGCATGATTTACTGTGCTCCTGAAGTATTCGCCGCTGACCTTGCGATCGTCGAAACTTTTGAATATTACCTGCATTTGCCCTGTCGGGCCCATGGCCTTTACGTCGACGCCAAACTGCCCGGCATGCGCGCTGTTCAGGAAAAACTTCTGCGCTGCCTGGGGTTGGGCATTTTTGCCAACCTGAGTGGTCTGCACGGGACTCTGGATCAGGGAAAAGTATTCTCGCCCACCCAGTTAATGCTGGATTATGATATGCATCAATTTCTGGCCGCCTATACCGGGGGCCAGGAGGTAAATAAAGACACGCTAGCCTTGGAAACAATCCTGGAGGTTGCCTGGGACAAGAGCGGTTACCTGACGTGCCAGCACACTCTGGACCACATGAGGGATGCCTGGCATTCCACGATATTTTCAAAGGCGCATTGGGTATCCATGGAGGATGAGACGGAAAAAGAAAAACAGCACCTGGTTCGGGCCAGAGCATTGTGGCAGGACAACCTCGCCAAATATGAGCCCCCTGAACATTCCGACGATTTTTTGCGGGAATTGAGAAAGATTTGCGACCGGGCAAAGAAGGTTCTGTCATAAATATTCGCATGAAATTTTTACAGGAACACCCATGGTCAGATTTGGAATAAGCGGTTGCGGCGGCTTCATAGAAAAGGCCGTCTTGCCGTCGATTGAGAACGTAAAAAACGCTCGGGCGGTGGCGGCGTTTGATGTGAGCCAGAGTCGGCTTGGGCCTGTGTGCGCCAGGTTTGGATTGAAGCCTTGCGCTTCGTTTGAGGAGTTGTTAGATCGCGATGATGTGGATGTGGTGTATGTTGCCAGTCCAAACGCGCTGCACACCGAGCAGGCCATGGCGGCCGCCAAAGCCGGCAAGCATGTCTTTTGCCAAAAACCGATGGGCATAAATGCCGCCGTTTGCCGGAAAATGATTACAGCCTGCCGGGACAACAAAGTAAAACTCGGGATAGGGTTCTGTTACCGGTTCGGCGGCGCCCAACAGAAGGCCAAGGAAATGATATGCGCCGGCGCGATCGGCAAGGTTTCTTATGTGCACTTCTCCTTTAATCTTGGAGGCTACAACAAGCAAACCGCAGGGTGGCGGTGTGACCCCAGGATGAGCGGCGGGGGGCCAATGATGGATGTTGCCCCGCACATGATAGATTTGGCCGCATACTTGCTGGATGACAAGGTGGCGACGGCGTTCGCCTATGTGCGCCCGGAACCGAGCATGACGGAAATAGAGACTGATGTCATTGCGGCGATCGAGTTTAAGGGAGGAGTCAGGATGGTGTTGGACACTTCATTTGTCAGAAGAAATCCGCACGAGTTTACACTGACAGGCACGCTGGGGCAGATAAAAGGCATTTCCACAATGCCCTGGAGGCTGAACGGCCAAAAAGCCGGCCACTTGTTCCTGTCAGCACACGGAGAGCTTCAAGACGTGGACTTTCCGATAATCGAGCACCTTGAAGAAGAAACAAGACTTTACTGTCAGGCGATTGAAAAGAAACAGGAGCCCCCGGTCCCGGGGGAAGCAGGACTGCATGCCCAAGCGGTGGTGGATGCAGTTTACGAATCCGGGCGCACCGGCCGGCTTTGTCATATTCAGGAATAAAAAAATGGTAATTCAGAAAGGCGGAACGACTATGGATGCAGAACAGAGTAAGCGTATCTTTTGTAAGCCTGTTCCGAAAGGCATTGTGGAATTACAGGGGATTAATGCCAGCGGCGGCATCGTGGAATTGAAGGATGGTTCCGTGATGTTTGCGGAGGGAGGAGGGATTCCTGAGTCCAAGAACCCACCGTGGCATCGGATATCCAAGGATGGCGGAAAAACATGGGGCCATTCCCAACCACTCAATTCCCCGATAAGCGTTGGCGGAATGATACGGCTGCAATCCGGCGCGTTGGCTATTTATGGCCGCAAGGGCTCACAGGGTGAAGCGTCCCCGGCGACCTGTTTCTCCAAGTCGCTGGATGATGGCAAGACATGGTCAGCCCCCGCATGTATCGCCGACAATTTCCAGCCGATGTTTCACAGCATGATACAGCTTGAGAGCGGCCGGCTTCTTATTGTGGGTTACTGGGAAGGATTTGACGGGTGGGAATTCTCGGGCGGTACGATGGTGAGTGTGCACCCCGATCTTCAGTACGAGGCCGTCAGCGCCTATGGCCTCTGGCGCGGGCGTAAGGTCCAGATAGAAGGGCACGGTCATGGCCCGGAGATGGGAATGTGTATGGTTTACCGCTCCGACGACGAGGGACAAACATGGCGGAAACACCCCGGCGCACTCATGGGCTGGTTCGATTTTGAGGGTGTGGTCAATGGCAACTGCGGGCAGACGGCGTGTTTCGAGCCGACGATCGCGGAGACGAAGGACGGCAATGTGTTGCTCATCGCCCGCTCCACTGTGGGCCGGCTGGTACAGAGTGTCAGCACGGACGGTGGCGAGCGCTGGTATTCCGTGAAACCCACTGACTTGGCCAGTTCCGAGTCGCCGGGGATCATGGTCAGCCTTCCAAAGACAGGTGACTTGCTAATCGTCTGGAACCAGGTGTCGCGGGAGGAGATTCGACGCGGCTACCGCCGTGGTCGATTGTCATCGGCCATCTCCAGAGACGGCGGCCACAGTTGGGAGCATTTCAAGACGCTTGAGCTCAGCGAGGGGCTTGAAGATATCGGCCGCATACCTCCCGAGTATCCCATCCAGAAGGTGTGCGCACGCGACTGGGTCGGTCCTCTGCCAGATGCTTGGGCCTTTTTCCACTACGCTAATCTGGATGTCGTGGGCGACAAGGTGTTTCTGCGTTACAGCCGCGGCACTCCTGTGCTCGGCATCGCCGAGCAAGCGCTGAATAAGCAGGAAACTGTCTTGCGAGTTTATCCGCTGGCGTGGTTCTATGGATGAAGCGCCGTAATTTTATCCGCGCGTCTGCCGCTTAAAATAAGAGAAAGAATGCTTGAAATATAAATTGACGTTGGAGGAAATCAATGACCAAACAGATCAAGACCGATGACGCGTCCGGCCGTGGAATAGTTGCGGGAGTCAAGGTGCCGTTCCCGGGCCGGCAGCATGGCTACAGCAAGGCGGCCATGCAGGCGGCGCTCATGGTAATGCGGAAAGCAGATGGGCAAACCCAGGGCGCGTACATGAAGCAGTTTGAGGCTGACCTTAAAAAGTATTTGGGAGCAAACCACGTGTTTGCGGTGGATAACGCCACGAACGCGCTCCGGCTCGCGGCGGTCTTGTGCCGGCTAGTATCGGGCGACGAGGTGATTATCCCCGCCTATACTTTTTGCGCAACTGCCATACCGTTCGGCAAGACCGGCGCGAAGATTGTCTGGGCGGACATAGACCAGAATACTTGGGTGGTTGATCCTGCCGATATAGAACGAAAGATAACACGCCGGACGAAAGCAATTGTGGCGGTGCATCTGCTCGGGATGCCCGCGAACATGCCGGAGATCATGAAAATTGCCCGGAAACACAAACTGCGGGTGGTGGAGGACTGCGCACAGGCCATCGGCGCTTCCATCGCCGGGAAAAAGGTCGGTACGTTCGGCGATTTCGGCTGTTTCAGTTTCCACGGCGCCAAGACCATGACTACGCTGGGCGAGGGCGGCGCGCTTGCCGTGAATTCGGAACAGGACGCAAAGCTCGTTCCCGGTTTGCGTCATAACGGGATCCGCGCCTTTGCCGGCGAGCGGCCCAGGTATTGGATTCCCGCCATGAGCAACGTTGATATTGATGTAGACGGTGTTTGGCCAAATAACTTTTGCTTGGGAGAGGCCCAATGCGCCGTCGGCAGTGCGGAGCTCAAAAAACTGGATCAGTACAACGATACGATCATCTCCCAAAACAGGACGATCCAGGCGAAAATGGCCGACACTCCGGAGATAGATTTTGCCAAGGTTCCCAAGGGCTACAAGGCTATTTACCATCAATATGTCCTCCATTTTAATGGGACGGCTTTTGGCGCCACCCGGAATGACCTGATGGATGTTCTGGCCAATGACTACGGCATCCGGGTCATTGTGCAGTATCATCCTCTGTATCGCTTTCCGCTCTTTCAGAAAATGGGCTTCGGTCGGTATGCTTGTCCGGTGCTGGAGAAGTGGTGGGATCAGTCGTTCAGCTTTCCGTGGTGGTGCGGGATGGACGATAAAACCATCAAGTATTTGTGCGCGTCTACCAAAGCAGCGATTGCCAGATTGAAAGAAAAAAATAATGAGAGCTGAAATGAAAGGGATTATGCCGGCCATCGCCAGTCCTTGCGATGACAACGGTGTGTTTCTGGAGGATGAATTCGCCGCCTTGGCGGAAAACCTTTACGAGCAGGGTTCAAACGGTCTGTATGTCTGCGGAGCCACCGGCGACGGTTACAACATGTTGCCCGGGGAGCGAAAGCGTGCGGTTGAGATCGCCGTGCAGACAGGCAGAAAATATGGCGGTAAAACAATAGCGCACGTGGGAACCTCCAATACCAGGGATTCCATTGGCTTGGCCGTCCATGCGGCCGGCGCCGGTGCTGATGCGGTTTCCGCCATGCCGCCGGCCAGCCGCAATCTGGCGCAACTTGTCAGTTTTTACGGAGATATCGCATCCGCGTCCGGGCTCCCTTTGCTTGTTTACCATATTCCGATACTGACGGGCCGCGTGTTCTCCGTGGGGGAAATGTTACAGCTTTTGAATATCCCCGGGGTTATCGGGTTCAAGTTCAGCGACTGGAACCTTTATTTCATGCGGCAGGTTTTAAAACAAAGACCGGAGATAATCATCTTCAACGGGAATGATGAATTCCTCTGTCCGGGACTTATGTACGGCGCACATGGCGGTATCGGCTTGAACTACAATGTGTTTCCAAAGCTTTTTATCGGGATATATAAAGCCGTCGGCCAGGGCGATATAACCCGCGCAATGGAACTGCAGAACCTGTTGTGCGATTATATGGATGTTGTCTGGAATTACGGACTGCAAGCCTGTTTTTCTGTCATTATGCGAGAAATAGGTTTTGCGCCGCAGGTCTGGCGGAAACCGCGCCAGGAGTTGGATGATCGGACTACCCGTCGTTTCATCTCCCAGTGGTGGCCCAGGCTTGAGGCAATCCGGGCCGCGGTATAAACTATTTAACACATAAGGATTCATCGATGAAGTACCGACAAATACCGAACACCAAACTGAACGTCTCGCCGCTAAGCCTTGGCACGATGACGTTTGGCACACCCGTGGGAGAGCTGGCGGCCATCCGATTGACTCATTATGCTTTTGACAAGGGCATCAACTTCATAGACACCGCCAATATGTACGAAGGTTATACCAGGGTTATCGGCAGTTCCGGCGGAGTCGCGGAGGAAATCGTCGGGAAAGCCATCGCCGGGCGACGCTCTGATTTTATAGTCGCCACGAAAGTCGGCATGAAGGTGGGCGGAGCGCCCGAGGACGAGTTCACCAGCGCCGCTGCCATCAAAAAGCATCTGGATCTGAGCCTGAAAAGGATGGGGACCGATTATATTGACATTTACTATCTTCACAAACCTGATCCGGTTGCGCCTTTGATAGAGACGCTGGCGGGTTTAAATGAGGCGATCAAGGCCGGAAAAATACTGCATTACGGTATCAGCAACTATTCCGCGGAGCAGACAGCCGCGCTGCTGAAGGTCGCTGACGAGAACGATCTGCCGCGTCCCGTGATCCACCAGCCCGGAATGAGCCTGCTCAAGCAGGACGTTTGTGCGGACCTGCTGCCGCTTTGTGCGCGGGAGGGCATAGCCGTAGCGCCGTATCAGGTGCTTCAGGGCGGCCTGCTGACCGGAAAGTACCGCCGGGGACACACTCTTCCAGTTAGTTCCCGCAAATCCGAGAAGGACGGCTGGGTCTGGGAACTGACCGACGAACTGTTTGACAAACTGGAGAATATAGAAAGAAAGGCAAAGGCGGATGGGCTTACTATGACCCGGTATGCTTTACACTGGACATTGCAACAGCCCGCGGTGATTTCGGCGATTATCGGCGTGAAACGCACCGGGCAGATTGACGATGCCGTTGCAGCCGTGGGAGGTATGTAAAATATATCATGGATAAGGATATGGTAATATGCTGGATACCTTCAAAATAGAAAAACTGGCAAAATTTTACCGCAAACACCTTCTGGAGGATGTGATGCCTTTTTGGGAGAAGCGTACCAGAGATGAGGAATGCGGCGGTTACCTTACCTGTTTTAATCGCGAAGGCAACATAACCGATACTGATAAATACATCTGGTTTCAAGGACGGCAGTTATGGACGTTTTCCGCGCTATACAATCATATTGAAAAGAGGCCTGAATGGCTGAAGCTTGCCCGGCATGGCCGTGACTTTATCGTGAAAAACGCATATGCCGGCAACGGCCGGTGGAACTATCAGCTTGACCGCCGGGGTAATATCAGGAAAGGGCAGATTTCCATATATACCGACCATTTTGTGCTTGCGGGTTTATGTGAGTACGCTTTGGCGACAGGCCGCGATGACGACCTGCCGGTCATAAAGGAAACTTATGATGTTATGGAGCGGAATGTGCATGACCCGTTTTTCAAGGACCTTTTCCACGGAACATGGAGTCCGCGCTACAAACGACATGGAATATATATGATAACCTTGAACGTGGCCGGTATTGTTGAAAAGATTCTTGGGCAAGAGCGTGCCCGTTCTTTAATAGACCATTGTCTTGAACAGATATTGTATGTATTCGCCAATGACGATTATCAAATACTCTTTGAGTCTCTTGCCCGGCACGGCGCCGTTGTTAGCGATGACCCCGAAGGCAGGATTTTCAACCCGGGGCACACTTTTGAAGCCATGTGGTTTTGCATGGAAGAAGGCCGGAAGCGATGGGATAAATCAATTATTGCCCGCGCGATAAAAGTGGCTGATTGGGCGTATAGGGCGGGATATGACAATGGATATGGCGGTATCGTGGCCTTTCTGGATGCAAAAGGACAGGAACCGTTGCAGATGGATTGGCATAAAGAGACGAATGCGCTTTGGCATGACAAGGTATGGTGGGTGCATGCCGAGGCGTTATATGCCTTGGGGGCGGCGGCGGTTATAACCGGCAGTCCGGATTGGTTTGGCCGTTTTGAAGATTTACACGACTGGTGCCAAAACCATTTTTATGATAATCAATACGGCGAATGGTATGCCGAATTATACCGTGACGGTCAACCCAAAAATACCAACAAAGGCACGCTGTGGAAAGCCGCGTACCATTTGCCCCGAACCCTTATGATGCTTACATTGCTGTTTGAAAAACAGGGGCAAGCGAAATGTTAAAACACATGGTTGATCAAAATAATGGAGTTGAACGTTTTTCTTGGTGGTTCTCTGTCCTTGGCGCTGGTCAGGTATTGGCCGTCTTCTGCCGGCAACACAGAATTTCCATCCGTGCATCTTTTTATGAATATGCCGAGGAATGGAACCGCCCCGAATGGTCCGGCCGACGGGTCAGTATGTCTCGTTTGGCCAAAGGATGTGTTTCCAAATATAGTGAATGCTGAAATTATGGATACATGCGTGTGTCGCTCGCCGATGCCCATCTGAAGAGGGCTTTGACAAGCAAAGTCCCTACATTTGGTGCCGGTAATTGATGAAATTTGAACCATGCCCAAAGAAAGGAAAGAGCGTATGACAAAACCGGATATTTATCAGCGTACGATGATTGATGTTCTGAGCCCCGATCTCAAAAAGCTTGTCAATCACTACTACACCATGCATCAGTTCGCCATGACCGGCTGCACTCGTCAGGATGGCTTCACCGGGCAAGGGGTCGTGCCGTTGTACGAAATGGAGCGGCACAATGTATTCAAAACCACCACCGAGTTGGGCACCTATAACCACCATCCCAACATTGTCAAGTGGCAAGGCAAATACTGGTTTGCCTGGGATAACGGCCTGGCCAACGAAGAGTGGGCCGGACAGAGGACGTTCATCGCGCAATCTGCGGACGGCGTCAACTGGTCGGAGAGGATTCTCGTGGCCGATGGAGACACGAAGACGGGGATGTTGCGTAATCTTGGTGGGCTCTATGCCCGGGGAGACGCGCTTTACGCGTTCATCCAGGAGAAATGGGACCTGGTCCACGCCACCGAGCCGGGTATGAGCATCCACGACAATGCCAAGGTTTCGGTCCGGAATGACGTCTGGGGCACTTCCGACGGCCTTCATTGGGAATTGGTCAAGAAGCACTATGCCGACGTGCGTTGGATGTTTGAAAACCCGCGTTTGACCAGGGAAGGTCGCCTGATGGGGCCGATGACGGATCATGAAGGAAGACCGGGCGTACTATTGTGGCCTGGAGACGATCCTCTGGCCAAACCGGAGATCATCCGCCAGCCTCACAATGCGAATTACAAGGACTACTACAAGGGCCACGATGAGGGAGTATTTTGCTATGGCGAGGCGACTTGGTATACCGATGGCGACAACCGGATCTGGATGTTCTGGCGCGACGAAAGCGCCTCCACGTGCCTCGGGCTGACGCTCAGCGAGGATGGCGGCAGAACGTGGACTGAAATTATGCGTTCAAATTTTCCGGATTCAATGTCGCGCACGTTCGCGGGACGGCTCAGCGACGGCCGGTTCTATCAGGTCGGCAACTCCACGCGCGTGTACATGGACCGTAATTTCTTTGCGCTCAGCCTCTCGGATGACGGCGCCAAGTTCAACAAGATGTATCAGCTGGTCAAGGAACCAGCCCGCCAGCGTTTCCAGGGACACCTGAAGTGCCACGGATATCAGTATCCGAGTTGTCTGGTTGACGGCGACAAGTTGTTGATTGGCTACTCGGTCAATAAGGAGGACATAGGAGTCGGGATCGTGGATGCGACGAAAATCTGAAACACATGAACCTATATGACAACGGCAAAACGCGGGGTAGGGACAACACAAAGGAACCCGGATTGTGAAATTTATACCCATCCTGCAAGGCGTACAAAACGTATTTTTTGACATTGATAACACGATTACCTTTTGCAATCTGGGATACAGTGATGTCGGATACTTTGAATATGTCTTGGCGGGATTATTGTCCAGGACAAAGAACATTTCCTTCGGAGAAGCGCTGCAAGCGGCGCTGGCCGCGGAAAGAAACTATTCCGGTCTTGATCCGTTCTGTGCGGCCAGGGAACTCGGAGTTCCTCTGGAGTCGTTCAGAAATGAAATTGATGAAATACAAAAAAGATTTTTAATTATTTTTGAAGACGCCGTTGAGCTGGTAAAAATCCTTAAAAGGAACGGATCCGGCTTGTTTATTGCCAGCAACAACCACCGCTTGCGCGCCCATGCGGCGCTCAAGGCAGCCGGGCTTTCCGGCTGGGAGGACTCTGAATATTTTTCCTCCCTTTTCACCCCCGATGTGACCGGCTTCTCCAAAAGCCGCGTTGAGTTTTATGCCAGGCTGATTGCCATGGGTGATTTTAATCCGGAAGAGATGCTGGTTATCGGGGATAATATTTACGATGACTGCGTCATTCCCCGCAAGGCGGGTATAAAACACAGCGTAATCATAGACAGAAAAAGGCTTCTCCGGGCAAAAGACACGTTAATTGTCAACGACCTGATGGCAATTGTTGAATAAAACAAGTAGAGTATGCTCAAATCAATTGTTAAACACGGGGCAATACAATAAAAATGATGTTCAATAATCCGTTCAAAAAAGAAGGAAACTGGTATAAAGGCTGCATTCATATGCATACCACAAACTCCGACGGATCGGCTTCACCCGCCGAGCAGGCCGCGGAATACTGTAAAGCGGGTTATGATTTTATTTTCATCACCGATCATTTCAGGCGAACAGAGGTTGAAGGACTTTCTGATGATAAAATACTGGCCATTCCAGGCGAGGAAGTAAATCCGGTGGGTGTGACCAGTCTGGGATGCGATTATGAATTCCTGGCCCTGGGAATAAAAGAACCGATCACATTGCCGAACATCAAAAATCCCGGGATAGCGCCGCAATCTATCATTAACCGTATCCAACAGGCCGGCGGAATGGCCGTATTGGCGCATCCTAATTTTTCTCATATGGTTCCGGATGACATTCTGCCGCTGGAAGGTCTGCTGGGCATAGAGATATTCAATCCTGTTTTCGGACTTAGCGGACGCACTTGCGCGCTTGTCCATTGGGATCAACTGTTGGAAAGCGGGAAAAAAATATTTGGGTTTGCCGGCGATGACAGCCACGTCAAGGGGCCTGTTGCTTGGGCCGGTTATATCATGGTCAAGGCAACCGCCCGGACAAAAGAGGCCTTGCTGGAGAGCATAAAAACCGGTTGCTATTACTCCAGCAGCGGACCGGTCATATCGGATTTGACCATGGCGGAAGACAGCGTTACGGTTATCGCTTCAGATGTAAAAGTCATAAATTTTATCGGGGACGTGTCGTTTGCGGCGGGTAGTTTTGCGGCTCAGGGTGACAATCATATCAATAAGGCAACTTATCGGTTTGCTTTGAAGGGCAAGGAAAAATATCTGCGGATTGAGTGCACCGATGCTTGCGGTCGCAGCGCGTGGATCAATCCGATATTTTTTTAAATAAGGAGAAACAATCATGCAGGTAATGAAGAAAATAAAATTCGCGCTTCCGCTGATCTTGTTGAGCCTTTGCATGGCGGGTTGTTCGTGTAAGGGAAAAAATATTGCTGAAGGGACAAAGCCCGATTCCGGTCCCGAGTCTGTCGCCTTAATAGATAATCCCGGATTTGATGATATTCAAAAATGGACCACGAAAACGCCGGATCTTTGCGCTTGGTCGGAGGAGAATCGAACAGGCCAAGGACACTCGCTTTTCCTGTCAATCCCGGAAGGAGATCCAAACAGCATGCAAAGAGCAGCTTGGTCTTATTCCACGGCGCAGATAAAAAATTGCGCCGGCCGGATCCGGGTTTCCTTCTGGTATAAGACGCAAAATGTCACTAACATGACGGATTATTACTGGGCCATGCCTTTTGTACAGATATTCGGCGTCTTAACCAACGGACAGACTAATCTTATCGCAAATTTGCCATGTCGAAAGGGAAATAATGATTGGACTGAATTAAAAAAAACAATTGTCCTGCCTGAAGGCGTATGCAGTTTTTCTATTTATATGGTATTACAGCAAAGCACTGGTAAAGTCTGGTTTGACGATTTGAATATTGATTATGTTCCTTTTTCCCAAAAGGACAGAACGCAGGCAATCGAAATCATACATAACGGCCGGAAAAGAAAAGTTTATTATGAGCCACGTTATAAAAAGGGCGACAATCCTTTGTCGCAAAAGGTAAGAAGGAAATGGGCTGACACAGGATTTGTTCCCTACATCCGCGGGGATCCGCGTGATGTTTACCCGGAGAGTATCCCGCAATCAAGCGAAATTACGGATAAAATATCGATTTTTGCCGCAAAAGGAGAATATGAGCCCGCCTGGATCAGCGTCTATTCCTTGAGTAATTTGAAGGGAGTCCGGATAGAATCGGGCGATCTGGTCAACGCAAATGGGGAAAAAATAGCCAAAGAGAACATAGATGTGCGCGTTATAAAATGCTGGCCGATGGGGAATGCCGATCTTATGGAGATTTGCGGCTATAATTATACAATATCCCCGGAAATGCTTCTGAAGAAGCATTGCGTTGATGTTCCCAAAAATACCAGCCAGTCGTTTTATTTTATAATCAAGATACCGCCAACCGCAACCCCGGGCAATTATCGGGGCGAATATATTATAAAGGTCGAAGGCGGCCGATCATCTCTGCCCGTGCAGTTTTGTGTTGAAGTGTTGCCTTTTTCCCTGGATATGCCGGCTAATATGACTTGGTTTATGCACTGTACGGGTCAATTTGAGGCGCTTTGCAAGCCGGGCATGAGCATGATTGACGGGGCCGCGGTTGCCATGCGGGACATCAAAGAACATGGAATTGAGGGAATAAATTTGGGATGCGGTTACGGGCCTCCCGCGAAATTTAGAATTGTGAACGGGAAACTGGTTTTAACCGAATTTCCAAAAGTTGAGTTTATAATTCCTGCCATGAAAAAAGCCGGCCTAAAGGGCCCGCTGATAGTTCACTGCGGAACCATGCTTGAAAATCAGGTCGCCGACGCTTTGGGCGTGGAGAAACCTCCGGTTGTAGCCGACGGTCGCGGCGGCGTAGGCAAAACCATGGAAAATCCGGAGTTCAAGGCGGCTTTCAAAACGGCGTTTCAGGAAATTGACGCATTGATAAAAAAATTGGGCGGCGGGGATTTTGCCTGGTACTACGAAGGCATAGATGAGCCAGGCGACCAGCGTGCCGGAGGCAGGCCGGCGCGCGCGCTTTGGCAATGGTCGTTGGCAAAAGAAGCGGGATTTAAAGGGGCTTCTTACATATCCGGTGATTTCTGGAAAAAACTTGCCCCGTTCAACACCATTCAGATTTTTAACGACGACGTGGTGTATTCCAGGGAAAAAAATACCGAAATTTTAAGAGAAATATTTAAATATGATAATATGCCCTTTCACTATGGCCACTCCGGTTGTTATGATGGCGTTCCCGGCGGATTAATGCCGAGCAGGTGGGCAACAGGATTTTTAAGTTACATTTCCAAAGTCCAGGGCGAAGTAACCTGGTTGTATGTATTAAATTGCATAACCGATCCGGACGGAACCGGCCAGTTGGGATATTACCCTAAAATTACTTATTGCACCGCAAAAGGCGAGATCACTCCCACCTTGCAATGGGAAGGCACGCGAGAAGGCATTGATGACTATCGTTATTTATATACATTGAAGAAATTAATAACAGAAAGGTCTCAGTACCCCGAAAGCCGGACTAGGGCGGCCGAGATAGACAGAAAACTTCAGTCAATTCTGGATATGGTGCCGTGGAGCGAGGATTTTGACAAGGTTGAGGATGCTTTTAATAACGCAACGGCTACAAAATACCGCAGGCAGGTGGCTGATTGGATTGTTGAGATGATGAAAATATAAAAATGGACCTACCGGGAACATGCCAAGGAGCGCAAGAAATATGAGCAATGTTAAGAATATGGCAGCGTATAATGTAAAGGTCAGTGACGTTTATCATCCCAAGGTGCGGCCTGGTTATGCCTGCTGGGTATATCTGTGGCGATCGGTCAATGGGGAATTAAGGTTGGCATTTGGTGAAAAACGGCGGGCAAAAAATCCATCCTACCGGCCGATACCGCTTGACTTCGAGGAATCCATGGTGCAACCAATAAAATACCAGATCACTTCACCTGATGTCATCAACGAAAGTGTCATTATGAAGTCGGATGATGAAGGAGCAACGTGGAAGGAAACGGGGCGGAGTGAGAGTAAAGGGATTATGTATGCTTTTACATCTACTCCGGATGGAACAATATTGAACGGATTTGAGACAAGTTATCTTTCATTTACCCGCGCTGAAATTCCGATAACCGGGATTCAGAAATCAACGGATGGCGGTAATACCTGGCGGTCGGTCGCAATTTTACTGGATGGTAAATATTTTGGTTATCCGTATCGTTTACGACGTTTAAGCGATGGCGTATTAGTTCTTATCTGTTCCTACTGGCTTGGGTTTGGCCCGGGAAGGCCAAGGCTTACCCGGCAGAGTAAGGAGCCGCATCTGGTAGAAGAATTACGCGACGGATGCCGGCCGTCTCAAGACAGCGGCATTAGCGTCGGATGCTGGATATCCCAGGATAATGGCACAACCTGGCATGATCCTCTTATTGTTCTTCCGGGAATAATTGCTCCTGAGCCTGATTTTGTAGAACTGCCCTCCGGAGACTTGCTTGTCCTGAACTCAACGATTCAAGGCGGGCCGGCAGTCAGGCAATACGTCTATCGGACCAAACACGGATTCATTCCCGGCCCGGTATACAAAGTCGTAAGCGGTCAAGTTCCCGAGACGGTTTGTGTTGCCAAATCCGGTCTTCTGGTTGGCGCTACAAGATGCCGCGCATACACCTGCTCCAACGATGATGGGGCGACCTGGCATGAAATTTCAGGCATGCCCAAATGTGAGTATCAACCCCAGATTATAGAGCTTAAGGACGGACGGTTTTTATGCGCCTGGCATATGTTCGGCGACTGTGTGTTCGGTCAACATCATCAGTTTGTGGGACAACATGTCTTCAGGTTAAGGGGGAATCTGCCTTCAGTTACAAAGCTTGAACTTACCCGGGATTTAAACAAGAAGAAAACCAGGTATATAAATGCATATACCGTCCATTTATCATCGGGAAAAAGGAATTTGCCGAAAAAGAGAATCAAATTCTGGATACACGCGCGCTACCGTGACACTTATGATCTTCGTCCGCCGGCGCCTGAACCGTGGGAAGTTTACAAGATGACCGATAAAAGCGGCAAGGCCCATATCCATCTGGCCGGTTTTGATAAAGAAATAAATATTCATCAGGGCTATGAAATCAAGGCCTATTTTATTCCTTCGAAAGACGGACAATTGGCGCCCGCGGAGAGCCATTCCTATTTTGCTTATGGAATGACCCCGGAAAAAGGCATTGAAAACAATTATCCGCTCTATGTGGCGGAAGGCAAGGTTTTTGTGTGCGCCGATATCCTCAAGAGTTTCCATGAGATTAAGGATATTGTTGGGCGTTTTGGCAAGTCCAGGAGATTTAAACGCGGAAAAATCAAAAGAACATTGGGACTATCCGATGCGCGGCTTGATAAAATAATAAAATACCTGGTTTCGCGGAACCTGTTCCGCGTTGTTTCGCCTGCTGTTCTGGAATGGAAATATCAGGTAAGCGGAGTAGAACTGATGAAGGTAAAGGACGATTTTGTATAACCCGAATATTGCACGATAATCATACAATATTCAGGTAAAAAATAATACCTGGGAACAGATTTAAAAAATGTGGATTTGAAAGGGGGCCGCGAATTAACATCAGGGAAAAAAAAACACGCCATGCGGAAAAACTCGTTAACGATTAGCGCGATTTCAATTGTTATTTTAACGGCGGCCGCGGCCTTGGCAGAGCCGGATTACGGTCCGAAATATTGGACGCCAACGGAGGAAGTTGTAACGCCGCACATAAAATGGGTCAAGCCGGATGCGCAAGGGGCGATGAAAGTCCTGTTTATCGTGGCCAGATTGAAAATGCGCGAGGTGGTGGAATTGGCCCAGCGTATGGAACTGCAATTTACCGTCTTTGCGGTCGGCAGTCAAAAGACCGGTTATGAGGGTTTTGGTTCGGCGTGCCCCTATGATCCGGACGGCGTGAGCGACGTCAGTGCGCTTACGGACGACCTTAAGAAAAAACTTGAGAGTACTTATGATCTGATTGTTCTGGGTGGTGTCAATTGGAGTACGTTTCCCCTGGTCCTCCGCTACGGTATTTTAAAGAAAGTGAAAGAGGGAACAGCCCTGGTCGGGGTTGTGAAAAAGCCGGATGACTATTTTAAGCGGGCGATGGCGAAGAAGGAGAAATTGGATTTACCGGGTTTAGTTCCTTATAAAGGACTTCCGGCCTTTGCCAAATATAAGGATGCGGCCGAGTGGCTTAACGCCACGGTGGACTGTGCGGAATTCGGCAAGGGGAAGATATTGACATTAAAAGGATTTGATATTCCACCCGGATTACAGCTTTTAACACCCGGACCAAGCGGGAATCTGCTGGAGCCAAAGCTCGTTGAATATGACTATTATCTTGCCTGGATAGGCCATCTGATACGATTTGCGGTGGGCCGGACAGCGGTGCTGGTGACGGGCATTGATTATGTCTTCACCAATCGCAGTGATTTGGCCAATATGGAATATTCTATTTCCGGACCGGCGGATAAGACGGTAAAGTGCGCATTCGCGTTCCGTAATGATGATAATCAGGTAGTAAGCAGCCAGGAGAAGGAAGTCAGGCTTTCTGCCGGCGGAACGGCGGTTAAATTTGAAGTTCCCCGTGTTCCGGCCGGCCGGTATTTTGGGGACGTATGGGTGAAAGAAAGCGGAAAAGTATGGGCGTTCGGATCGTCATTTGTGGAATTAACCGGCGATCCGGCGATAGAAGCGATTGAATTGAAAGCGGATTATCGTAGGGAAGAGAAGGTGAAGGGGAAAATCAAGGTCATTGCCCGTAAACTGGCGGAGGGTGGACTTGTTCCCGCTAAAACCGGACTGAATCTTGTTCTGCGGCAGAAGGACACATATGGCCGGGTAACGGCGGAATCGCGGATAGACGTTCCGGCGTTACAGAGCAACGTGGCGCAGGAAGTTAATTTTGAACTTTCCGGTCCTAAGGCATTGACGATTGTGCAGTATTTAGAGGTGGAATTACAGCAAGGAAGTGAGGTTTTGGACCGGAAAGCGAAGGCTTTTTCAATCTCAAATCTGCCGCCCAAGGACGACATTCGAATGATTGGAATGTGCGGTTGGCAGTTTCGGATGATTGGAGGCGGCAATTGGCAAACATATTCGTGGTTTGCCGAATTGGCCAAGGCCGGATTTGACACGCAATACGGCACACACCAGGGCTGTTTTTCCGAGATACCACCGCTCTTCAACATTCGACCTATATTATACGCCACACGCCTCATAGACCATAAATCGGATAGATATAGCGGTATGCCTTTACGCACAAAAGACGACCATGTGCGTCAGCCGTGCCTGACGGACCCTGGGTATCGGAAAGAATTGGCCGAACTTTTAACGAAAGGCGCGGAAACAGTAAAGCCGTTTTCTGTAACTGAATTTTCCCTTGGCGACGAGTGTGCGTTTATTGATTCGCGAAAAGGCTTTGAACTCTGTTTTTCGCCCACGTGTGTGGCCGCGTTCCACAAGTTTTTGGCGTCCGAGTATCAGACGGTGGAAGCCATGAACCGGGAATATGGGGTGCTGTATAAATCATTTGATGAAGTTCAGCCGGTTACGCTGGATGAAGCAAAGAAGGAAAGCAAACTTCAGCCGCTATGGGTTGATTACCGGCGGCATATGGAAGGCACATGGGCAGGAATATTTTCATATAGTGCGGAAGTGATTCGGAAGGTTGTGCCGTCAGCGAAAATCGGTTATGACGGGAGCGATGGGGAACTTAAAAGTTACGCGGCGACTGATTATTATAAGCTCATGAAGGCGATGCGGTTGAACAATGTTTATGATGGCTTGTTTGTGCCGACCGCGGTGATGTCTTTTGCTCAACCCGGAACACTTTTAGGGTTAGGCTGGTACGGGGGATATAGTGGTGGGGAGCGGGTGGGCCGTTGTCCGGAAGGCCACCGTTACATAGCCTGGCGGCATCTGTTTCGGGGAGCAAATTCGCTTTGGGTCTTTAACCCTGATCCATGTTTCTCGGAAAGCGTAATGGCGCCGGATTTGTCTTTATATGATTTTTTCAAGGCGAACGTGGCGGAGGTGCAAGAAATCAAACGCGGTATAGGCAAATTACTGATGACGTCCAGGAGAGCTGATGACGGCATTGCCATATTATATTCGGCGTCCAGCGTGCATGTTTCAACGCTGACCAAAGGTCTGCCTGATATGGAGAAGGTATTAAATGCGCTGACGCCGTTGTTTGAGGACACCGGCCGTCAGTTCAAGATTGTTTCCGATGAACAGGTTTCCGATGGGGAGCTTAAGAAAGGCGGGTATAAGGTATTGTGGATGCCTTATGTCCAGGCATTATCGCGCAAAGAGGCGGCGGAGGTGGAGGCTTTTGTGCGCGCAGGCGGCGCGGTGATCGCGGATTTGCGCCCCGGCGTGCGCGACGAACACGGGAAACCATACGAAGGCGGCGGCATATTGGACAAGGTGTTCGGGGTGAAACAGAGAACGGAAGAGCCGATGGCGGCGACGAACTGCGAGGTAAAGATTGAGCTGGAAGGGTATGCAAAGACGCTGAAGATGGCGGCATGCGATCTGTCGTTGGCCCCGGCTGACGGGAAGGCAAAAGGTACCGTGGCAGGAGGAAAGCCCTCTGTGATTGTCAATCAATATGGGAAAGGCAAGGCAATATTGCTCAATTGTTCGCTTGCGGACTATGTTGGGGTGGTTAGATCGTGTTATGACAATGTGGTTGAGGATACGGCCGGATCCGGTGACATGCGAGAGCTGTTTAAGACGGTGATGATGCAGGTCGGGGTGGAAGATTCGGTAAAGGTCGAGCCGGAAATAAGAGGGGCGCTGTTATACAGGTTTGCCAATGGGGATAATGGATATCTTGGAGTTCTCCAGGAATTGCCGGAAAGTTTCATGGCTTACACGGAAGGGAAGGCAAACCCCCTGATTGCCACATCGGCTGTTTTGAAGTTGAGCGGTAAAAAGCATGTTTATGACGCACGGCAAGGCAAATATCTTGGCTATACCGACCGGATAGAAACTAGGATTGAGCCGGCGAAAGCCCTGCTGTTTGCGCTCCTGCCCTATGAGGTAAAAAGCCTGAAGGCGGGCGCGTCCAAGCGGATTAAACAAGGCGGTACATTGGAATACGAGCTGGCGGTTCAAGGCGTGGAACGTCCCGGTTTGCACGTGTTTCACGTTGACCTGGTATCACCCCGGGGCGAGACCGTTGCCTATTATGCCGAAAACGTGGTTGGCGAGAACGGCAAGTGCAAAGGCTTGGTTTCCCTGGCGCTCAATGAGGCGGTTGGAAAATGGAAGATTCGGGTAAGAGACGTGGCGACGGGCACAACCGCGGAACAGGTGTTCTCGGTTGAGGAGTGGAACCAGAAATAACAATAAGCATGGTTGTCATTCCCACGAAAGTGGGAATCCAGTATTAATTCGTCTGGATTCCCGATCAAGTCGGGAATGACAGGGATAGAATTGGCGAAAAGCTGTTGTGGAATTAACTTGTAAGAAAGGAAAGTTTTATGAACATAATCAAGATGATGTTTGTTGCGGTTGTTCTTGTTGCCATTGTAGCATGCGCTGATGCGGTTGAGCGGAGCGCCTATCCCTGCCATCGGCTGGCACAAGTGCCGGTGATTGACGGAAAAATGGATGATGAGGCTTGGAAGAACATACCTGAGTCGGCCGGATTTTATATTCTTATCCTGAAAAAAGAAAGTGCAGAAAAATATGCGTTTGAGAAACAGACATATTTCAAGGCGGGATGGACGGAAGGCGCGATTTATCTGTTGATTCGGGCCGAGGAAAGCGCGCCGGAGAAGATGATTGCCAAGGCAAAAGACAACGGAAACGTATTTGAAGATGACAGCATTGAGTTGTTTCTGTTTCCCTTGGGCGCGCCGACATACACGCACTTGGCCGTGAACAGCGTGGGAAGCCGGTTCGCCAAGCGGGGGTCGGAGGACATAAACCTTCTGGACTGGGAGGCGAAGACGGTGGTGGGCAAGACGGAATGGATGCTGGAACTGCGGATTCCCTTTGCGGTCTTGGCGGGGAAGGCGCCGAAGGAATGGGACGAATGGCCGGCGAACATGGCCCGGAATATACTGACTGGCCCGGCTGAAAACCGATATACCAGTTGGTCGCTTCTGAAAACCGGATTTCATGATCTGCCGAACTTCGGGCGGTTTACGTTCAAGGGGATAGCCGGGGATAAGGTGATTGCCGAGGAAAAAGAAATTAACCGGGCATATGTTCAAGGCATGCATGGAGAGCTAAAAAAGCTGGCGGGCATGGCGGAGAAGTATGAACAAGCCCTGGGTGAGGCGCAGAAGTCAGACGATCAACGCGTGGCGGCGGAGGCGGGAGACTTATTGCAGACATGGAAGCAGGTGGTGAAACTGGCGGGGCAGTCGGATCTTGATTTGCGGGAGTTGGCGACGGCGTACCGTGCCTGCGGAAATTTATGCCCGAAAAGCGATGACTGCATAGCGCGAGGAATGCTGGAAATGCTGCTTAAGGAGTGAACAATTGTAATGACGGGGAACAGGTTTTCCCGGTCCGGATTCAAAAAGAGGTATAAATGAGAATAAAATTGACATGCGGGCTATTACTATTATTTCTGTTGTGTAATTTTGCATGCGCCCAGGACTATGTTAAAGAAGGGCTGGTAAGTTACTGGAGCTTTGATGAAGGCCGGGGAGAAACGACGGAAGACAGCGCGGGAAAAAATCACGGTAAAATTAATGGCGCCGCATGGGTGGAGGGTAAAAAAGGACAAGCCTTATATTTTGATGGGACAAATGATTTCGTGGATTGCGGGAATGATCCTTCCTTGAATATTACCGGGGATGTTACGATTGAGGCCTGGGTGAAACTTTCCCGCGACTTGAAAGTGGAAAAATCGGAAGAAGCGGCAATTATGACAAAAGGGCCCCATAATGACGCGGCATCTTATGGATTGGAAGTGCGATGCAGGCAGTGTCTGTTCACGGAAGGATTCCTTGCCGGCCGGTTCCATCAGCAAATCGGGATGTGTAAACTGTCAAAAAATAAATGGCATCATGTTGCTCTAACCAGGGATTCTTCCGGCACAAAATTTTATTTGAACGGGTATTTTGATGGAGAATCCGGGATTACTTCAGGCCGGGTTTCTTCCATTACGGCCCAAATAGGCGCAAGAAATGCGCATTACTGTTTTCCGGGTGCAATTGACGAAGTCAGGATTTATAATCGGGCGTTGAGCGCCGAGGAGATAGGTAAAAATACAGGTGAGGAAGATATGGATTTGAAGGGGATCCGTGAAAAACTGGAAAAATTATTGGCCGCGAATTAACATCAGGGAAAAAAGGACACGCCATGCGGAAAAACTCGTTAACGATTAGCGCGATTTCAATTGTTATTTTAACGGCGGCAACGGCCTTGGCAACACGGGATTACGGTCCGAAATATTGGACGCCAACGGAGGAAGTTGTAACGCCGCATATCAAATGGGCCAAGCCGGATGCGCAGGGGCCCTTAAAAGTTCTTTTTATTGTGCGAAGGTCGGGGATGCGCGAGGTGGTGGAATTGGCTCAGCGGCTGGAACTGCAATCCGCCGTCTTGGCAACCGGCAGTGCAGTTATCGGTTTTGATGATTTGGGTTCGAAGCGCAGTTTTGATCCGGACAGCGTGGGCGACGTCAGTGCGCTTACGGACGACCTTAAGAAAAAACTTGAGAGTACTTATGATCTGATTGTTCTGGGTGGTGTCAATTGGAGTTCGTTTCCCCTGATCCTTCGTTACGGTATTTTAAAGAAAGTGAAAGAGGGCACATCCCTGATCGGGGTTGTGAAAAAGCAGGATGAATATTTTAAGCGGGCGATGGCGAAGAAAGAAAAATTGGATTTGCAGGCTTTGATTCCTTATAAAGGACTTCCGGCCTTTGCCAAATATAAGGATGCGGCCGAGTGGCTTAATGCCACGGTGGATTGTGCCGCGTTCGGCAAGGGGAAGATATTGACATTAAAAGGATTTGATATTCCTCCGCCCGGTTTACAGCTTTTTACACCCGGACCAACGGGGAATCTGCTGGAACCAAAGCTCGTTGAATACGACTATTATCTTGCCTGGATGGGTCATTTGATGCGATTCGCGGTGGGCCGGACAGCGGTGCTGGTGACGGGCATTGATTATGTCTTCACCAATCGCAGTGATTTGGCCAATATGGAATATTCTATTTCCGGACCGGCGGATAAGACGGTAAAGTGCGCATTCGCGTTCCGTAATGATGATAATCAGGTAGTAAGCAGCCAGGAGAAGGAAGTCAGGCTTTCTGCCGGCGGAACGGCGGTTAAATTTGAAGTTCCCCGTGTTCCGGCCGGCCGGTATTTTGGGGACGTATGGGTGAAAGAAAGCGGAAAAGTATGGGCGTTCGGATCGTCATTTGTGGAATTAACCGGCGATCCGGCGATAGAAGCGATTGAATTGAAAGCGGATTATCGTAGGGAAGAGAAGGTGAAGGGGAAAATCAAGGTCATTGCCCGTAAACTGGCGGAGGGTGGACTTGTTCCCGCTAAAACCGGACTGAATCTTGTTCTGCGGCAGAAGGACACATATGGCCGGGTAACGGCGGAATCGCGGATAGACGTTCCGGCGTTACAGAGCAACGTGGCGCAGGAAGTTAATTTTGAACTTTCCGGTCCTAAGGCATTGACGATTGTGCAGTATTTAGAGGTGGAATTACAGCAAGGAAATGAGGTTTTGGACCGGAAAGCGAAGGCTTTTTCAATCTCAAATCTGCCGCCCAAGGACGACATTCGAATGATTGGATGGTGTGCCGGTTGGCGGTCATATTCCTGTTATTCAATGTTTGCCGAATTGGCCGAGGCCGGTTTTGATACGCAGTACACGTTTTTTTCGGAAATTCCATGTCTTTATAATATCCGGCATATTTCTTGTGCGACCAGGTTATACGACGAAAGGCTTATGGATCGCGCGCAGGATGATCACGTGCGTAAGCCGTGCCTGACGGACCCCGAGTATCTGAAAAAATTGGCCGATCTTTTAACGAAAGTCGCGGAAAAATTAAAGCCGTATTCGGTAACAGAATTTTCCCTTGGTGACGAGTGCATGTTTTGCTGGGATAGGAAAGGTTATGAACTCTGTTTTTCGCCCACGTGTGTGGCGGCGTTTCATAAATTTCTGGCGGCCGAGTATCAGACCGTGGAAGCCATGAACCGGGAGTACGGGACGCAGTATAAATCATTTGATGAAGTTCTGCCGGTAACCTTGGATGAGGCAAAGAAGGAAAGCAAACTTCAGCCGCTCTGGGTTGACTTCCGGCGGCACATGGAAGACACATGGGCGGGGATGTTCCCATATGGCGCGGAAGTGATTCGGAAAGTCGTGCCGGAAGCAAAGATCGGTTATGAAGGGAGCGACCCCCAGGTTAATAGTTACTCGGCCGCCGATTATTATAAGCTCATGAAGGCAATGCGACTGAACAATACCTATGACGGTCGTTTTGTGCCGTATGCCGTGATGTCTTTTGCTCAGCCGGGGACACTTTTAGGGCTCGGTTGGTACGGGGGATATAGTGGGGAGAGAGCGGGCATTTGTCCGGAAGGCCACCGTTACATAGCCTGGCGGCATCTGTTCCGGGGAGCGAACTCGTTCTGGGTCTGGACTTCCGATCCGTGTGAGGTCGGCAGTGTCATGGCGCCGGATTTATCTTGGTATGATTTCTTCAAGGCGAACGTGGCGGAGGTGCAGGAGATCAAACGCGGGACAGGTAAATTGCTGATGACGTCAAGTAGAGAAAATGACGGCATTGCCATATTATATTCGGCGTCCAGCGTGCATGTTTCAACGCTGACCAAAGGTCTGCCTGAGATGGAAAGGGTATTGAATTCTCTGACGCAGTTGTTCGAGGATTCCGGCCGTCAATTTAAGATTGTTTCCGATGAACAGATTTCAGAAGGTGAACTTGAGAAAGGCGGATACAAGGTGTTGTGGATGCCTTATGTCCAGGCGTTGTCGCGTAAAGAGGCGGCGGAAGTGGAGGCTTTTACGCGCGCAGGCGGGACGGTGATCGCGGATTTGCGTCCGGGCGTGCGCGATGAACACGGGAAACCATATGAGGGCGGCGGAATATTGGATAAAGTGTTTGGGGTAAAACAACGAACGGAAGGTCCGATGGCGACAAACTGTGGCGTGAAAATTGATCTGGAAGGATATTCCAAGATGCTTAAGAAGGCGGCGTGTGATCTGTCCTTGGCCGTGGATGCCGGGGAGGCAAGGGGGGTGACTTTGGATAAGCCGGCGCTGATTATTAATCGATATGGAAAAGGGAAGGCAATGCTCCTTAACTTTTCGCTTTCGGCTTATGCCGAGGGAGTTAAACAGCTGGAATGCAGCGCGGACACAGCTGGTGATCAATCTGGAAATATTCGCGAATTGTTTAAAGAAGTGATGATACGGGCCGGAATGGAAGAACCGGTAAAGGTTGAGCCGAAGATTCAGGGGCTGATATTGTACCGGTTTGCCAAAGACGATATTATATATCTCGGCGCTCTTCAGAAATTGCCGGAGCCTCTCGCGGCTTACGAAGAGGGGGGGGCGAAACCCTTGATTGCCAAGTCCGCTGTTTTGAAATTGAGCGGAAAAAAACATGTCTATGATGTGCGCCAGGGAAAATATCTTGGTTATACCGACCGGATAGAAACCATGGTTGAACCGGCGAAAGCCCTGTTGTTTGCGCTCCTGCCCTATGAGGTAAAAAGCGTGCAGGTGAACGCGCCCGGCCGGATTAAACAAGGCGGGACATTGGAATACGAGCTGGCGGTTCAAGGAGTGGAGCGTCCCGGGTTGCACGTATTTCATGTTGACCTGGTATCGCCCCGGGGAGAAACCGTTGCCCATTATGCGGAGAACGTGGCGGGCGAGAACGGCAAGCGTAAAGGCTCGGTTTCGCTGGCGCTCAACGAGGCGGTCGGGAAATGGAGGATTTTGGTAAAAGATGTGGCAACGGGGATAACCGCGGAACAGGCGTTTATGGTTGAGGAACGGAACGGGCGCATATCACTTCCGTAGGGGTTGTGGCAAAAGGGCGGACATAGGGGAAGTTATTTTGGTTTTTGGGCAGGATTGTTGGTTGTTTTGGAGAAGAACTCGATCGTGCCCTGTTGGATGGAAAGCC
>Ga0209749_1000977_pt1 | contig 29965 bp, 16 predicted proteins | sample EPASupsiteSAE347_FD_187267 | JGI IMG/M metagenome (GOLD analysis project Ga0209749, IMG submission 187267) | Bioremediated contaminated groundwater from EPA Superfund site, New Mexico - Sample SAE3-47 (SPAdes) (version 2) | ecosystem: Environmental > Aquatic > Deep subsurface > Groundwater >...
CGCTTTGGCGAAGCCTGGGTCGGGAATCCAGAAAAATCTCGTGCCATAGGCAGATCCGCCTATGGCGGAAATGCTGGATTCCCGCTTTCGCGGGAATGACAGCATTGACGTTCACAACCTGCCCGCGTAACTGAGGTTAAATGTTTCAATCTCTGAATCACTCAATCATTAAATTTCTTCCCAGTGGGGCAGGGCCGTGAAAAACAAGACCGGTTGGATGCGTGTCAGCGGCGCGCGCAGCGCCTTGGCGGCCATATCCCGATAGGCGGCAAGCTGAGGGCGATAGCGGGCGATTTCGGCCGCCAGCCAGGCGTCGCTGTCCGGGCCAGCCCGGCTACGGGTGCCGGGCCGGCCGGTTTTAAAATCCACCAACACAATGCCGTCGGCGGTTTTCAGGACAAGATCAATTCGTCCGACACGAATGACGTTTTCATCGAGACAATCCTCGATCGCCCATTCGGACAGCGTCTCGGCCGCGGCTTTGCGCGATGCGGCCAATGTTTTGAATTCCCAGGCGCGGCGGCATTCTTCGAGGATTTCCTTTGCCATCGCGCGATGCCGTCCGGGGGTAATGCCTTCCATTTCAAGTGCTGCGACCACCGCCGTCACTCCGGGCAAAGGTTCTTCGCGCGCCAAAGTCTCGAATAACCGGTGCATGATCACGCCCCGTGCCCTGGCATCCGGACTCGCCTCGGCGCAGCCTTCGGCGGAGCCTGGGTCGGCCTCGTCGGCGCCCGACCGCGTGGCAGTGGCCGTCTCGTCCTCGATTTTCGACGGACTCTGGATCAGGTAGGGCAGGGGCTCCGGTTTAAACGGTGCTGGGATCGGAGGTTGTTTGGGCGGCGCGATAACAGACGTTCGTGTTTTGGGAGGCAGTGGATTTTTCAGCATCTGCACCGGCATATTCGCGAACACACCTTCCTGATTCATGGCGTCGAGCCAGGCAATCGCCGACGGACTGGACTGGCGTTCTTTGTCGCCGGCGGTTTGAAGCATCAGGCCGCTCAAGGTCAGTGTCTCGCGGGCGCGAGTAGCGGCAACGTAAATTAATCGCTTATATTCCGCCGCGTTGCGCCGGAGTCCCAAATCGCTCAACAGGAGATGGGCCAGCGGCTGCGCATCGGTCCGCCGATCTCCGCTGGTGGCGGCGATAAATTTGTCCCGACCTCTCGGAGAGTCGGGGCCTTCCGGCAGGCGATCCATCAGGAACGCGGCGTCCCGCTCCCGGCGCGCGGCACGGCCGCCGGCTTCGCGGTCGAGTCCAACCGCAAAGACATGGTCAAATTCCAATCCCTTGGCCTTGTGAATGGTCATGATGGCGACCGGCGAGAACGCCGCGCGCGGATCAGGCGGTGTGTAGGCTTGGTCAAGCAGACGTTCCAGCATGTCGAGCGTTTCCTCTCCGCGCCCTTCCGGACATTGGCCGAGCAAATCGAGGCAGCGCATGCCATTGGCCAATCCGGCCGCGCCGCACATCCGGACCGCGGCGGCGGGCCCGCCCAGTTCCTCCCACAGGCGCTGGAGGCTGACCGCATAGCTCTCGCGTCCGAAATCGGGGCGGACCTTGTCCAGCGCAATGTTAAAACGATCAATTTCCGGATGTGTTTGACGGCCCGGCCCGGTAATTTTATCGCTCCACCACGCCGGTTCCTGCAGCGTGGCGAGCTTTTCGAGTGCGGCGGCGGGAACGCGGCACCATGGCGCTCGAAGCACGCCGGCCCAGGCAACGTCGTCGTGTGGACGCAGGAGCGCCTTGAACAGATTCACCAGATGGCGGACTTCGGGGCAATCCAACATTGGCACGCCTTCCATCAACCGGACGGGCAAGGAGAGCGCTTCCATGGCTCTAACGTAGGGAGTCAGGTGTGTGCGGGCCGGAATAAGAATGGCGATGGTGGCTTGGGGGTCGGCCTGGTGGCGTGCGGCGACGCAACCTGCCACATAGCGGGCTTCCTGCTCGTGGGCCTCGGATTTCAGCGGCAAGGTCGTTTGCTGGTTATTGGCATGGCGGCAGTAAAACAAACCGATGGTTACCGGCATGGGTGCTGCTGTTTCGGCGCGGGCGGGTTCCGATGCGTTGAATTCCACTTCATCGAAGGCCTTGTTGGGTGTTGCCATGATGCGGGCGAAAACCGTATTGGCGAATGCCACCAGATACGGCCGCGACCGGAAGTTGGCGCTGAGGCTCAACGCCCGCAATGGCAAGGCCGCCTCACCTTGCCGGGGCAGGCCGTTGATCTTGAGCGACTCGAACAGGCTGACCTCAGCCCGTCGGAACCGGAAGATGGATTGCTTGGGATCGCCAACGATAAAAACGGTCCGCCCGTCATCCGGTTCCCAGCCTTCGGTCAGCGCGCTGAGAATGCGGACTTGGGTATCGTTCATGTCCTGTGCCTCGTCCACGAGAATATGCCGGAGATGCTCGTGGAAGAAAATCAGGCTGTCGCCCGGTTGGTCCGCTTGGTTGAATGCCCGCAAGGCCGCCAGTTCAAGCTCCATAAAGTCAAGACCGCGCGCGTTCATCATTTTGCTGAAGCGCTCCAGCGCGCCCTGGGCAAGGCGCATGAAGTCGCTCAACGCATCAAAGCCAACAGGGTCGTCGTCATTCGGCCATCCGCGCGCAAAATTAAGAATCGAAGCGATATCCGGTGGAAGCGCCCGAATGAAATCGGCAAGGGATGTTTTGGTGAAGTTCTGGCCGAATTCCGCGTTTTTGAATTGTTTCCGCGGCGTGCCGGTCTTGACGAGAAAAACCTCGGCGGCCGATTGCCAGGCCGGCACATCGCGCAAGGCCATTCCGGGGATGTCCGCCGGCAACGCGCCGCATAGCGGTTCTAACGAACCGCAGCTATACCCCTGACCGAGCGCCCTGACCGAATTTGAGCAGGTAGGCAGGCAGTTTGGTGTAGGGTCCGTTCGTGAGAACGGCAAAGTTGCCGAAGGCCTGACTTGATCCAAATGGCGTTTGAGGGCCAGCCAGTCTGCGGTGTGTTGAACAAAATAATCGTGGAGTTCCCTCAAATAAAGGTGCGCGAGCTGTTCCGTGCGGCTGGTCAGTTCGCCTTGCGCGCGCGGGTGCTGAAAAATGGAAATCAGTCCGTCAAGCCGGTCGCGCCGCGCAAGAAGGTCGGCAAGTTGATTGGAAATGACGCGGACGCTGTTATTGGCGGCCGTCATTCTGCGCTGGAACGCCGTGATTTCCGCGGGATCCAGGCGCGGGTCGTCGCAAGCAAAGGCATGCAAGTAGTCGGCCACGGCGGCATCCAGCAGGGCATCCTGGCCAATTTCGTCGAGTAGCGCCCCGACTCTCTGAGAGGTCGGGGCGGGCGGTGTTCGGGCTTCCAGCGGCCAGTTTCGGGCGATCCGCCCGCAGAATCCATGGAAAGTGTCCACCATAAATGCATCCGGGCTTCGCAGAAGTATATCCCAGTCCGGGTGGACCTTCAGCGCATTCCGGGCCAGTTCCAGCAGGTGGGCCTCCCACAAATTCGATGGCGTGTTGTTGGCGCCGTCTTGCGCCTGGCGCAATGTCCGGGCAATACGATCCGCCATTTCGGCGGCCGCCTTGCGTGTAAAGGTGACGGCCAGGATCTGGCGCGGATGTCCGACATCTGCAAGCAAAGCGAGGAACCTGGCGGTCAGCAAGGCGGTTTTGCCGGAACCGGCGGGCGCCTCCAGGATGAAACTTCGGCGCTTGTCGAGCGCTTCGTGACGAATATGAATATCCGGCGCCTGGGTCATGTCTCAGTTTCCTCGTCGCGATTGCCATTGGATTCGGCGTCTGGCGATGCCGGTTGCTGGTCGAAAAACCCGCACAAATTAAAGAACTCGCAAAATTGGCAGGCGCCTTTCCGATCCTTTCGTGCATGGAATATGGCAGGCCCGGCCGGCCGGGGATCGGCCTCGAAGCGCCCTTGGCGCGGAGATTCCACGCGTTGATTCAGCGCCGTTTCCCATTGTGACAAAGTTTCGCTCCAGTTGATGGGCTTACGCCGGTAAGTGAGCGGGGCGACTTTCACGTCGGCGGCCTTTTCCATGCCGATATATCCGGCCTGTATCGGCTGGACGGCGTTCTTGAGTTCCGGGATAAGTCCGCGCTGTAACGCGAGCAGGTATACGGGCAATTGGAGCTCAGTCACATTATCAATCACGGCTGCCACGGAGGGGGGGGCTCCGGACTTGTAATCCCAGACGGCAAAACCATCCTGCTCGTGGCTATCAATCCGATCAATGCGCCCGCGAAGCTCCAGGCCGGCGATCGCCAGACCATTGAACGCCAATTCGGTTCCGACAAACCGCCAGCCGGCGCGCGCCCGTATCTTTTCCTCCTCCAGCCAAGCCGGCAGTATGCCCTGTATTTTAGAATCGCCCAGGAGCCTAAGCCGCTCCACCCGCCAGAAAACATTATCTGGACAACTTGACAGTTCATGATTGACGGCTTGCTCAAGCCAGGATCGAATGCCTCGGTCGTCGTCGGGCCATCCTGGCGCGTGGGCGTCCAAGCCATCCACAAACGTTTTTAGAATGCTGTGCAAAACTTTTCCGCGCATACGCGGATCAATACCCTCATCCGCCGGAGCCAGCGGCTCCAGTTTGAGCATGCGACTGCAGAAGAATTGGAACGGACATCCCGCCAAATCTTCGAGCGCCGTCACGCTCCATTCTCCTGATAATTGCGAAACTGCCGGTTCGGAATGACGGATGAGTTCAATACTGCTATGGTTGGTGAGCGCGAGGTATCCTTCCCTCAGCCAGCGCGCCCGCATCAATTCGGTCGTCGGATTTTCCCAGAGGTTCAATGTCCGTTGTTCAGGTTGGCCATCGGCGTCGGTTTCGTCGGGCAACAGGGGACAAGGTGCATAAGGCGTTTCCTCGTCGCCGGCCGCGGCGCGGCTGACATAGACATGCGGCGCGGCGGCCAGGAGCGCCGCAATCTGCCGCTTGCCTTGCTCCCACTGCCGTTCGATCGTGCCGCCCTCCAGAAGCCGCTGTTCGTCCGGGTCCAGGAACGGCCATTCCCGCGCGGGCGGCGGCAAAGCGGCGCCATGAGCGCCGACCACCCATAGGCGGTCAAACGCCAGGCCACGCGATTCGGCCGGATTAAGGACCTGGATGCCGGCGGTTTCAGACGTTTTTTCGGAAATAATTGTTTTTTCGGAAGCCGCGGAAAGCCATGCCAAGGCGGCGGAAGCATTCATGACAATGGCGCCGGCCTCCCGGGTCAATTCCCGGATGATGTCGTCCAGATGTTGATGGGCCAGCGCGTCGGTGGCGCGGTGCTGGCCTTCAAATTGGCAGAAGCCGAGTTTGGCCAGGCAATCATGCATGCCGGCCAACCAGTCGCCCAGCGGCGCTGTTTGCCGGTTTGCCAGTTGTTGGATCGGTGCTGTGGGATAACCTTGATCGGCTAACGCCTTCAGCGCCTGCTTCAGTGTCAGGGCATGATCCGTCTGCCAGAGTGCGGTGCGCAAGCCATACATGGTCTGGGATTCCGGTTTCCGGATGTAGGGCGACACAAGCAACGAGGTTAGGAGCGATGCGGGAAGCGGTTCGCCCGAAAGCCGCAGGGGAATAATTGCAGTCTGAAACAGCGGATGCTCTATGAGCGGCGTGCCGATCGTCAGGTTGTATCGGATCGCATGTACAAAGTCCGGGCGTTCCAATCCCGCCAGATCGTCAAAACAGCGCTTGAGCAGGCCAAACCAGGCGCGATCGGCAAAGACAACGGCCAGGTTCTTATCGCCCTCGTTCCACGTGCGTAAAACCTCGGCGCATACCGCGCGGCATTCCTGTTCCGGGGTGGCATACAGACGAACGCGCGTCGTCGGGCGCGTTTCGGCCTCAGAACGCCAAATCGCCGTCTTGCTCCGTGTCGCGAGGGCATCACGGAGCGCTTGTTCAAGCGGCGAAACGTCGTCAAAGCCTGCCAGAATCGTATGTTGGGGAATAGTCGCGCGCCCATCGGCGATGGCCGCGCTGACAGTCATCACGATATCGCGCCAGAGCGCGATGCCTTCACGCTCAGCAAGCGCGAGGAAACGGCCGGTAACCTCGCGCCGGAAACCGGCCAACCGGTGGTTACCGGCCAACCGGTGGTCACCGGCATTTCCAACGGGATCGAGGCCGGTCTCCAGCAGGGTGTCCAATGAGGCTTGCAGTTGGCGATACAAAGCAGGTTGCACGATCAAACTACCGGGCACGGGCCCGCCTTGCACGGCCTCATGCCAGAGCCGTAGCGACAAGGCCGGGGAGAGCGGACGGCGCGGCGGCCAGAGAGATTTGTAGGTTTCATGGATCCATCCGCGGAATGATTGTACCGGGGGTGTTTCCCATCCGTGCGTGCCATCGGTCATGCGAGCTTGTCGGTAGCGGTGCAAAAGCCGCCGCGCCAGGCGCGCCGTGGCGCATAACACCAAGGTGCCCTCGGCCGCTGCCTGGATGGCGGCGCACTCGAACTGGCCGGCCGAGGGAAAAATCCGCGTTTTCCCCCGCCATGCTGTATCCGCTGGTGTGCCTCCGCGTGTTGTCATGGAGCGCGCTTGGCGATAGGCAATATGCCGTTGTTCTTTAATTGTCCCGGGCGCGTGCGGCGCAATCCACTCAAAAGTTTAACAACCGCTTTCATGGCTAACATCATAAACACGCGCCTTGCCGTCAACAAGGCAAAACATTGGCGCGGAATATGCAGCGCCTGCCCTGAGCTTGTTGAAGGATCGAAGGGGGTGTAGGAGGATTTCAACTGGCTTTTCGGATTGCGCCTTGCTACATTCAAAACCAAAGAGAATGTGCGGGCCGGAAAGGCCACAGACATAACCATCCAGGGCCCAGAAGTAAAAAGGTTGTCATGGCAAGCAAGACCGGAACAGAGTTGTTCCTTGTGGACAACAGCGATGCGGACTGGAAAGTCCTCCGCTACCTGCACGACTGGTGCCAGCTCGCCAAGGGCATAGACATTGCCACCGGCTATTTTGAGATCGGTTCTCTTCTGGCATTGAAAGACGAATGGCGGAAGGTTGACCATATCCGGCTCCTGATGGGCGACGAGGTCTCGAAGCGCACCAAGGCCATGTTCGAGAAGGGCCTGCAGAACATCCGCGACCGGCTTGATGCCAGCATTGAGAGCGAGAAACAAAGCAACGATTTCCTGACCGGTGTCCCCGCCATCGTGGATGCCATCCGCTCAGGCAGAATCCAGTGCCGGGTTTATCGAAAAGAGAAGTTCCACGCCAAAGCCTACATCACGCATGCCAAGGTGGACGTTGTTGGTTCCTCTGCCCTTGTCGGCTCATCAAACTTTACGATCCCCGGCTTGACCGAAAACATCGAACTCAACGTCCAGATCACCGGTCAGCCCGTGAGTGTGATCCAGGCGTGGTATGAAAAGCACTGGCAGGAAGCGGAAGACGTAACTCCGGACATCCTGAAAGTTTTTGAACGCCATATTCGTGAGCACACGCCTTTTGAGGTCTATGCGCGGGCGCTTCAAGAGTTCTTCCGCGGCCATGAGATGAGCGTCACGGAGTGGGAGCAGACCCAGTCCAAGATGTACCCCGTCCTGGACCACTACCAGAAAGAGGGCTATCACTCCTTGATGAAGATTGCCGCCCAGCACGGCGGCGCATTCCTCTGCGACGGCGTCGGGCTTGGCAAGACCTTCGTCGGCCTGATGTTGATCGAGCGCCTTGTGGTTCTCGACCGGAAGCGAGTGATCCTGTTAGTCCCGAAGTCAGCCCGCGACGATGTGTGGGAACGGGATATCCGCCGCTACCTGCGCTATCTCAGCGGCGATTGCAGCAACCTGGTGGTCTTCAACCATACCGACCTGCTTCGCGGCGGAGACTTCCCGTACCGCCTCGACCGTTTGAAGGAAATAGCCGATGTCGTTGTCATTGATGAGGCCCATCACTTTCGCAATCCGGGCGTGAAGGGCGAACCGGGCGATATCCTCACGCATTACTGGCGGCTCTACGACCTGCTCCAAGGTCCCCAGGGAGTCAAGCAACTCTTTATGCTGACCGCCACGCCCGTCAACAACCGTCTCCGCGATTTTCAGCATATGATCGAACTGTTCTCCCGCCGGCAAGCGGAGTATTTCCAAGACGCCCCCCTCGGGATTCACTCCCTGCCCGGCCACTTCCGCAAGCTGGAGAAGGCCCTGGAGAACCTGCTTCAACAGCCGGCGGAGGATGCCGACATGTCCACCAACCAGGCGGAAGCCGAGCGCGTCCTCTGGAGCGACGACCTCTTCCGCGCCCTCGTGGTCCAGCGCAGTCGCGGCTATGTCAAGCGCAGTCAGGAACAGCACGGCGGCAACCGCGCCACCTTCCCCGTGCGCGATTCGAATTCACCCGCCGTGGTCGAATACCGGCTCAAGAAGACCTACGGCCAACTCCTGGACATGGTCGAACGCGCCTTCGAGAAAGAGAAACCCCTCTTCTCCCTCGCTGTGTACTACCCCTTGGCTTACTACATCGGCCCGGACATGGAAAAGAAGGAGCGGGCCTTCCGGGAGAACCGCCAGAAGGAATTGGTCGGGTTGATCCGCATTCAGTTCCTCAAACGCTTTGAGAGTTCCGCCCGCGCCTTCGAGTTCTCCTGCGGGTCCTTGCTCGTCACCCTGCTGGCCTGGGCCACCAAGCACAGCAAGAGCGACTCCGCGAAGCGCCGGCTCGAACGTTGGAAGGGCCAGCACGAGCACGTCCTCGACCACGTCCACCGCGACCGCCACGAACTGCTCGGCGAGGACCTGGAAGACGCGGACGAAGAAGACGTCATTGACGCCGAGATGCTGGAAGAGATCGAGGAACTCTCTGCGGACGAGTACAAGGTGGACGAAATCCTCGATGAGACCTACTTGGACCTCGACCAGCTCTCCGCGTTCCTCAAGGAACTCAAGCAGTGCAAGCCCGCCCATGACGATAAGCTCAAAGCCCTCATCGAACTGCTGAAGACCGATCTTGTTCTCAAGAAACACAAGGTCCTGATCTTCTCCGAGTTCATGGCCACCGCCCGCTACCTGAAGAAGCAGTTGGTGGAAGCCGGGTTTGCCGACGTGGAGGAGGTGGATAGCGCCAGTACCAATAATCGGAGCGAGGTCATCCGCCGCTTTGCACCGTACTATAACCGGCCCCCGCAAGGCGAACTCTTCGAAGGTCTTGACGGCGAAACCCGAATCCTGATTTCCACGGATGTGCTTTCGGAAGGGCTGAACCTCCAGGACGCCACCCGGCTCATCAACTACGATCTGCACTGGAACCCTGTCCGCCTCATGCAGCGCATCGGCCGCGTGGACCGTCGCCTGAACCCCGAGATCGAGGCCCTCATCCTGGCCGCGCACCCGGACCAGAAGGACATCCGTGGCACCGTGGCCTACTGGAACTTCCTGCCCCCGAACGAACTCGATGACCTCCTCAAGCTCTACTCCAAGGTCTCGAAGAAGACCCTCCGCATTTCCAAGGTCTTCGGTATCGAGGGTAAGCGGTTGCTAAAGCCCACAGACGACTACGAGGCCATGAAGGACTTCAACCACGCCTACGAAGGCGAGGCCACCGTCCCGGAAGCCATGCATCTGGAGTTTCAGCAACTTCTCAAGGACCATCCCGACTTGTACAAGCAACTCAACGCCTTGCCACTTCATGTCTTCAGCGGGAAACAGCACCCGACCCCCGGTACTCGCGCCGTGTTCTTTTGCTATACTTTGCCCGCGCCTACCGCCAAGTCCCGTGAAGCCGGCGCCGAAGACGCCCAAGCGTGGACCGAGGAAGCCGGCCATACCAAGTGGTATCTCTTCGCCCTGGATACCGGGAAGATTGCCGACGAACCCAGCGAGATCATCGGCCTCATCCGTTCCAAGCCCGACACCCCCCGGCGCCACACCATTGAGGAAAAGACCCTTTCCGAGATTCGCGCCGCCGTTGAACGCCACATCAAGAACAGCTACCTTAAGCAGGTCCAGGCGCCGATTGGCGTCAAACCCGTGCTGAAATGCTGGATGGAATTGAGTTAAAGGACTATATGCATCTGCCCGTCAACATTGAAACGATACTGAACGGCAAGACCGTCGAATCCGAACGTCTGGAGTTTAAGAAAGGGTGGAATCCGGAAGCCGTTCTTCATTCGCTTTGCGCCTTCGCGAATGATTTTCATAACCTCGGCGGCGGATACATTATCATCGGCGTTGGAACCAGAAACGGCGTCCCAATTATGCCTCCGACCGGTTTATCGCCGGCCGAACTGGATGGAATTCAAAAAGAGATAATGGCTCTGGGCCATAAGATCCATCCGGACTACCACCCGATCGTCGCTCCTTATGTTATAAAAAGCCGCCACATCCTGATTCTATGGTCGCCCGGCGGACAGACCAGGCCCTACAAAGCCCCGGTTTCTCTCTCAGAAAATTGCCGTGAATACGCCTGGTACATCCGCAAGGCCTCGGCGACAGTCCGCGCCAAAGGACTGGATGAAAGGGAGTTGATGGGCTTGGCCGCAACGGTTCCGTTTGACGACCGAATCAGGCATGACGCATCTCCCGATGATCTTGATCTCTCGCTTATCCGCACGTTCCTGCGTGAAATCGGCAGCGACCTCTATTCGGAGGCCGGTAAACTTGACTTTGCGGACCTCTGCCGCCAAATGAATATAGTAGCCGGCCCCGATGAGTTTCTGCGCCCGCTTAACGTAGGATTGCTATTCTTTAATGAGCGCCCCGAAAAATATTTTCCATACACCCAGATTGATGTGGTGCAATTTCCCGACGGCCCAGGTGGCGATCAATTTACGGAGAAAGTATTCAAAGGCCCCCTGAACCAGATGCTCAAAGCCGCCTTGGATTACCTCAATAGTATTCTCATTGAAGAGATAGTGATCAAGCATCCGAGCCGCGCCGAAGCCGAGCGTCTTTTTAACTATCCCTTTGCGGCCATTGAGGAGGCCCTCGTTAATGCCGTTCACCATCGCGGCTATGACGTCCGCGAACCCGTGGAAGTGCGGATTCTGCCGGATGAAGTAATCATCACCAGTTACCCCGGCCCGGATCGTTCCATCCGGCTGGCGGACCTCAAGAAGGACCATTTTGTTTCCCGGCGTTATCGGAACCGCCGCATTGGTGAATTTCTGAAAGAACTTGATTTGGTTGAAGGGCGCGGCACCGGCATACCAAAAATCATGCGCGCCATCCGCAAAAACAAATCACCCCGGCCGACCTTCGAGACTGATGACGACAGAACCTATTTTGCCGCCAGATTTCCGATCCATCCCAAAGCAAAGAAAAAGGCACAACCGACCATGCCAGTCACCAGGCAAGACACCATGCAAGTCGCGGCACCAATCAACCCGCAAGTCACCCCGCAAGTCACCCCGCAAGTCGAGAGACTTCTGGCAGTCTGTGATCATTCGATGTCCCGTAGAGAATTACAGCAAAAACTTAATCTCTCAGACCGGGAGCATTTTAGAGAGAACCATCTTTTGCCAGCTCTTAATGCAGGATTAATTGAACGTACCATCCCCGACACGCCCAACAGCCGGTTCCAGAAATACCGTCTCACAGAAAAAGGCCAGGGTCTGCTGAAGATCACCAAGAAATCATGAAAATCGTCGAACCAGACAAACTCCGTTCCATCAAGACACTCCCGGCCCTTCTTGCCTACCTCCGCGATGAACTGGACTGGCCGGTGGAGTCATTGGAATTGGATGAATTGACCTTCGATTGGAGCGCGGACCAGTTGCGCGTCAGTGATTCGCAGGCCCGCCGGCTTACGGCTGGAGTCATCCGCCAGCTTCGCCCCCTGGCCGCCGGACAGCCATGGGGCATTTTTGTCGTTGAATTTGCCGATGACACTTTCCGGCGCGGGGCCCTGCGCGAAATTCTGCGCGGCCTCGTGGCCAACCGCCGCCGCGATCCCACCTTGCCAGCCTGGCAGCATGACAATCTGCTCTTTATCTGTACCACCTGCGACTACGAACGCATAACCTTTGCCCATTACCGGGGCGAGAAGGCCCAGAAGGCGCGCCTGGCGCTGTTCGGCTGGCAGTGCGGCAGTTCGTATCTGCGGACGCTCTGCGAATTCAACCTGCCCGCCCTGCGCTGGCCGGAAGACGCCGCCGATACATCAGCCTGGCTCAAACAGTGGGCTTCCGCCTTTGACAAAGAACCGCTCACCAAGGAATTTTTCAAGGAAATCGCCAACTGGTATTTTTGGACGTTAAAAAATTGTCGATTTCCAAAGGACGCACCCAAAGAGGCTGACGGTTACGATCACATCAGCGTCATCCGTCTGATCACGCGGCTCATTTTTTGCTGGTTCATCCGCGAAAAAGGCCTGATCTCGGATGCCTTGTTCGATGAGCACAAACTGGCGGAAGCATTGCTTGAATTCGATCCTGGTAAAGTGAAAAACAAGGATTCGGTTTTCTATCGCGCGATTCTTCAGAATCTATTCTTTGCCACGTTGAATACGGAGATGGACAAACGCGGCTGGGCCAAAGAAGACCAGAACTTCATGGCTCACAATCTATACCGCCACAAAGAGTGTTTTCGGAAACCGGGCGAGGCGCTGGCTCTGTTCAAAAACATTCCATTCCTGAACGGCGGTCTGTTTGAATGTCTTGATAAGGATTTTGGCGAAAACGCCAAGCCGCGTTATCTGCGTATTGACGGTTTTTCCCGCCGTCCGGACAGCCAGCCGGTCGTACCGGATTTCCTGTTCTTCGGGCCGGAGCAGGAGGTAGATTTGAGCAAGGACTATGGCGATAAAAAGTTCCGGAAGGTGCGTGTGCGCGGACTGATTCAAACGCTCAACCATTACAAATTCACCATCGAGGAAAACACGCCTTTTGACCAAGAAGTCGCGCTCGATCCGGAACTCTGCGGTAAGGTGTTCGAGAATCTGCTCGCGGCCTATAATCCCGAAACCGGCACCACCGCCCGGAAAGCCACCGGCTCGTTCTATACCCCGCGCGAGATCGTGGATTACATGGTGGATAAATCGCTGGTAGCGTTTCTGAATGGGATTCTCATCACCGAGAACAAGGATGGCACTGAGAAGAAACTCCGCCAACTTCTGGCTTACACCGACGAGTTGCACGGATTCAACGAAGCAGAGACGGAAAAACTGATTGATGCGATTGATCATTTGAAGGCTCTTGACCCGGCGGTTGGTTCCGGAGCTTTTCCAATGGGCATTCTGCACAAACTGGTGCATGTGCTGAAAAAACTGGACCCGGACAATGAGCGCTGGAAAGCCAAGCAAATCGCCAAACTTGACGATGTTGTTATGCGCGAGGAGGCCGAGCGAGTCTTCCGTGACAACTACGACGACTATGGCCGCAAACTTTTCTTGATTGAAAACTGTATTTACGGCGTGGACATTCAGCCCATCGCCGTCCAAATCGCCAAGATGCGGTTTTTCATTTCGCTCATTGTGGATCAGAAGGTGAACCCGGAGGCGCCGAACCTGGGAGTGCGCGCTCTGCCGAACTTAGAAACCAAATTTGTTGCCGCTAATACTCTGATCGGCATCCATCGTCCCGAGCAGATGTTACTGCGCAATCCGGCCATTGACAAGAAAGAGGCAGAATTGCGACAGGTTCGGGAAAAACATTTCAACGCCAAAACCCCTGCCAACAAAGCCAAATGGCGTGAACAGGACAAGAAACTTCGCACTGAAATCGCCGAAATGCTCAAGACCGACGGTTGGGATGACAAGACCGCCAAACAACTCGCCGCCTGGGACCCCTACGGTCAGAACACCTCCGCCGGCTTTTTTGATCCCGAATGGATGTTCGGGATTACAAGCGGCTTCGATGTAGTGATTGGAAATCCACCGTATGTACGGGTGGATGACATTCAGCCTGAGCAACGCGAAACGTATCGAGATACCTTTCGGGTAACTGAGGGCAAGTACGATCTATACTTTCTTTTCTTCGAAAAAGGATTCTCTTTAAGAAATTGTAGTGGAGTTCTTGCGTACATTTCTCCAAACAAGTTTTGCGCAGCGATATCGGCGCGTAGTCTGCGAAGACTTATGTTTGAATCGTCTAAACGTGTCGATATCGCGAGCACATCTAAACTTGGCGTTTTCGAAGATGCCGCAAACTATCCTGTGATATCGTTGTGTTTTGCCGTGGAAGATCGTCGGCTACTCAGCGTGAGACAGGCCGAATCGTTAGATGCAATTGATCAGTCCACTTTCAAAAGTTATAAGATTCCAGTCTCCAGACTTGATGATCTTCCGGATCTGACAATCCCAATAAACGTCTCGCAAGAAGAAGTAAATCTTGTTCTTCGACTCCGCAAGATGCATCCACGAATGGGCGCATCTGCGGCCTTTTCGGAAGGATTGCGAATACCTGCATCATACGAGAGCGACAAGAGGCTTGAGTGCCTGGTTGTAAAGCAGTACCAATTTGAGCGATGGATACCGATCCGAGATGGTTCATGGGTGAGTAAAAAGAATCTGGACAAAGTGATTTCAGAAACATCTGAGAGGTACCGGAGAATAATGCAGGATAAAGTGGTTTTGGCAGAAGACGGTCTTGCCATAACAGCGACGTTAGATGATCGCCAAACGATTCCCCAAGGTGGGGTGTATTTCGGTGTACCCTTGACGAAGGATATCAGACTGGAATACTTATTGGGGGTTCTTAACTCTTGTCTGGCTTCGACTCTGTATAGGATTCTTTTTAGTGGCATGCACATGGGCGGGGGGTACATGCGCTATCGGACTGTATTCCTGGAGGAGCTTCCGTTCCCCGTCGCTGAACCTAAGACGCAGTCGGAGGTGGCGCAACGCGTTCGAAGTATCCTTGCAGCCAAGAAAGCCGACCCTTCGGCGGACACGTTGGCACTGGAACGGGAGATTGACGAGCGGGTTTATCGGCTCTACGGACTGACGCCAGAGGAAATCAAGATTGTGGAGAGCGAAAAATGACTGAATCCGGAAATGCAACCGCGAAGTCGTTGGTGCCGGATTTGCTCACAACTCAGAGAGACATCGTTGAACTCGAAAGAACGTCGCGCGAAAAGGCGCTGATAGAAGCACTTTCGGATAAAGCACCATTATTGGCACGTTGTTACACCGGTTCACTGCAAACTCTAAACCAGATTGCTAACCCTGATCGTTTCGCGCTTGCAGCCCATGGGTTAAGGGAAATCATAGAAAAATTGCCGGAACAGATTGTAATAGAGCTTCCAGCCCATCACGAAAACTTGAAACAACAGGTACGTACATTAAATGAGAAGTGGGACCAAATGTTGCGAAATACTCAGGCGCGGATAAATGGGGAGTGGAACGATAGATCGGATAAACATTTGCGCTCATTTCTTGATAAGCTCTTGGAATTTTTCAGTTGGTTCGAGCAATCCTTTCCGCGGAGAAAGAAAGAAATTGCAGCTGTTTTGACTCGTCTGGATGGAGCGCACCAACCGCTACCTGAACCACTGCAAGAACACAACGTGGATTATTGGGATGCAATGAAGACATTTTTTGTCAGTGTCTGCCATCATCGAAAAGTGACTGACGACACGGAATTTCGTCGATGGCTAGTTGCATTCGAGGATTTTCTTCTGAACCGACTTCGTCCAAGAACGTATGCTGACTACGATGAAATTGATGGCATATTAACAAAAGGGCGCAAGGAATGATTCCGGATCAAGACCAACTCAATAGAGCATTTGGATTGATGTGCAAGCAATCGGCCAATGTTCAGTATTTCTTCTTCAAGCTGGATGATCCCGACTGGCTGTTTGTACTTAAGGATCGAGACTTGTTCAGACACCCGCCTTCCATGATTCCCGACTTACATGGTAATCTCCGAATCAGCGGTAATTGGCCGCAAGCTGATTATCTCAAACGCATGGCAAAGAAAGGCGATTATACTGTTCAGAAGCAGGTGCTTGAAATTATGTTGGAAGTTGGCAAAACCAACAATTATTTCATCCATCGGGATTTTGCAGAAACGGCTTTGGCAATGCCGACAGACTTGGCCGTGAAATGGGCTAAACATGAAGCGAAATGGCTCCGCGATGGCAATAACATGTTTAGATACCTTGAGGATAGACTGGGGCAACTGGCATCAAAACTGGCAAAAGAAGGACAATCTGACGTTGCCCTGAAACTGGCGGCAGAATTACTATCTGTTTTTCCAGATCCCGAAGCTGACAAGAAAGCGCATCCAAAAGACGAGGCCGAAAAAATCGCATATTCGTCTCTTCAACCGCAAATTCGCACTGACCAATACAATTACGAGCAGATCTTAAAACAAAATATTCCGGATATGGTGAATTCAGCACCTTTTGAAACTCTCGGACTCCTCTGCAAGCTTCTTGACAAGTTTATTCTCTGTTCCCAAAGGGAAGGAGATAAACATAAACCGTATGACTTCACCTCTGTCACCCGGCCAGCTATTGAAGATCATGAGCAAAATAACAATAACGACCATACAATTGATGGTTCGTTAATAACAGCTGTTCGTGATACAGCAGAAAAGATATGCAAAGAACAACCGGCAAAGACACAAGAAATGGTGGAGAAAGTCGAAAGCTTTGGTTGGAATATTTTTAGGCGAATTGGCCTACATTTACTGCGTGTTGTTGAGAACCCGCCCATTGACATGGTAGAAAAACGGCTATTAAACGAAGAACTATTCAATTATGTAGGGACTCATCACGAGTATTTTCATTTAACAAAGAAATATTTTGGTAAGTTGTCTGCAGAATCGAAGACAAGAATCCTTCGATGGATTGACGAAACAAAGAAGGAAAAAGAGTATCAAGAAGAACATGATTCCGAACTTACATCGGAGAAAAAAGAAAGACAGATAAAATATTGGCAATACCGTAAACTCATCCCCATCCAGGAATATCTGACGGGCGAATGGAAAGCCCGATTCGATGCTTTGAAGCAGGAACTTAAGGAACCTGAAATCCCACCTGATTTCCATTCTTATATGAGTTCAATGTGGGAAGGGCCGCAAAGTCCAAAGAAACATGAAGATCTTGCGCAGATGTCCATGAATGAAAGGATTGAGTATTTAAAGACATGGAAACCGTCGGGCGAGTGGATGGCGCCGACACCTGACGGATTAGGGGGAGTTCTTGGGGCGCTTGTTGCCGAAAATCCAGAAATATATGCCACGGAAATAGAGCGATTTATGGACAAGGATATTGATCCCACCTATATCCGCCACACGATTTCAGGTTTCTGTCAGGCTCTTGAGAAGGGAAAGGTATTGCCTTACGCTTTGTTGTTCAAACTTTGTAAATGGATTGTGGATCAGCCCGCCAAAATCCCAGGACGGGTTGTGCCAAAGCAACTCAGGGATGGCATCGAAATGGACGCAGATTGGCGGAGCACAAGGAGAGAGATTGCCCGGCTGTTTGAAAAGGTGTTTGATGATAAAATGAAACTCCCGTTTGAACTTCGTGACGAGGCATGGGTAATCATCAAACCGTTGGCTGACGATTCCGAGCCGAGTCTTGAATATGAGACAAAATACGGCGGGAATAATATGGATCCATTGACTCTATCCATCAATACTGTTCGTGGCAAAGCACTTCATGGAGTCATAGACTATGCCCTCTGGGTCTGCCGGAACATTAAAGACGATATTCAAAAGCGAGAACAACGACCGCCAAGTTTTAGAGATATGCCGGAAGTGGCTAATGTCTTGAAAACACATCTTGATCTTGAAAACGACAAATCACAGACAAGTCGGGCAGTCTTCGGGCAGTGGTTACCACAGCTTGTGAACATTGATAAAGAGTGGGTAAAATCAAATCTTGCTCAAATCTTTCCACACGAACCGGATTTCAAACAACTTCGTGATGCTACTTGGAACACTTATCTTATGTATTCCGGACTTTATAATTCAGTTTTTGAGGTTATTCAGAATATCTACGAAGAAGAAGTAAAAAGTCTTGCCGGAAAAACCATCAAGGAAGACTCCTACAAAACTCCCGAAATCCGTTTATCTGAACATGTCGTCGTTCTCTATGCACGGGAAAAGATTGATCTAAATGAAGGCGGTTTGATTGACACGATATTTCGATCAGCGTCAGATGAACTGAAGTATCATATGATGGATTTTATCGGAAGAAGCTTGCAGGGCGAAAAGGATCTCAAGAAAAACGTGGTGGCTCTGTTTAAACAATTATGGGAATGGAGAATCCAGATGGTCGGCGGTATCGAGAAGATGCCATTGAAGGAACTTTCAGCTTTTGGATGGTGGTTTGCATCAGGAAAATTTGAAAACTCCTGGGCTTTCGCTTATCTTGAGAAAGTCTTGCAACGAGTTGGAATAAGCCGATCAAACCTTTACGTGTTCGAATATATGAGCAAGGTGTTTCCGGCATATCCCAAGGAATCTTTGCGTTGTCTCCTTCTCTTTATTGATAAAAATGATGATCCTTGGTTCTTCTTCGGCACTCATAAACAAAAAAAGGTGTGGTCTATCCTTGAACAGGCAATGAATTCGTTAGACGACAATAGCCACAGCAAAGCAGAAGAGATTATTCACCTGCTCGGTTCCAAAGGATATCTGGATTACCGTAAGCTTCTTAAAAAATCTGAACGACAGGGTCCTGCAAATAGCAAATAAGCCGGTTTAGATGTGGTAAAGTGCGTCGTTTCCGTCTTCGCCACTGGCATGGCTGTTTGCGATGTGTAAATATGCTTGCGTTTAGTGACGCTATGTGAAAGTATGCCTGCATATGGTTAAGCGAAAATATTGGCTTAAAAGGATCGAATCGGCCTGGCGCAAGCATAACGTTGTCTGGCTGGCGGGGGTGCGGCGCGTGGGCAAAACGATGCTTTGCCGCTCGCTTGCGCATGTAGAGTATTTCGACTGCGAGCGGCCACGGGTTCGCCAGCAAATGGAGGACCCGGAAGCGTTCCTCGAAAGCCTACGCGGCAAGCGGGTGGCGCTGGACGAAATCCACCGATTGGCAAATCCATCGGAACTTCTCAAAATCGCGGCCGATCACTTCCCCGACGTTCACATCGTGGCTACTGGGTCATCCAGCCTGGGCGCTTCGTCCAAATTCGGCGATACCCTGACAGGACGGAAAACCGATGTTCGGTTGACGCCGATGATTTTGGCCGACCTCGACGATTTCAGGGATGCCGGTTTGTCGCACCGCATGCTCCACGGCGGGTTACCTCCTTTCTTCATGGCCGAAACTGCGCCGGAAACCGAGATTCAGGATTGGCTGGATGCCTATTGGGCCAAAGACATCCAGACGCTGTTTCGCCTCGAACGCCGGGCCTCATTCCAAAAATTCTTCGAACTGCTCATGGCGCAAAGCGGCGGGATCTTTGAGGCTTCGAACTTCGCAACCCCTTGCGAGGTGAGCCGTCCGACCATTGCCAACTATTTGAGCGTACTGGAGGCCACCTATGTAGCGCATGTGTTGCGGCCTTTCAGCACACGCCGTACCTCCGAGATCGTCTCCGCACCAAAGGTCTATGGATTTGACACCGGCTTCGTGTGCGCTTTGCGCGGGTGGGATCGTCTCCGCGCCGACGATATGGGATATCTCTGGGAGCACCTGGTTCTCAATGAATTACTTGCCCGCGTCGGACGGCCAGGGCTCGGCTATTGGCGCGATAAACGCGGGCACGAGGTGGATTTCGTTTTTGCCCGCCGCGGCAAGAATCCGATGGCCATCGAGTGCAAGTGGCGCGCGGCGCGCTTCGATCCGGCGGCCCTGCAATCGTTTCGTCGGTTGTATCCGAAAGGACGGAACTTCATCGTCGCACAAGATGTGGAACGTCCGTTCAAGAGGCGTTTTCCCGAGGTGGAGGCCACCTTTTGCCCGCTCGATTCCTTGATCGAACTGCTTGCAGGAGAATAACGTACATGGAGTCCCGAGGGTCACCCATTAAAGGCCAAGTCAGCGCATGATGCCGGAATCCAAATCGGAAAGCATTCTTTACCAGACGGAGGATAACCGGACGCGCATCGAGGTGCGGCTGGAGAACGCAACGGTCTGGCTGACGCAGAAGCTCATGGCCGAGCTTTTCCAGAAGGATGTTCGCACCATCAACGAGCACATTCAGAATATTTTCGAGGAGCGCGAGTTGTCGCCGGATTCAGTTATCCGGAAATTCCGGATAACTGAAGCGCTGGTTTCGCGAGGAGAATATGGGGCGCATCCGGAATTATAGCATTTATCAGGGGCTACAGAATCGGGCGGCGTGTCTCGCCAATCGCCATTTGAATCGGTGGACAAACCAGTGTCCGTAACTTCGCTTTTCGCGACTCCGAGAACATTCCAACATTCTGCAGAATGTTGGAATGTTCTCGGGAAGGGGAAGCTCCGCACGTCTAATTTGTGCCACGGCAGACCAACCGGAAATAACAGGCTTGTCTGGAAGGCGGGAACACGGTATTAATCCGAACGAAACTTCCATAGTGATGGAGAAACTTGAAATGATTCTGTTTTTTGACTTAGAGACAACCGGGCTTCCTGCCCGTCGCCAAGCGCATTACTCCGAACTCAGCGTCTGGCCACGTATCGTGTCGCTCAGTTGGGCGCTGTTTTGCGGGTCAAACGCGAAGGTGAAGCATTACTGCACAATTATCCGACCTGATGGCTTTACCATTCCTGCAGAAGCGACAAGGATTCATGGCATTACAACAGAACGTGCTCTTTGTGAAGGCGCACATCTTCACGCAATACTTGCCTCGCTATTGCAGGATATAAAATTGCACAGGCCAAAACTCATTGTGGCACACAATATGGATTTCGACCGCCCCATTTTACTATCCGAGTTTCTGCGACTGGGTCTGGACGACTCGCTTGCGAGTCTGCCCACGTTCTGCACAATGGCCTGTACGACGCAACTTTGTCGTATCCCGCGCGCCGGTGGAGGCTATAAATGGCCTACATTGGATGAACTCCATCGTCATCTTTTTAGAACCGGCATTGAGGGGGCACACGATGCTGGTTCAGACGTCCTGTCGTGCGCAAGGTGTTTCTTCAAGCTCCAGAAGATGGGATTGACGGCGTATTGATTGAATATACACCCGTCCTGTCAGGGCTGTGTCATTCTTCCCCGCGAACGCCGCGTGAGGGCACGCGGCCTTCCAAAATAACCGAAATTGTAGGCCCGGTGCCCTCGCCGGGCGCGGACTGGCCGAGAATGACGCAGCCCTGCCCGTCCTATTCCCCGTGCGGTAAATTTGCTTGCCGGAACAGGGGGAATCCTTAACAATACCTTCGTTCGGTTATGGTGGAGTAGGGCAAATAACCTTCTCGGCGTCCTGATCGCCGGGCGTGTCGCATGAAAAAACGAATCAATCTCAAGGGCCGCAGTCTGTTGAAGCTCTCCGATCTATCGGATGCCGAGATGCTGTACTTGCTGGATTTGGCGGACCGCCTGAAGCGCAAGAAACAACGGGGGGTGCGCGGCAATCTGTTGGCGCGGAAAAACATCGCGCTGATTTATGAAAAAGCGTCCACCCGGACGCGTTCGGCCTTCACCGTGGCGGCGGTGGACGAAGGCGGCAGCGTGGAATTTCTGGGCCACCATGACATTCATTTGGGCAAGAAGGAATCCATCAAGGATTCCGCGCGCGTATTGGGCCGCATGTTCGATGCCATCCAGTTCCGGGGCTTCAAGCAGGAAACCGTGGAAACCCTGGCGCGCTATGCCGGTGTGCCGGTCTGGAATGGCCTGACGGACGACGCCCATCCCACGCAAGCGCTGGCAGACTTGATGACCATGCGCGAGTATTTCCACCGTTTGAAAGGCCTGAAGGTGGTCTATATGGGCGACGGCCGCAACAATGTGTGTCTTTCCCTCATGATGGGGTGTGCCAAGGCGGGCGCCAATTTTGTGGATTGCACACCGCCGGAACTGGCGCCCTCCAAGGTATGTTTGGACGATGTCCAGGCCGTAGCGCGCCGGAACGCCTGCGCCGTAACAGTGAACCATGACCCGGTCAAGGCCGTGATCGGCGCCCAGGTCATTTACACGGATGTCTGGATCTCCATGGGCGAGGAAGCCAAATTTGACGAGCGATTACGGCTTCTTAAACCCTATCAGGTCAATATGGACCTCATGCGCCGAACCGGCAACGTAGATCGGGACGGCGTTATTTTCCTGCACTGTTTGCCGGCCTTCCATAACCACGAGACCGAACTAACCCGTAAGATCGGGGCGCTGGAAGTCACGGAAGAGGTGTTTGAGGCGCCGTTTTCCAAGGTGTTTGACCAGGCGGAGAACCGGATGCACACCATCAAGGCCTTGATGGTGGCGACTCTAACTGGATGTTAAGGGATTTTCCGCCATAGGCGGATCCGCCTCCGGCGGACAAAGTATGGACTGGATTCCCGCTTGCGCGGGAATGACAGAATGGCGACGCGTAATTGTCATTCCCGATCTAATCGGGAATCCAGAAAAGTTGCCGCTTTTGGCGGCCTAATGTAAAGGCGATAGCAAGCGATGAGTTCGACACTTCGCACGCTGGCGGAAATGGCATGGGATGACCTGCAGGGCCTTGCGCCGCAGGAAAAAGCAGAGTGCTTCAATGTGGGTCTGCGCCCCTTCCATGTGTTAATGGCCCAGCAGTTCACGCGGCCGCTGTTGGAGGAATTGGGCGTGATGGCCACCCGCATTCGCCAGATTGCCAAGAGCAAAACCGGCATGGATTTCCTGCGTAGCCTGCTATCGCACCGGACGGCAATGCTCTATTTTTCGCAGCCCAGCACGCGCACGTTCCTTTCCTTTCATTCCGCCTGCCAGATCCTGGGCATGAAAACAGTGGAAGTGCGCGATACCTCCACGTCCAGCGAAATGAAAGGCGAAACCCAGGAGGATTCCATCCGCACGTTCAGCTCGTTTGCCGATGTCATTATCATGCGCAGTGCCGTGGGGGGGCTCGCGGAAAAAATGGCCTGGGTGCTTTCCAACACCGAACGGCCTGTGCCGATCATCAGCGCCGGTTCCGGCAAGGATCAGCACCCGACCCAGGCGCTGCTCGATATCTACACCCTTCAGCGCAGTTTCGAAACGCGCGGCGGCATAGACCGTAAGAAAGTGGTATTCGTGGGCGACCTCGCCCGGGGCCGCACCGTGCGCTCCCTGGCGTTACTGCTGGCCCGTTACCAGGGCGTAAAACAATACTTTATTGCGCCGCCGCAGTTGCAGATCAAGGAGGACATCCTCGCGCTCCTGCGCAAAGCCCGTGCCGAGTTCGAGGTCGGCAGCGATTTTGAAAAGGTCATCCCGGAGGCCGATGCCATCTATATGACGCGTATCCAGGATGAATGGGATGAAAAGACGGGTGAAAGCGGCAAGCTCGATATTTCCAAATTCAGCTTTACGGCGGAGCACCTCAAGATTCTTCAACCGCATGCCGTGATCATGCATCCCTTGCCACGCCGCCAGGAAATCGCCATCGCCGTGGACCGCGATCCGCGCGCCGTCTATTGGCGCCAGGTGCGCAACGGCATGTGGATTCGCGTGGCCCTGCTGGCCTCGATCTTCGAATGCTTCGAGACAATTCGCGAATTCCAGGACGTCAGCGCGCCTTGATTTGCCCCGCCTTGGCCAGACTGCGGGCCTCGACGCTTTGGATTTCCACAAATCCCTGCGAGCTGACGGGGTTTAATCCCCGGCTTGCTTCCATGGAAGAATCCGCCGGATTATAGAGCGATGCGGGGCAATCGGTCAGCTTCTGAAAATAAATATTGCCCTTGTAAAGTCCCACCTGAACGGTGCCGGTGGCGGATGCGGCCATGACATTTATGGCAGCCTGCGCGGCGCGCGTGGCCGGATCGAAATATCGGCCGTCATAGATCTGGTTGGCCACCAGATTCGAGAGATGTTTGAACAACAAGGTGGCGCGCCGGTCCATGGTCGCCTGGTAAACACACTCCAGGCAACGTCCCAGCAGTTCCATGCCGGGCGCCTCATAGACGCCGCGGCTCTTGATTCCGATGACCCGGTTTTCCAGGGCGTTCTTCATGCCGATGCCGTTGCGTCCGCCGATCCGGTTGGCCGTTTGCATGGCCTCCAGGGGTGCGACTTTTTTGCCGTTGATGCGGATGGCGCGGGCCTTCTCGAAATGCACGCTAAAGCGCTCCACTTTGTTGGGGGCCTTGTCGGGCCACACACCCATTGTGGGGGTTACAATCGTACAGGGGGTTTGGAGGCTCTCCAAGTCCTCGGCTTCGTGCGAGAGGCCCGCCAAGTTGGCGTCAGTGGAATATCTTTTCTTGCCGGAAGCTTTGGCCGCCATGCCGAAGCCCTTGAGATAGGCCGCCATCTGGGTGCGGCCGGGAAATTCGCGCAGTAGTTCCGGATCGCGCCAGGGTGCATACACGTTCATTCCGGGGGCCAGTACGTTGGTGTAGCGCTCGAAGCGCACCTGGTCGTTGCCCCGCCCGGTGGCCCCATGCGCCAGAACGGTACAGCCGCGCTTTTTCATTTCGGGGATCAGGCCCTGTACCGTCACCGCCCGCGCGACGCCAGTGCTGTTCCAGTAGCCGCCATCATACATGGCCTGGGCCTTGATGACCTCGAAACAGGCCTCAGCCATTGAGCGCTTGAGGTCCACGATTACCGTGCTTGCGCCGCAGGGCGCCATGCGGGTCTTGATGGCGCGGATATCGGATTCGTCCGGCTGGCCGAGGTCCGCCGTGAAGCACACGACGTCAATCCCCAGATCCACGAGCTTTTTGGTTATGGTCCGGCTATCCAGGCCGCCGGAAACGCACAGGCCGACTTTTTCGTTCTTAAGTTCATTGATCGTCATAAGAATTTCCTTTCTCCAAAAACCCGTTGAATGGCGGTGCAGGTGATTTCCTTGATGGTGGCTTCGCTCACGCCCCAGTAGGGCAGAATGTCTTCCACCAGCGAACGGTACAGGCAGAGCGAAGGATAGCCGGATTCATAGGGTGGGTACAGTTTTTCGCTGATGGCGTGGGGTGCATGGTCCGTTTCAATCCAGTCAATCTCGCCGTGCTTGAGTGCCTGGCGCAGGGCGATTGTGTCCGCCAACTCGCGCAACGGCGGGTTGACCTTGTACAACACGCCTTCCTGGCCTTTCATGTGGTCCGATGACCACATCAAATGGTGCGGCGTGACGCCGCAGGTGATTTTCAAGTACTGCCGCGCGGCCTTGACAAGCTCCAGCGATGCCGCCGTCGAAATGTGGCAGATGTGCAACGTCCCCTTGAAATTCGCCGCCCGGGCGAACGCGATCTGGTCGGCAATCGAAGCCGTTTCCGCCTGGGGCGGGCGGGCCAGGCTGTGACTGGCTGGCCGTGCGGCATCGAAACTGCGGGTGAACAAAGCTTCCTTTTCGGCATGCACGGCCAATACGCCCTGGTAATCGGCGGCGGCCAGGATCGCGTATACTTTCCGCTGGTCTGCCTCGTGCGCCAGGGCGAGGGCGCCCACCGAACGGCCGGCATAGAGTTTGATACCGACGACCTGGTTGCAGCGGTTGACCAAGCCGGCGGCTTCGCGCAATTGCCGTTCGTCGGCCGTGGCGCCCAGATAAAGCCGGTAGCGTTTCAGGTCATCGCGCGGTACGAGCGCCAGACGCGCCTCCATGTCGCTCTCCGTCAGGAGCGGCGGGTCCGTGTTGGGCATGTCGAAAATCATGTCCACGCCTTGCTCCTTGCACAGCTTCAGGACGTGGGCAATCGTTTCCTTGTAAGCCTGTTTGCCGTCACGGCAGTGGACATGGGGATCAATTCTCATGGCGTGTTCACGATGCGCTCGAGGTCGGCGCTAATCCGGGTGTACGTGTTGATAATCTTGGCGGCCTTGGCGCGGGTCTTTGGGTCCTGATAAAATTGACGGAAGTAGTCCGGATGGTTCAGCAGGGCGCGTTCGGCCCAGGCGTCCCGGTTGTCCTGGCGCGCGACAAGTTCCTTGTGAAGCGCCGCGGAAACATGTCCAGTTTCCCGCGCGATGCCCCAAGCGTGTGCGTCTAATGGCACAACCGCGAACAGCCGGAGTCCCAATTTTTTAAGAACGGTGAACCCGTCTTCCATGCGGTCCACGAACGAAACCACCCCTGCCAGCCGGCCGCCGCCTTGCTCAATGATCGGTTTCCAGTAATCCCGCACCGACGAGCCCTCATTGTTAAGGTCGGCTACGTGGAGAAAGGTTTGTCCCGCGATATCGGCGCCCAGCACCTTGCCGTTTTTGTACATCTTGAGATGCGGTTTGCGCAGGGCGATGGCAACCGGATTGGAGAAATCCCAGTCGCGCGTCTCACCGCCGGAAATGGCGTCAAAAGCGCCGGCCTGCGCTTGAATCAGGTCAACGAGCGACTGGATGGCCGCGGCATAAGCAAGCCCATCCTTTTCCACGGTGGTGCTCTGGATATAGTAAGGGCCCACCTGGCCGGAGGTATAAGGGAACCAGGGCGTACGCTCATCCACGAACCGGAAAGCGCCGGTATTCAGCAGGTTTCGCAGGTTGGTTGCCTGTATTGAAATGGCATCAAACGCAGTCATGGTCGGCATCGTTTCCCCTGTTTGTGTTCCATACCATACTAAACGTGGGGTGCGGATGCAATCCCGGTAAAAGCACCTTGCAGAGCGGTCGTATCCATGCCGGAAGGCGCGATCCGGCTCATCCTGCTGTCTGTGCCGGTGTCCTGCGGCGGATCAAGAGTTTCTCCAGTTCGACCACCCAGAACAGCGTCGAGCTCAAGATGATGCAGATAGTCAGCTCGAGGGCTGACAACGGCACGGTCTGGAAGAACTTTTGGAGGAAAGGCACATACACCAGAGCCAACTGCAATATGATCGTCAGCAATACCGCTCCCAGCAGGGGCTTATTGGACAGCAAGCCCAGGGTAAACAGCGATTGCCGATGGGACCTGATCGCGAGGACCTGTGCCAGCTGAAGGAACGTCAGTGTCGTAAAAACAATGGTACGGAAATGCTTGATGACATTATGATCGCTGAAATACGCTTCGCCCAGACTGGCATCCCAGTAACCGATCCCCAATGACACTACGCACATCAGGAGGCCCACCCATAGAATGTGCCAGCCCATGCCTTCGCCAAAGATGTTGTCCGTCATGCGCCGCGGCCGGCGGCGCATAATATCGCGTTCGGCCGGCTCAATACTGAGAGCCAGAGCCGGCAGGCCGTCCGTCACCAGGTTCATCCAAAGAATCTGGATCGGCAGTAAAGGCAAGGGCATTCCCAGGAACGGCGCTACCAGCATGACCCACAACTCGCCGGAATTCGTGCTCAGAAGGTATTTGATGAATTTCCTGATGTTGTCGTAAATGACGCGCCCCTCCTCGACGGCGGCGACAATCGTGGCAAAATTGTCGTCCAGCAAGACCATGTCGGCCGCCTCCTTGGTAACATCGGTGCCGGTGATGCCCATGGCCACGCCGATGTCCGCCTTGCGGAGCGCGGGCGCATCGTTGACCCCGTCGCCGGTCATGGCAACAACATGCCCGTGTCGCTGTAATGCCTGGACGATTTTGAGCTTATGTTCCGGGGAAACGCGCGCGTAGATGGCCACGTCTTCAACCCGATTGCAAAGCTCTTCGATCGATAATTTGTCGAGATCGGTCCCCGTTAAAACCGCATTGTTGGAGGCGATGCCCAACTGCCGGGCAATTTCCTGGGCGGTCAAGGGGTGGTCGCCGGTGATCATCACCGGCCGTATTCCGGCCGCTTTGCAGGTTTGGACCGCGTCCCGTACCTCCTGGCGCGGCGGATCAATCATGCCGACCAAGCCGAGAAAAACCAGATCGCGCTCCAAATCCTGTTTGATTACTTCGCCATTCAGCAGGCGGAAAGCAACACCCAGCACGCGCATGCCGAGCTGTGCGAGGCCGTCATTAGCGGCAAGTAATTCCTTGTGCCTGTCGGCGCTCATCGGTTGCGGGCCCTGTGCCGTCCAGACTTTGGCGCATACTCCCAGCAGGCCGTCAACCGCGCCTTTGCAGAAGGCCACCTTGGTCATGCTGCCGGCGCCATCGGCCTGCATCGCATGGGCGATATCCGGTCGGATGGCCTGGCCGATGCCATGAACGGTCGTCATCCGCTTGCGATCCGAATCGAACGGGATTTCGTCCACGCGCGGAAAAACCTGTTCCAACTCATGCTTGAACAATCCCATGGAGGCGGCTGTCACCACCAGCGCGCCCTCGGTCGGATCGCCGAGGGCCAGCAGTTTTTCGTGATGGGCGGCGCGAGCCTTCAAGACGGCATCGTTACAAAGCGCGCCGGCCGTTAAAAGCAGGGCGATGCCCGGGTGCCCGTCCGGCAGGGGGCGCCGATCTTCTTTGCCCTCCAGAATCGGGCCATTGCGTTTCAGGCGTTCCGTCAGGTCAATTCTATCCCCGCCCACGTTTAATACCGTGACGGCCATGCGATTCTCCGTCAACGTGCCGGTTTTGTCGGAGCAGATGACCGTAACCGATCCCAGCGTTTCCACCGCCAACAGTTTGCGAATCAACGTTCGCCGCGAAAGCATCCGTTGTGCGCCAAGGGCCAGCGCGATCGTCACCACCGCCGGCAAACCCTCGGGCACGGCGGCAACCGCCATGCTGATGGCGGTAAGAAACATGAGCTTGAGGTTCGCGATGTTCGTGCCGCCGCGAATCAGCCCTTGCACAAAGATGATGGCCACCAGGGCCAGGGCCGTAATCGCCAAACCTTTGCCCAGTTGGCTGAGCCGCTTTTGCAAAGGAGTGGCCTCCCGTTTAACGCTCTGCATCATTGTGGCGATGCCACCCAGTTCCGTACGCATGCCGGTGTCGGTGATCAAGGCAACGCCGCGGCCGTAGGTGACGATCGTTCCCATATAGGCCATGTTGCGACGATCCCCCAACGCAACAGCCTCGCCCATGAGCGGGTTGGAATTCTTTTCCACCGGCTCCGACTCGCCGGTAAGCGCCGCTTCCTGCACGCGCAGGTTGGCCGTCTCCAGCAAGCGGCAATCGGACGGCACAAGGTTGCCGGCTTCCAGGATAAGAATGTCGCCCGGCACCAAGTCGCGCGAAGAAATCTCCTGCACGCCGCCGTTGCGCCGCACCTTGACAGTCGGCACGGACAATTTTTTGAGAGCCGCCATTGCCTTTTCGGCCCGGTATTCCTGGATGAGACCAAGCAGTGCGTTCAGCACGACAATAAAAAATATAACCGCGGCATCCGCATATTCTTCCATGGCGGCGGAAACAACGGCGGCGATTATCAAGATGATAATCAGAATGCCCGTGAATTGCTCCCACAGGATCACCCACGGACTCTTGATCCCCCGTTCCACCAGAGCGTTGGGACCGAAAGTAGCCAGACGATTTTGGGCTTCCTGATCGCTCAAGCCGTGAGCGGCATTGGAGTTGAGTTTGGTCAAAGATTCAGCGTTCGAAAGTTTCCACCAAGCGTCCATGTCGCATGTCTCCTATGTCTTGTGAATAAAAGTAAATATCATACAGACCACTGCAATCCGAGGCAACAATAACCGGCGGGCATTGTCCTTTGAAGCAGGGCTGCGTCATTCTCGCGGCTCACCAGGGACGGTTCGCCCTACCTGCCCGGAATTCATCGATAATAGGTAGGGCGAGGCCTCCGGCTGAGCCGCAATACACGGTGCAAATTCGAGAATGACGCAGCCGTGTCCTTTGAAATTGCATGCCGGCATTGGTTCTGGTAAAAGACCCCGCAGCCGCGGCCGGGACACGGTCCTTCCTTCGGTGGGGGCGCGCGGCATGCGAGACACAAGGAGATGACATGCTGACGGCGTTTGGGGTTGCGGTATTGGCGGTGGTCCTGGCCGAAATGGGCGATAAGACGCAACTTCTGGCCATGGCCTTTGCCATGCGCTATCGCTGGCAGACGGTGCTTGGGGCGGTGGCCGTGGCCACGCTGCTGAACCATTTTCTGGCCGTGGTTGTCGGCAACGTCATTACGAACATAGTGCCCATTGCATGGGTGAAACTGCTGGCGGCTTTGTCGTTCCTGTTGTTCGGCCTG
>Ga0209749_1000979_pt1 | contig 29953 bp, 26 predicted proteins | sample EPASupsiteSAE347_FD_187267 | JGI IMG/M metagenome (GOLD analysis project Ga0209749, IMG submission 187267) | Bioremediated contaminated groundwater from EPA Superfund site, New Mexico - Sample SAE3-47 (SPAdes) (version 2) | ecosystem: Environmental > Aquatic > Deep subsurface > Groundwater >...
TCCAGGAGCGGCGCCAGCCGCATTTCCAGAACCGCCACGGGCTCCACCAGGCGCCACTCCCGCCGCAGCGTTTCACGAACGAGACCCAAAACCCCGCAGGGTGTTCCATCCAGTGTAATCACCATGCCACGGTTTTTTTCGAAACAACCCAGATCATAAAGCGCGGGGGGTGGATTCGCCTCCGTCAGTTCCTGGAAAGCAAGTCCGATCCCCTGGCCTTTGTCCGCGGGCCGCTCATCCACGCGAACGAACAGCTTGCGGCACAGGGCTTCCAGAATGCCCTTGAGCCATAGGAAGCTGTCGGTTTCCGCGGGGGCGGAACGTTTCTCGAAACCGGTTCGGCCCGCCGGGCCCATCGAGCCGATGGCCACATGTTCTTCTTCGGTGCAAGCTTTTTGGCTGTTCCGGGAAAATACGCGGCCGATTTCAAAAAACGCGGCTTCGGCAATCTGGCGCGAGCGATTGCGGCCGAGGGTTTCGATCATCTGCGGCAACAACGCATCGCGCAGGATGGCCTGGTCGGCACTGATGGGGCGCGGTATTACAATGCGCTGGCTGGCGTGCGCCGCGTCGCACAGCTCCAGCAATTTTTCGGATACCAGGCTGTAATTCATGATTTCGGTGAGACCCAGGCCCACCAGCGTGTCACGACATGCGATCGTGGCGCGAATGAATGCATCGTTAACACCCGGCACGAAACGGCTGTGCGGCACGGCCGTTGGAATCTTGTCAAAGCCGTGCAAGCGCGCCACTTCCTCGATCAGGTCCACTTCAGCTTCCAAGTCCGGGCGGAATGTCGGCGCCTTGACCGTACAATTTTTTTTGCCGCAGTCCACGACGGGGAGCGCCAGGGCCTCAAACAGGCTCGTGATTTCGCCGTTCTTGATGTCAACACCCAGCAGGTCGCGGACACGGTCAAAGCGACAGACGATGCTTCGCTCTTCGGGTTCGACGGGGAAACAGTCCACGACGCCCCGGGCAACCTTGGCCCCGGCGTGCGCGACCATGAGCGCCGCCGCCCGCCGGCTGGCCCAGTCCACCCCGCGGATATCCACGCCACGCTCAAACCGATAGGAGGATTCCGAGGAAAGACCCAGGGTCTTGGACGTTTTGCGGATGAGCGCGGGTTTGAAGCAGGCGCTTTCCAGGACAACATCGCGCGTGGTTGCAAGAATGCCGCTTTGGGCGCCGCCCATGACACCGGCCACCGCCACCGGCACACGGGCATCGGCAATGACCAGCATGTCCGGAGTAAGTTTGCGTTCCACCGCGTCCAACGTTGCCATGGTTTCGTTGGGGCGCGCCCGGCGCACCACGATGCGGCGCTCCGCGAGAAGCATGCGATCGAAGGCGTGCAGGGGCTGGCCGCACTCGAGCATGACGTAATTGGTGATATCTACAATATTGTTGATCGGCCGTATGCCACAGCGCGCCAGGCGCAGACGCATGGCCAGGGGACTCGGAGCAATCGTGACGCCCCTCAAGAGCCGGGCCGTGTAACGCGGACAGCCCTCCGCATCCTCGACAGCCACAGTCACGTCAACCGATGGATCGGTTTCCGGGAACTGGATGGAGGGCAGGTTCAGCCGGCAGCCGTAGAGGGCCGCCACTTCACGGGCAATGCCAAGGATGCTCAAGCAGTCAGGCCGATTCGGCGTAACCTCGATGGTCAACACGGCATCGGGTCCGCCCACGACCTCGACCAAGGGCGTGCCTGCGGGGATGTCACGCGGCAGTTGCATGAGTCCGGCATGGTCTTCCGAGAGCCCGAGTTCGTCCTCGGCGCAGAGCATGCCGTGTGAAGTTTCACCGCGGATTTTGGCGCTTTTAATCTGCATGCCATTGGACAATACAGCGCCGAGCGCGGCGAATGGCACCTTGTCGCCCGCGTGAACATTCGGCGCGCCGCAGACCACCCGCACCGTTTCCCGGCCGGTGGCCACATCGCACAGCGTGAGACGCTCGGCATTCGGATGCGGGTTGACGCTTAGGACTTCACCGACCACGATGTCCTTGAAATCGGACCCGATGCGGGTCACGCTTTCGACTTCCAGACCGGCGAACGTCAGCCGTTCGGCCAAAGACTCGGGAGTGGCCTCGATTGCCACAAATTCCTTTAACCAGCTCAGGGGAACTTTCATTGGGCTAACCTATAATGCATCTGAATTTCAATTCCGCCGGGTCAGGGGACCCGGCCTACAAAAAAATACTGTAGGCCCGGTGCCCCTCCAGAGGCGGGCAAGCCTCACCGGGCGTACGAATCAGTTGCGGTATTAACCGCCTAATTTATCCAAAAACCTTTTATCGTTGTCGTAGAGGAGGCGGATATCGTGGATGCCGTAACGGATCATGGCAATCCGCTCCACACCCATGCCGAAGGCGTAGCCGGTAACCGCTTCCGGATCGTAGCCGACTTTTGCAAACACCTTTGGGTTCACCATGCCGGCGCCGGAAATTTCGATCCAGCCGCTTTGTTTGCACACGCGACAGCCCTTGCCGCCGCAGACGTGGCAGGAGAAATCGTATTCCACGCTGGGCTCGGTGAAGGGGAAAAAGTGCGGCCGGAACCGGACCTTGACGTCCGGCCCCATCATGCGCTGGGCAAAACAGGTAATGTCGCCCTTGAGGTCGGCCATGGATACGCACCGGTCCACGTAAAGCCCTTCAATCTGGTGGAAGTTGGCGCTGTGGGTGGCGTCGGTTGTGTCGCGCCGATAACACCGGCCGGGCGCAATGATGCGCACGGGCGGCGGGCGGCTTTCCATGACGCGGATCTGCACCGGCGAGGTTTGCGTGCGCAATAATTGACCCGATTCCAGCCAGAACGTGTCCTGCGTGTCGCGGGATGGGTGGTCGGCCGGCGTGTTGAGCGCGTCGAAATTGTAATACTCGGTCTCGATATCCGGGCCGTCCGCCACGGTAAAGCCAAGGGTATCGAAAATACGGATGGCATCCTCGATGATGCGGCTGATCGGGTGCCGCGCGCCAAACGCGCGCCAGCGGCCGGGTAAGGTCGGGTCGAACGCTTCTGTCGCTGAGGCGGCGACCGTCGTTGCCAGCGCGGCGCGGCGCGTTTCCAGGAGCGCGGCCAGTTCCTGCTTGAGCTCGTTGGCATAGCGGCCCATGGCCGGGCGTTCGGCGCTCTCGGCATCCTTGAGCCCCTTCATGATTTCCGGCAGAAGGCCCTTGCGACCCAGGTACTTGATGCGCACCTGTTCCAAGGCGTCGGCCGTGCCGGCGGCGCGGGCCTCACCCAGCGCGACTTCCTTTAACGCCAATATGTCCGTGGCTTTCATGGTTGCCTTAATTCTATAATTCAATTGACGCGCAAAGTCAAATCGGGAATGAGGGCGTGATGACGGGAGTTCTTAGTTCCTCGTCCTTGGTTCTTCGTTTCAGTCCGCGCTAAGGAAGAAGAGGGGTTCAGACGCGCGTCGTAAATGCATGGATGGACGAATCGCAAAATATTCGAGCGGGCAGGGTTGTTTGGCGGCGCTACGCGCCGCCGCGGGCACGAGGTAGTGTTGCAAGGCTTGGTTCGGCATCCCTTTATTTGTTCGTCTTCGACTGCCGGCGCACGAGTGAGATCGCCCGGTTCATTCTCCGGTATCTTGCCACGCCGACAACACCGGTGATAAGACCCGTGGGAATGCATGCAATTCCAACTGCCCAAAACCAACCTTCCTGCGAGAAATGGATGATCGTCACACCTGCGATCAGCAGGGCCACCCCGGAGCGCAGGTACGCCAGCAGGGTTCTTTCATTGGCCAAGAGCGTCCGATCGATTGCCAGTTCGTCCCGCAAGATCAGGTCGTCGCAGTTGAATTTCGAATAGGGCGAATCATTCATATCAACCTCTTTTTGTTGATGATCAGCGGCGCTGTTTACCGCGTACGCTGGATTTGTCTTGTTCGGAAATAATCAGGGATTCCAGAACCTCGGCATCGGCCAGGTCCTTGGTTCGTCCTGACGCTTTCTTGTTTCGGATGAGATCACCGATGGATGGAATGCGGACCTGTATGCCTTCGATATTGATCTCGGCAGAGCGTGCAAACACCTCTTCAAACCGGAGTCCGGATGCCCCGGTGATAATGTCGATTCGTCTGGGGGCAACTCCAATCTGAAAGATGGTATCGTCCTTCTGGAGGTCGGCGATGGTCAGTCCGTGCAGCGGGGCGCCAAATCGCTGCAAGGCGCGTAGCACGGCTGCCGCGTTTTCCGGTGATGGCATTACCCACACGTCAATATCCATTGTCGCGCGTGGAAAGCCGTGGGCCGCCAAGGCATAGGCGCCCATTAGGAGAAACTTAACGTCCTCGCCGACTAAGTACTGCAACATCTCTTTGTAGTCTTCGTTCAACATCGTGCTGCTTGCTCAAAGATGTTACTTCGCGGGTCAGTGGCCAGACAAGCGCGAGACGGCTGCTGGGCGAACCAGGAACGAAGTCATCTTGCCTCTTGTCCGATAAGCGACCGGTTTTTGTGAAGGCTCTATTCATGCGCAAATCATACTATTTCTCTGTCATTTCTGCAATGAATTACTGGCGCACTGCCTCATATCGGGCTGATGCATTGACTTAGGATGTATGGATGTTATGCTCTAAGTACAGTCCACAGCCTACAGTTTGATTTTATGCCATGAAATTGACCCGTATATCCGATGTGCACGCGATCCTGGCGGAATGGGACATCCGCCCGCAGAAATCGCTGGGGCAAAATTTTCTCATTGACGCCAATATCCTTGGGATCTTGCTCGATACGGCCGGCATCACAGCCGGGGACGAGGTGCTCGAAATCGGCGCCGGGCTGGGCGTATTGACGGAACCCCTGGCGCGCATTGCGCGCCGGGTGGTGACGGTCGAAAAGGACGCGCGCCTATGGCCGTTCCTCAAGGAGCGGCTGAAGACGTTCCCGAATGTGGAACTCATCTGCAACGACATGATGAAGGTGGATCACGAAGCCTTGTTTCGATCGGGAATCAACAAGGTTGTGGCCAACCTACCCTACTCCGTTGGCAGCGCAATCCTGGTCAACCTGGTCCAGGCCGAAACGCCGCCGGCGCAACTCACGGTGACGCTCCAGCAGGAAGTGGCCAAGCGGCTGATAGCCAAACCGGGTCACAAGGACTTCGGCCTGCTGACACTCTGGACCCAATTACGGTATGATGCGGCCATCCGCAAGACGGTCAGCCCGACTTGCTTTTATCCCACGCCGGGCGTCAGTTCGACGATTCTCAATTTGGTTCGGCGGGAACGACCCATGAATGATTGCCACGATCGGCATTTTTTCTATGCGCTCACGAAATTTGCGTTTGCCCGCCGGCGCAAACAACTGAAAACCATTGTGTGCGATGCCGATATAAGATATTCAGTGAGTGAGCGATTGAGTGATTCAGCGATTGAAAGCCATTTGAATACGGAGAATGTATTGGCGGCCTTCCGGGAACTGGGGATCGACCCGCGCACGCGGCCGGAGGATCTGAGCGTCGAGCGGTGGCGGCGCCTGGCGAATGCGCTGAAAGATGAAACGGCACAGAGGCGGTAATGCCTCATACGGGTATTTCCCAAGCCATCCTCGATATACGCTTTACGCTCGACGCTCAACGAGCCAAGCTATCGTGGAACGATAGCTTGGAAGGCGTAAGGTAGTTCGTTGATGACGTCGCCGGCCGTGATACCCGATTCGGATTTATCGTCGGATGCCATATCGCCGGCATGGCCGTGCAGGAAGACCGCGGCGCGCGCGGCATCGAAAGGCTTCATTTTTTGCGCCAGCAGTCCGCCCAGTAAGCCGGTAAGGACGTCGCCCATGCCGCCGGTGGCCATGCCGGGATTCCCGGTCATGTTGATTGCCAACGGCTGGCCGGCTTCCGCCACCAGTGTCCCGGCGCCTTTGAGAACCGCAACGGCATGCGTGCGCTGGGCAGCCTCTTTGGCAACCTCGAATCGGCTGGCCTGGACCTCGGCCGCCGTGCGGCCAAGCAAGCGCACCATTTCACCGGGATGCGGCGTGATCACAAGCGGCCCGGCATGGTCGGCCAAGGCGTTTATCCGGCCTTCGTAAACATTTAAAGCATCGGCATCCAGCGCCAGCGGCAAACGGCAATCGCGCAGGATTTGCTCGACAAGTCTTACGGTTTCGGGATGACGGGTCAGGCCGGGTCCGGTCGCCACGGCGGTGAACTCGCCAAGCCGGTCACGCCAAACCGGCCACGCATCGGAAGCCAACGAGCCGATATCTGTTTCGCCCGCGCCATGCACCATAGCCTCCGGCGCCAGGCCGGCAACGATGGGAACGATGCCGCGCGGCACTACCACGGTGACCAATCCAACACCGGAGCGCAGGGCCGCCCTGGCGGCAAGCGCTATTGCGCCGGGAAACCCAGCCGCGCCGCCGACGATCAGCAGGTGGCCGAACGTGCCTTTATGACTGGCCGGGAGGCGGCGGGGAAACAACGGACGCAGGTCAAATGGCGTGATGAGTTCCAGGTCGGACTCGACCTTGTCAATCAGGTCATCGGGAATGCCGATGTGGATCACTTCCAGGCGGCCAACGTAATCCGCGGCACACGGTTCCACGAGACCCCGCTTCGGCAAACCCATGGTCAGGGTGTAATCGGCCATGACCGCATCGCCTTCCGCGCGGCCGGTATCCGAATCCAGGCCGGAGGGCACATCCACGGCGACGACCAGGCTCAAGCCGGCCTGGGCGTTGATATAGCGGATGGCCCCGCTGGCGGGTCCGCGCGCGGGACCCTGGATGCCAGTGCCCAGGACCCCATCCACAATCACCGGCGCATCCGTGGTCCGGGCGCGCTGAGCGAGGGCAATTTCCTCCTCCCAATCTTTCGGGGTCGGCAATTCATCCACGGGAATATGCTTCGATTTCAACTTGCTCAGGTGGGTCAACGCATCGCCGCGCACATCCTGAAGGGAACCCGCCAACAGGATATCCACATCGTAATCCATCTGACGGAGATACCGGGCCGCCGCGAAAATATCGCCGCCGTTATTGCCCCGGCCCGCGACCAGCCGCACGGAGCGGCTAAAAAAATCTTTCGTCTGGAACAGGTAATCCACGAACCGCGCGACCCCGAAGCCGGCCCGGTCCATGAGCGTTTCGCCCGGCACCTCGAAATCGGCGATGGTTTTGCGGTCCAGCTCCCGCATGACGGCGGTGGAGATGATTTTCATAAAAACCGGTTCCCTGTTCTCGATCAATATATCTCGAATTCGGGTTTCGCCTTTTCCCCGCGCTTCACGCTCAACGCTTCACGCTTCACGTGCTTCAACCAGGATTGCTTGCGCCATGGCGTAGTCATGCGTGTGCGACAGGCTGACCAGCACGCGCCCAATGCCGCGCCGGTGAACCAAGGTCCTCCCTTTCGGACTGAATCGCACGGACGGCGCCCGGGTGGTGGGATCGGCCACCACCTCGATATCCTGCCAGCCCAATTCCGGGCTGATCCCCGTGCCGAACGCCTTGGCCACGGCTTCCTTCACGGCAAAACGCACGGCATAATGCATCCAAGGGTGCGGCCGGGATTCGCAATAGAGGCGCTCGGATTTCAGAAACACCCGGCACGTAAACCGCTCCCGCCACTGTTCCAGCACCTGGCGAAACCGCGCCACCTCCACCAGGTCAACACCGGTGCCGGCCACGGTGCCCACGCCGGATGATATAGCTTCTTGATCAATGCGATCCATAGAAATTTCAATCCCGCCGGTTCAGGGGACCCGGCCTACAAAAAAATGCTGTAGGCCCGGTGCCCCTCCAGAGGCGGGCAAGCCTCACCGGGCGTATGAAACAGTTGCCACCTTAAGCCATCTAATTCAGCCGATCACTGAAAATTTTTCCACTCATCTCGATCCGCATCTGTAACCGGCCATGGCCTTCAGCATTTCGCGGACAGCCGACCGCATGCCCACCAGCACGGCCCGCGCCACGATGCTGTGCCCGATGTTGAGCGCGTCCAACCAGGGAACACGCAGGATGCCGCGGATATTATCCAAATTGATGCCATGCCCGGCATTGACCTGCAGACCCAGGGCGTGGGCATAGCGTGCGCCGTCCATCAGGCGTTTCAACTCATGCCGGCGGGCTGCCCCGGTGGCATCGCAGTACGTGCCGGTATGGAGTTCCACCACCGGCGCGCCCACCGCCGCGGCGGCATCCAGTTGGCGCCGATCGGGATCTATAAACAGGCTCACGACAATGCCGGCGTCGGCCAGGCGTGCGACTGTCGTTCGCAAAGCCTTCCACTGGCCGAACACATCCAGCCCGCCCTCCGTGGTCAGCTCGCGTCGTTTTTCAGGCACGAGGCATACTTCGTCCGGACGGACCTTAATCGCGATGGCGATGATTTCCGGCGTACCGGCCATTTCCAGATTCAGGCGAATCTTGAGGGCCTTACGCAAGGCAATCACGTCGCGATCCTGGATATGACGGCGGTCTTCGCGCAGGTGGACGGTAATGCCGTGCGCGCCGGCGGCTTCGCAGAGCCGCGCCGCATCCAGCGGGCTGGGATACACCGTGCCGCGCGCCTGGCGCAGGGTGGCGACATGATCGATGTTCACGCCTAATTTCAGGTTCTGTATGCTCATGGATTTATGCTCATCTAACGCGGGTTATGCCCGCCGCGTCACTACGCTTGCGCTCCGCAAGCGGCGTGGCAACCCAATTATGTTTCTCCCCCGGCATCGTTTCGTCAGGGCAATCATATACTGTGTAGCCATCGGGTCAAGCATACAGGAGAACAGCAAAGGATTTGGGGATAATATCGCGCCTGGTTTGCCTGCCCGCAGTCGCTACGCGACAGCGTTGCGGGCGGGCGGGCGCGATGGCGGCCGCGCCACGCATTTTGGCTCCCGCCGTGTCCTCCGTAGCTTTAGCGGAGGAGGATCGCGGGATTCGAAAAGGGTCGGCAAGTTTGCCGCAGATGCCGGCGCGCGGCGCGAAGCGCTGGATATGTATCCGCGCGAGCGCCGGAAGCCGACAGATGCGGCGAAATCGCCGACCCGTTTCGAAAGAAATGCGTGGCGCACTTTCGTCAACACAGCCTTACCCCCGCCAACAACCCAACAAAACGCGGATGTACTACGCACCTTGAAGGCATCCGTCCTTGAGTTCCAGGACACGGTCGCACAGGCGGGCGACGGCGATATTGTGCGTCACCAAAATGAGCGTATGTCCCTTGCCGCGGGTGAGTGCGAACAGAAACTCGAGCACCTGGCCGCCCGTAACGGAATCCAGGTTGCCGGTGGGCTCATCGGCCAGAACCAAGTCGGGCTGGTTCATCAGCGCCCGCGCCAGGGCCGCGCGCTGTTGCTCCCCGCCGGAGAGTTCCATCGGCAGGTGATTTGCGCGGTCAGCCAGACCGACGGCTTCCAACAGGGACTGCGCCCGCGCGCGCATGCCGGGGGCACCGCCGTTACCCGCGTCACCCCGCGGCGGGGTAAGCGGCCACTTGCCCCGCGACGTGGCACTCAACGCGGGCAACATGACGTTCTCCAGCACGTCGAGTTCCGGCAGGAGATGATAAAACTGGAACACAAACCCGATGTGACGCCCCCGCATAACGGTGCGCTGGGCGGGGGAAAGCGCATACAGATCGCGCCCTTGAAACCGCACCATGCCGCCGCTGGGCTGATCGAGCGCGCCTATAATATGCAAGAGCGTGCTTTTCCCCGAGCCGCTGGCGCCGATAATCGAAACAACCTCGCCCGCGCGCACGGCCAGGGAAACATCCCGCAGAACGGGAATCGCGGAGCGGCCGAGCATATAGGTTTTGCTCAGGCGCTCAACCTGCAGAATGCCCCCGTCTTTCGGCGCCGGAAACGACGGCCCGGATGATGGTATCGGATTATTCATAGCGCAAGGCCTCAGCGGGATTCAAGCGCGCAGCGCGCCAGGCCGGCAACAGACCGGCCAAGGTGCAGATGACCAGCGACAGGATCGCAATCATTGCGATGTCGCCCGACGCCGTACGGGACGGAATTTCACTCAGATGATACAACTCTTTTGGAAAAATATCCGCGTGGCAAACCATCGCCATGCCGCGCATAAGGTTATTACGGTAATGAAGCGTCACAAGCCCCAAAGCGATTCCCAGCACGGTACCAAAGAACCCCTGGATCCAACCCTGCCAGAAGAAAATCCGCATGATACTGCCGGAAGCAAAGCCCAGCGCCTTGAGAAGCCCGATTTCCTTGGTTTTCTGCACCACGACGATGATCAGCGTGTTGGTAATGCCAAAGGCCGCCACCAAGACGATAAAAATCAACAGAAAAAACATCATGTTTTTTTCAACCCGCAAGGCGCCGAAAAGCTGGCGGTTCAGGTCCATCCAAGTCTGGGCGCGCAAGTCCGGGTAATCCCCGTGCAGGCGGCCGATGATTCGCAGGGCCACGGCATGGGCCTGAAATGGGTCGGTCGTCATGACCCGCAGGGCATGGACACCGCTTTTGAGGCCGTAAAATTCCTGGGCAACCGCCAGGGGCATCAGGATGAACCCGACATCGTATTCCCACATGCCGATCTCGAAAATACCGGCCACGTTCATTTCCACCGGCAGGCGGATTTCGTCCTTGCCGGCGATAAAACTCTGCGGCGAATAGACAAGCAGTTTGTCGCCCACGACAACGTTCAGGCGCCGGGCAAGCTCCCGGCCGATGATGACGTCGTCCTCGCCCATCTCGAACCGGCCGGCCACCATGTGGCGGGGCAACTGACTGACTTGCTTTTCGCGCTCGATATCAACGCCGCGCATGACCGGGGTATGCACGATTCCGCCGTGCTGGACAAAAACCAAGCCCTGAACATAAGGCGCCACGCCCGCCACGCCCGGAATGGTGTTGAGCGTTTCGGCGAGGCGATCCTCGTCGTCAATGATACCCGACCGTGTGATGGTTACGTGCGCGTCAAATCCCAGGATCTTGTCACGCCACATATCGTCGAACCCGCTCATGACGGAGAGCACGATTACCAGCACGGCCACGCCCAGCATGACGCCGATGACCGAGATGATGGAAATCACCGAAAGCCACGTCCGCTTGGGCTTCATATACTTAAGCGCCATGAATAGGGAGAAGGGAAGCATGGTGTAAGATAGCAATCAGTAAATTAGCGATCGGTGAATTAGGCCTTCGGCAACTGTTTCATGTGATCGCGGGCGTGAGCCCGTGGCCGTCGGAGGAATCCACGCCCTCACGGGCGCGGCTACCCGGATTGTCCGCCGTAGGCGGATCCGCCAATGGCGGAAAATCCCTGTCCGCTAAATTGTTCCTTCCACGATCATTTCACCACCCAACTTGATCACTAATCACTTTTCGGTCGGAGTTGCGGGAACAGGATGACGTCGCGAATGGCCTCCGCGCCGGTCAGGATCATCACCAGGCGGTCAATCCCGATGCCCATACCGCCGGCCGGCGGCATGCCGTGTTCAAGGGCCAGTAAAAATTCCTCGTCCACCTTCTGGCTCTCGGCGCCCAACTGCGCTTCCAGCCGTTTGCGTTGTTCGAGGGGATCGTTCAGTTCCGAGTAGCCGGGGGCAATTTCCTTGCCGCCGATGACCAGTTCGAACACGTCCACGACGCCATCGTCATCCGGGCAAACTTTGGCCAGCGGCACGAGATCCCGCGGCAGACGCGTCACAAAGGTTGGGTTCTGAAGCGAGCGTTCGATGAGCTTTTCGTAAATCTCGTGCGTAATTTGGGTCATGGGCCAGGCCGGGTCAATGACCAGACCCAGACTTGTGGCGCGCGCCCGAGCCTCGGCCACCGGGAGGCCATACCAATCGGAGCCGGCATGCGCCAGGATCAGATCGCGATAGGGGACTTCCCGCCAGGGCGACGCGAGGTCAATCCGGTTATTGTCCCCGCCCACCTGCAGGGCGCCGATCACTTTCTGCGCCACGGTAACGATCAATTCCTGCACGAGGGCCTGCATACCCTTGCGGTCCGACCATGCCTGGTAAACTTCCAGCATGGTGAATTCGGGATTATGCGTTTTGGAGAGACCTTCGTTGCGAAAATTGCGGTTAAGTTCAAACAGCCGGTCGAACCCGCCCACCAGCAGCCGTTTCAGATACAGCTCCGGCGCAATGCGCAGGAACATATCCGTGTTCAGGGCCGTGTAGTGGGTCTTGAACGGCCGCGCCACCGCGCCACCGGCCTGCGTTTGCATCATCGGCGTTTCCACTTCGCGGAAGCCTTTGGCCCACAGGAACTCGCGAATTTCGCGCACAGCCTGCGAACGCTTGTCAAACAGCGCTCGCACCTCGGGATTGGCGATCAGGTCGAGGTAGCGCTGGCGATAGCGGATTTCAACGTCCTTAAGCCCATGCCATTTTTCCGGCAAGGGGCGCAGGGCCTTGGCCAAAAGCGTCCACTTCAGGATGCGGATGGTCGGCTCGCCCATGCGGGTGGTAAACAGTTCGCCTTCCACGCCGATCAGGTCCCCCGCATCGAGCAGGTGCTTGAAGGCGTCGAATTCGGCGGTATGGGACTTGCCCGCGTAGAGCTGGAAGCGGTCGCTCCCGTCGCGCAGGTCGGCAAAAATGCTTTTGCCCATGTCGCGGATGGTCACCAGCCGGCCGGCCGCGCGCAGGCCCAAGCCTTCTTGAAAACCGGCGCGCAGGTCCGCCAACAAGCGGGTATCGGGAAAGGCCTGGCCGAACGGCGAAAAACCGGCCGCCGCCAACCGCTGGAGCTTGGCCAACCGTTGCTCGCCATCGCCGCTATCCGGGGCGGGCTGTGCAGGGGATTCCGTCATGAGGGTCAGGTTTCCACAATGGCTTCCGAGGGGCACTCATCGACGCATTGCCCGCAACTCACGCAGGTTTCCGCATCGATGGCGTATTTCTTCTCACCCTTGGCAATCGCTTCCACCGGACAAACCTCTTTGCATTTGCCGCAAGCAGTGCACTTGTCTGAGATGGTATAGGCCATGGTCGTTTCCTTTCAAGTAATTCCGCGATTGAACGATTTAGTGACTCAGTGATTTAAGCAATGGAACCGAATCGAAGGAATTGATGTTTATGTCAAAAACGCCGTCATTCTTCAATCGCTAAATCACTCAATCGCCGAATCACTCAATTTCTTTTCATCTGCCAATCGCCAGACGCGCGGCCAGCCGTTCGGGCAGGCCCGCTTTTCTGATTTTCTCCTGGGCAGTAGCGATGTCATAGGGCACACGCCGCAGCCGGATTTCCTTGTTTTCCATATCGTAAATCACGTAAGCGGCGCGCGCATCGCCGTCACGCGGTTGACCGATACTGCCAACGTTGATCAAATATTTTTTTTCCAGGCTGATTTTCAGGCGTTCATAAATGCCGCCGGTGACTTCGCCGGCTTTTTCAAAGGCCAGCGGCACATGGGTATGGCCATAGAAGCAGACGGTCGTCATCTGGTAATTGAAACTGGCTTCCGCCTCCAGGCTTTCGAACACGTAGCCCCACATTTCCGGCATGTCGAGCGTGCTGTGCACAATCGTGAAATTTTCAACCCGCTGGATCATGGGAAGATCGGCCAGGAATTTCTGCTGGTCCGCCGAAAGCTGGCGGCGGGTCCAGTCCACAGCGTCCGCCGCCAGGGGATGGAAACCAGTCAGGTCGTCGTCGAACGAACAATAGTGGTCGTGATTGCCGCTAACCGTGACACAACCGAGTTCGCGGATCCGCTCCAAACATTCGGTCGGGTTGGCATTGTAACCGACCACGTCGCCCAGACAGACGTATTGAGTGACGTGCTGTTCGGCAGCATCCTTGAGCACCGCCGTCAAGCCTTCCAAATTACCATGAATATCGCTGAGTATCGCGCAAATCGAGCCACTCATAATGACGTCTTTTCCCTCGCCGGCCATACCGGACAACGCCGCCAAGGTCCCAAAAACAACGCCTACAGGCGCATCAACGCCGCCGCCAGCACGAGGTCATCGGGCGATGTAATCTTGATATTGGACGAACTGGATTGCACCAGCCGCACATTGTCGCAGATCAATTCGACGGCTGCGGCTTCATCCGTAATCTTAATTTTCTTCTTTGCCACCATCTCGAAGGCTTTGCGGAGCAGGGCGACTTTGAACGCCTGGGGGGTTTGCACGCGCCACAGCTTGGTGCGGTCAATGGTTTGGGAAATGATCAGGCCCTTCTCAACTTCCTTGACGGTGTCCGTAATCTTGACGGCGGCCACGCCGGAACCGTATTGGCAGGCCGATTTGATGGTCTCGGAGATCAAGTCGGGCGTTACGCAGGGACGGGCGCCGTCGTGCACGGCAACGACCTCGGCCTCTTCGTTGATTTCGGCCAAACCGTTGGCCACGGACTGCTGGCGATGATTGCCGCCGGCAATGATTTTGATCGTCTTCTTGCATCCGAACATTTGCACGGCACAACGCGCGGCTTCGATGCGCTCTTTTCGGACCACCAGGACGACTTCATCCACGTCCGGGCATTTTTCAAAGGCCATCAGGGAATACACCAGCACGGGTTTGGCCCCCAGGCTAAGAAAGGCCTTGTCCACATCCGGCCCCATGCGCTCACCCTTTCCACCCGCGACAATAATTCCACTGTTCATAATGTATTGAAAACAATGCTGCTCACAAAATCTTATCACCCCTCAGAAGCAGTAATGCTAATGGCCACGGTTTAAAAGTCAATCCTAAACTTCGGTTCCCCAAAAATAATTTTCCCATTGTAACTGAACGTTCGTTCAGTTATAATGGGGACAAAATAGAAAAAAGGGGCATACCTATGGAAGCCGTTGAAAAAGGCCATCATCGGCGTCTTTGTTATGGCGCCCCCCCGTCGAGTTGAGCCCCGAAACGGGGCAACTTATTCTGTAGCCGGGGTCGCTGACCCCGGATGTTCCGAATCCGCTTTTCACCGATCGCGGCTACAACTTTGAAATTCCTGCATTAAAACAGGAGGACCGCATGCCCAGAACCATTAACCTGCAACAGAAAGCGGCGCTCCTGCGGCGGTTTTTCCGACTGGAAGGCCGCGCGCCCAGTTATTCCGAAATGCTGGCGCTCTTTGGCTACCGCTCCAAGAACGCCGTGTATGGCCTGCTCACCCGGCTCCAGCAGACCGGCTATATCCGTAAGAACCGGGGAAAACTCGCGCTGACCGCCCGGCTCACCGGCATAGTCAAACTACTCGGCTCAGTGCAGGCCGGATTTCCCTCCCCCGCCGAGGAAGAGTTGGTAGACACGATCAATCTGGAAGAATTCCTCATCCAGCGACCGGAGGCCACTTATATGCTCACGGTTTCCGGCGACTCCATGGTGGATGCCGGCATTCATCCCGGGGACATTATTCTCGTTGAAAAAGGGGTGACGCCCAAGCCCAAAGACATCGTTGTGGCCCAGGTGGATGACGAATGGACGATCAAGTATTTCGACCATGACAACCAAGGCGTGCGCCTGATGCCGGCCAACGCCAAGTACAAGGCCATTCGTCCTAAGCTCTCCCTGACGATCGGCGGCATCGTCCGCGCCGTGATTCGGAAATACTGAAGAAAGGCTGTTGACCGTGGACTGTAGGCGATAGAGAAGCTGCCTTGTTGTCGCCTATCAACCTACGGTCCACAGCCCACAGTCTACGGCCTATCCTATATGAAGAGACAAGTTCCCCCTTTGCACAATGGGGGACTTTGCGGTATATTCCGCAACCGAGAGTCTGAATTCCAAAGCGAAAGAAACCGCCATGCCTGACGCCCCCATTGCCAGTCTGCAAAACCCGCGCGTGAAAGAGGTGGTCAAGCTCCGCCAGCGCTCACACCGCGATGCGCAGGACCTGTTCATCGTGGAAGGCTACCGGGAACTGAGGCGCGCCCTGGATAACGGCCGCCGGCCGGCAACCCTGTTCGTTTGCGAGGCGCTCTTCCTCGGCAAGAATGAGCCGGCCCTTATCGAGCAATGCCGGCAGGCCGGCGCTGAAATTGTGCCGTGCACGCCGCCGGTATTCGAAAAAATAGCCTACCGCGAGCGGCCGGAAGGTCTGCTGGCCCTGCTCCCGCAGGTCCACCTGGAACTGGCAGACCTGAAACTCCCGGAGCGACCGCTTCTGATCGTGGCCGAAGCCATTGAAAAACCGGGCAACTTGGGAACCATCCTGCGCTCGGCGGATGCCGCCGGCGCCGCAGCCGTGATCGTCTGCGACCAGTGCACGGACATCCATAATCCCAATGTCGTGCGCGCCAGCACCGGGACCCTCTTTTCCCTGCCAGTTGTGGAAACCTCATCCGCGGAGGCGTTGGCCTGGTTACGTCTTAATAAAATTCAGATCCTGGCGGCCAGCCCGCATGCGGAAAAAGATTATACGGACGTGGATTTACGGCCGGGGACCGCAATCGTTGTTGGCGCCGAACAATACGGGCTCAGCAGTTTATGGATGAAAGAGGCCGACACGAAAGTCCGCATCCCCATGCATGGGCAAGCCGATTCGCTTAACGTGGCCACGGCCACGACGATCCTCATGTTTGAAGCGGTAAGGCAACGGGCCAAGGGGTAAGCGGCAAGCGCAAAGAGATAAGCACGCAATTTATAGCGGTATCGCTACACGCTTCACGCTCTACGCTCCACGTGCTACTTCTTGGCAGGCGGCATGTTCGAGACAGCTCCAACGGCATTGGTTGCAGCGGCTTTGGCTGCGGCAGCTTTCGCGGCGGCCTCCTTCTTGACCGCCTCAGCTTGCGCTTTTTTGAGGGCGTTGGAACGCGCTATTTCCTGCGCTATCAGCATAGGAATTTCATAGCGGTATCGCGTGCCGGCCGAGAGATACTTCCAAGGCGCGGTATATTTACCCCTTTCCCCCTGGATCACCAAGCCTTCCGGCTTAGCTTCCTGCATTGTCCCCTCAATAACCGTGCCGTTCGCCATCCGTAGCGTGATATCCACCGGATCATCGGCGGCCAGCATGTTGATGCTCGGAACTGTGACGAACAGTATCGCGCACAGCCATGGCTGGAAATGTATCTTCATATCGTTTAAAATCGCCCATAATTGTGGTTTTGTCAAGCGAATATCCGCGTTAATTCACGTCAAAAGTTAATATTGGCTTGCTTCCCAATCTTGATTACGGCTATGGTCATGTGGTTGCACGCATCAGATAGGACTGCCACACCATGATATCACATAAGACCGGATATTCCCTCTTAGCGGTTTTATTGCTTGCCGGCTGTTCCAGCATCGTGACCTATCGCACCTTCGATCAGCCCCGGTCGCCGGACCAAGTCGCCGCGCTTTGGATTCCCATCAACCTGGAACCGCTGGATGTGGACGGTAAAAAGGTGGGGCCGCACTATATCCCCGTCAGCGACCGCTACAAGATCGAACTGCTTCCGGGCGCGCATACATTCGTAGTGCGCTACTCCGGTGTAGCCGGCGGGCCATCCTGCGAGCAGGAAGAAATGATTAATTCGCCGCCCGTCACGCTGACCCTCGACGCCGTCCCGGGCCACACCTATCGCCTGGCCTATGACCGGGACGATATTGCCCTCCTGTTCGCAAAGCAACTGACCAACATAACGGTCAGAGTGGAGGATATCACGGCCAACGCGGCGCTCGTCAAGCAGTTGAACCGTGGCTGGCAGACACGCAATGTAATGCTTAATAAGCCGTCCGTAACCACAACTCCGGCTTCCGCACCCAAGCCGGCGACGCTACCGGCAACCGCCCCAACCGTTCCCCCACCCGCTCCACCGCCGGCAAAGGCCACAGAACCCCAGCCCACGGCCTCTGACCAATTGAAACAATGGTGGCGGCAAGCCGATGAGACCGAACGCGGCGAGTTCTTGAAATGGACGGTCCAGCAGAAATAGTTTAATGGCTTTTATTTATGCGCCCAGCCGCAGGCGCGCTTCCCGGATACCCAGACCGCGAATGGACAGCAGCGCCCGCCGCGTCCGTGACCGGAACTTCAGGGGGCCGGAACCATGTTCCCATTTCAAGACCGTATATCCGCTCACCCCGACCAGTTTGCCAAACTGCGCCTGGGACAATTTTAATTTCTTACGCAGGGCGCGGACACCCTTGGCGGTAACCCGGGCCTTGCTTCCCTCAGCGGTTTCGGGCGCCAACGTCGTCATCTTGGCCTGTTTCGTCGCCACTTGGAGAAGTTGGCGGATGGTGTAATTATGCGCCTTTATCTGGCGGCGCAAAGCGGCCACGGCCTTGCGGAACGCGGTCTGGTCTTTTTTCATCCCGGCAGTCACCGCCAAGATTTCCTTGCGGGCCAAGCGGCGGATTTCGGCTTTCATGACGACAATGAGTTGTGACATGCTTCACGATCCTTTCTTATTAGTAATCGTACTTCCGGGCAGCCACGCAGTGTGTTCCACCTTGCGGAACTCTACTGCGTGGCGGAGGGAGAGGGATTTGAACCCCCGGACCCCGTAAGAGGTCACATGATTTCGAGTCATGCGCATTAAACCAGGCTCTGCCATCCCTCCGGGAGTAAAAACAAAAACCCTTAATGATTATTCTTTTTCCAACGCTTTTCCTACATTAATGACTGACCAAATATGGCCAAAGATACGGGGAATATAATAGAATGTCAAGGAACGCGAGACTCAGTGTGCACAGCCGTTCCGAAAGTTAGCACCCTGAGGGCTAAAAGCGGCTCGAATTGACGGGCTGAGTCCGCCACCGTCGCGTTTGCGATTAACCCGAGCAAATTCGCATTGGCAAAAAGTTTCATTATTGTCTTGCATCTGATATATAATCGTATATATTTAGGCGGCAAAGGAGGCAATTGTCATGAAACATCGAGGAAGACTATCGGTGCAGGAGCGCATTGACCGGAGCCGTTTATGTAAACTTATCGGCAATCGGGAAGGATTTCTGCATGGCAGCCTGATCAAGATGGCGCGCACCTGCGGTAAAGCAACCTGCAAGTGTCAAACCCAAGGAGCCAAACACGAATCTTGCTATGTCGGTCAGACCTGCCAACGGAAGACTCGGATGCAGGCCGTGCCACGCCGATTGGAGGCCCGTGTTCGTCAATGGGTTGCCAACTATCAAAATGCACGAAAACTGCTGGAACAACTGAGCGATGAATGTTGGCGGAAGCTCCGCGACGAAAAGACAGGCCGTTAATGTTGCGTCGCATTCTGGCCTATGCCGACAAAATGTTTCAGTTGACCGCTGCATGGAAGCAGGTGGGGGATGATCGTACTCAGCCCGTCATTCCCGTCTCCGCCATAACGGCGGCGATTTTCATCCTGTTCCTCAATCGTTTCCCCAGCTTGAATCATCTCGACCAGTATCGACGCCAAGGCGCTTGGCGCTATTATTTGGGCCGCCGCATTCCTTCTGGCGACGAAATCGCCTGGGCCTCCGAAAGCATCGATCCAAATAGCCTTCGGGATATTTTAGCCCACAACTATGCCCGACTCATGCGCAACAAAGTGCTTCAGCCTTGGTTGGGCTGGCGGGTGGCCGCCATTGATGGCCATGAAATCAATGCCAGCTATAAGCGCTGTTGCGACCAATGCCTGCAACGGGAACTCGAAGTCCAAGGCGAAAAGCGCATCCAGTACTATCACCGCATCGTGGTCTTGCAACTCATCGGCCCTAATTTTCGCTTCCTCCTCGATGCCGAGATGCAAGGCACCGGTGAAGATGAAATCGGCGCCGCACTGCGGCTGATCGAGCGTGTTCTGCATCGATTCCCGCGCGCCTTCGATTTACTCACCGGCGACGGACTCTATGCTCGGGCGCCCGTGCTGAAACTCCTGGCAAAACACGACAAATACGCATTAATGGTGCTGAAAGACGAGCGGCGCGATCTGTTGGTCGATGCACGGGCGCTGTTTGCACAACAGTCCCACGCCACGCACATTGAGCAAAATACCCGTTATGATCAGTGGGACTTAGAGGGGTTCACGTCTTGGGATACGGTCCCGTTTCCCGTCCGGGTCATCCGCTCCCTGGAAACGACCACCGCTCGCGAGCATGTTAATGGCCAGATGATCCAGGTCACTACGGTCCGCGATTGGATTTGGGTTTCCACCTTGCCACGCTCTCTCTTGCCTACTTCCAATGCCGTCACCTTCGGCCATGCCCGCTGGCAAATCGAAAACTACGCCTTCAATGAACTCTCGAACGCCTGGCATGCTGACCACTACTTCCATCATCACCCCGTTTCCATTATCGCCTTCTGGCTGATCCTGTTCATTGCACATACCGTCTTTCATGCCTTCTTCGATCGTAATCTTAAGCCCGCTTTCCGCAACCGCTATTCTATGCTCTTTATTGCCGAACAACTACGGACCGCTTTCGTTTCCGGCGATTGGGATCGCACCATTCCCACGCAATGATGCGCCGGCGAGTGGACTCTTGTTGTTCCAGACGAATACGGACCACTGGATAGGCATGGTGTGCTCCAACGCACCAAAATCTGGAAAATAGTGCTCGACCAAACTCGCGAATCTGCCCCGCCAATGTCCGCGTTACCTTGCTTCAGGCTATGCCTCGTCAATACGCACCCCTTTTAGCCCTCAGGGTGCTAACTTTCGGAACTGCTGCTCGGTAATCGTTTTTCTTGACAACGGCCATTCTGTAAGTATATTTCTCGTGTTGTAATCATTTTTATGGGGAAATCCATGACTGAAAACGGACAGAAGGAAGTGACGCTCAGGCCAGCCGGGTACGCTGCGTTAGTCGAGCGGTTCGGCATCGACGTGATTCCGAACTGGCACAAGTCCATGATCGCAGCCAGCGGTATCCACAGAGTCGAGTCGACCGGCGGCGTGGTCGAGGAGACATACCCCGCAAAATACTGGCCGGGGGACAAGTTGGGGGATCATCTCGAGTTCGCGATCAAGTATGACGGCACGAACCTCGCGATCCTTGCCAGCCTGTTCCGGGTGGTGGCGATGGACGATGTCGTGGCCTACGTCAAGTCCATGCCGACCGGAAAGTATGCCCGTCGGTTGTGGTTTCTGTACGAGTTGATTACCGGCACATCCCTCCCTGTGGACGAACTGACCAAGGGAAACTACGTCGATCTCCTCGATCCAGACGAGTACTACACGGTCACCGCACCCCTTCCGGTTCGCCGCCAGCGGATCAACGACAATCTGCTGGGCGACGGTCGGTTTTGCCCGACGATCCGTCGGACCGATGCGTTGTGTGCATTCGAGAAAGCCGATCTGCCCGCTCGTTGTCAAAAGATCGTTGCAAGCTACTCGCCTCAGTTGCTGAAGCGGGCTATGAGTTATCTCTACACGAAGGAGACGAAGTCCTCCTTCGAGATCGAACATATCAAGACCAACTCGACCAGAACGGAACGTTTCATTGCCCTGCTTCAGTTGGCCGAAAGCGAGGATTTCTGCGAGAAGGCCCGGCTGATCGACTTGCAGAATCGCATCGTCGATCCACGCTTCCGGGACGCCGATTATCGGACGGATCAGAACTATGTCGGCGAGACGGTCACCTGGCAGAAGGAGAAGGTCCATTTCGCCTGTCCGAAGCCGGAGGATCTGACCGCACTGATGAAGGGACTGGTCGCGGCCCACAAGCGCATGGACACGGGCAACGTACCCGCCGTGGTTCACGCCGCTGCCGTGGCATATGGATTCGTTTTCCTGCATCCGTTCGAGGATGGGAACGGCCGAATCCACCGCTTCCTGATCCACAACATCCTTGCCCGGCGCGGATTCACGCCCGCAGGCATCATGTTCCCTGTGTCCGCAGCTATGCTGAAGAATCTCGCCGACTACGATGGGTCACTGGAGTCGTTCTCCCGACCGCTGATGGCGCTCGTGGAATACTCCCTCGACGAGCAAGGCAGGATGACCGTGCAGAATGACACGGCAGACTGGTACAGATACATCGACATGACACCGCAGACGGAGGCTCTGTTCCGGTTCATCGAGCAGACGATCGATACGGAACTTGTGGAAGAACTGGCCTTCCTGGCCAACTATGACCAGACGAAGAAGGCCCTCCAGGAAGTCGTCGATATGCCGGATCGCAAGATCGACCTTTTCATTCAGTCATGCTTGCAGAACAACGGCCGGCTTTCCGAACGAAAGCGCGCCAGCCATTTCGACTTTTTGTCGGACAAGGAAGCCACTCGCATGGAGGAGGCGATCCGGTCCGTCTATGGAAACGGTGACGGGAAGAAACCATAACTAGCCCACGCATGCGACTCCTGCTGATCAGCGATAGCCGCCGGCATATATGCTTGCGGAAAGTTGAAGGCACGATTTCCGGGAAGATGTGATTTCATCTATCATGAGCATAACATCTTTCCTTGTTCAGGCTATAAATTCAACGAGGGTCTATTTGGCAACGACATCTCGGTGCTATTCCCGCTCCTATCCCTGTCACCGTGGCCTACCTGGCCATGCAGCTATGGCTGATGATCTCAAAGAACTGAAACACGAACATTAGCTCGTCCGGGCATGACCCTGCATTAGACCAGCAGTTCCGAAAGTTAGCACCCTGAGGGCTAAAAGCGGCTCGAATTAACGGGCTGAGTCCGCCACCGTCGCGTTTGCGATTAACCCGAGCAAATTCGCATTGGCAAAAAGTTTCATTATTGTCTTGCATCTGATATATAATCGTATATATTTAGGCGGCAAAGGAGGCAATTGTCATGAAACATCGAGGAAGACTATCGGTGCAGGAGCGCATTGACCGGAGCCGTTTATGTAAACTTATCGGCAATCGGGAAGGATTTCTGCATGGCAGCCTGATCAAGATGGCGCGCACCTGCGGTAAAGCAACCTGCAAGTGTCAAACCCAAGGAGCCAAACACGAATCTTGCTATGTCGGTCAGACCTGCCAACGGAAGACTCGGATGCAGGCCGTGCCACGCCGATTGGAGGCCCGTGTTCGTCAATGGGTTGCCAACTATCAAAATGCACGAAAACTGCTGGAACAACTGAGCGATGAATGTTGGCGGAAGCTCCGCGACGAAAAGACAGGCCGTTAATGTTGCGTCGCATTCTGGCCTATGCCGACAAAATGTTTCAGTTGACCGCTGCATGGAAGCAGGTGGGGGATGATCGTACTCAGCCCGTCATTCCCGTCTCCGCCATAACGGCGGCGATTTTCATCCTGTTCCTCAATCGTTTCCCCAGCTTGAATCATCTCGACCAGTATCGACGCCAAGGCGCTTGGCGCTATTATTTGGGCCGCCGCATTCCTTCTGGCGACGAAATCGCCTGGGCCTCCGAAAGCATCGATCCAAATAGCCTTCGGGATATTTTAGCCCACAACTATGCCCGACTCATGCGCAACAAAGTGCTTCAGCCTTGGTTGGGCTGGCGGGTGGCCGCCATTGATGGCCATGAAATCAATGCCAGCTATAAGCGCTGTTGCGACCAATGCCTGCAACGGGAACTCGAAGTCCAAGGCGAAAAGCGCATCCAGTACTATCACCGCATCGTGGTCTTGCAACTCATCGGCCCTAATTTTCGCTTCCTCCTCGATGCCGAGATGCAAGGCACCGGTGAAGATGAAATCGGCGCCGCACTGCGGCTGATCGAGCGTGTTCTGCATCGATTCCCGCGCGCCTTCGATTTACTCACCGGCGACGGACTCTATGCTCGGGCGCCCGTGCTGAAACTCCTGGCAAAACACGACAAATACGCATTAATGGTGCTGAAAGACGAGCGGCGCGATCTGTTGGTCGATGCACGGGCGCTGTTTGCACAACAGTCCCACGCCACGCACATTGAGCAAAATACCCGTTATGATCAGTGGGACTTAGAGGGGTTCACGTCTTGGGATACGGTCCCGTTTCCCGTCCGGGTCATCCGCTCCCTGGAAACGACCACCGCTCGCGAGCATGTTAATGGCCAGATGATCCAGGTCACTACGGTCCGCGATTGGATTTGGGTTTCCACCTTGCCACGCTCTCTCTTGCCTACTTCCAATGCCGTCACCTTCGGCCATGCCCGCTGGCAAATCGAAAACTACGCCTTCAATGAACTCTCGAACGCCTGGCATGCTGACCACTACTTCCATCATCACCCCGTTTCCATTATCGCCTTCTGGCTGATCCTGTTCATTGCACATACCGTCTTTCATGCCTTCTTCGATCGTAATCTTAAGCCCGCTTTCCGCAACCGCTATTCTATGCTCTTTATTGCCGAACAACTACGGACCGCTTTCGTTTCCGGCGATTGGGATCGCACCATTCCCACGCAATGATGCGCCGGCGAGTGGACTCTTGTTGTTCCAGACGAATACGGACCACTGGATAGGCATGGTGTGCTCCAACGCACCAAAATCTGGAAAATAGTGCTCGACCAAACTCGCGAATCTGCCCCGCCAATGTCCGCGTTACCTTGCTTCAGGCTATGCCTCGTCAATACGCACCCCTTTTAGCCCTCAGGGTGCTAACTTTCGGAACTGCTGCAGTGTGCACAGATGTGTTGACTAATACAATTACGGCCTGTATCCTATCCCTAAATGTAACAACTAAGGATAGCTAATTATGATCAGTTACGATGACATTTTGGAGCAAAATCCATGGTGGCAGGGAGGGAACCAACCCGAAGAAGCCGGACTTTCGCGCCGAGCCTGTTTTGCGGATATTCATGCCGGGCTTGACCGCCCGTTTGTTCAGGTTTTGCTGGGTTTGCGCCGGGTCGGAAAAAGCACGGTCCTACGGCAACTTATCGCGGACCTCCTGGCCAAGGGCACCGATGCGCGGCATATCCTTTATTTCTCGTTTGACCGTTATGCGGTCGAGAAGACCCCTGCTGCGCTGGAAACGGTTCTGAAACTGTATTTCGAGCGATCCTTGCAATCCAAGATTCACGAAATTGATTTCCGCTGTTACCTGTTCATCGACGAGATTCAATACGTGGACTATTGGCAAGATATCGTGAAGCGTTTTTACGATCAAAACAAACGGTTGAAGTTTGTTCTGACCGGATCGCAAAGCAGCAAACTGCGCGGGAAGTCGAAAGAGAGCCTTGCCGGTCGGTCGATCGAATATCACCTGCAGCCGTTGTCGTACCCCGAGTATCGCATCATTGCTGGTAAAGGTGCCCTGGATATCCCCCCCGTGTTTGATCTGAAAGAAAAGGAATGGCTGCCGGTGCTTCAGGAATTCCAGCATCAGTCCGGGGCGAAGATCGAAGCCCAGATGCCGGCATATCTTTCCTATGGTCAGTTTCCGGAGGTTGTGACCGAGTCGGACGTAAATATCAGCTATCAGTACATCCGCGAATCGGTGCTTGGGAAGATACTGGAAAGCGATTTACCGGCTCACCACGGAATTGAGCACGCGGAAGCGTTCAAGGCGATGGCTTATCACCTTATGACCAACAGTGGATCATTGTTTGAACTCTCCAACATCGGGTCTGATCTCGGCATTTCAAAGGCGACCGCCGAAAAGTACCTCGGTTATCTGAGGGACAGCACGCTTGTCAGCATCCTGTATAGCTACACGCGAAGTGCCATCAAAACGGGGCGCAGCCTCAAAAAGGCTTATGCCGCGTCAACCTGCTTCATTTCCGTGATCAATAAGTATCCGCCCGACTTCTACGAAAAAGTTCCGGAGGTGTTCGGCAAAGTTATTGAAACCTATATCTGGTGGCGGCTCTCCCAGCGCTTTGAGAATCTTGCCTTCTGGCGTCAGCGTCAGGAAGAGGTGGATTTCATTGTTACGGATAGCGGCCGGACCCGCTTGCCGATCGAGGTCAAGTTTGGGACGCGCGTTCGTCCTGAGGAATTACAGTCGCTACTTGGCTTCATGGAGCGGCTGAAGATCCGTCGTGGTCTCGTCATCACGCGGAACAAGGTGGACTCGTTGTCCATCGGTAGCCGGCAGATTGATCTGGTCCCGTTCTATCTATTGTAGCCACGTTGACCCTGTCTTTCCTGGACTCCGGTACCGTAACAATGTAACATGACATTCGCCTGCCGAGGACTAAAAACAGGCCATAATCGCGGGCAAATATCATTCCGGCTATGTTCGACGAACGAGATACAAGGCGTGATTGCGATATCGTAAAGTCATTGACCTAAGCGGATAATTGAATAATCCGGGTATCAATTAGAGAAGCACACCTTTCATAACCGCAAGAATTCTTCCAACGCTTTTCCTACAAAAAAACGAGCGAGTATGCGCTTTTTTGTGCTTCTATGCGCAACAGGGGTTCGAACGGAATAGATTATCGTGCAGCTACTTGCAACTGCGTGCGCTGACGTGCAAATATCGCCGGCAGGCTTTCGAGTCAGGCGCATTTCGCGTCGCCCCAATTTTCCATCGGGGCAAGCGATCACTTGTCACGCCTTTGGCGGGACGACGTGAAAACCGGACTCTGCCATCCCTCCATAAGCATCGTATATTCAAGTAATTGTCAGGACCAACCCCACGGCGCGAAGCCCTCTTAATTATTACCCCATAGACTGATTCAAGATAGGCGAAAGGGAGCAAAAGTCGAGACGGATACCACCATTCCACGAAAAAGAGATGGAGCTTGTATAAATTTTTCGAGGTGCTATTTTAGCACCATGAATATTGATGATATTATAAAGGCTGCAGGACAAATGTGGTCAGAGTTTAACGTCAGCCGATTTACTCGTCGAGTCCCGGGAACCAGCCTGCAGTCCCACAACATGTTGCAACTGACCGCGCTGATGTGCAAATGAAGAAACACCTGCTATGGCTGAAAAGGGAATTGGATGCCTGGGTTTCCGAGGGCATTATCGCGTCCAACCAGGCTGAGGCCATCCGCAAGCGCTATCCTGAAGAAACGCCCGGTCTTCCATGGGGAACAATCATCTTTGCCGGCTTGGGCGGCGTTATCCTCGGACTCGGCGTTATCCTGTTGTTTGCGTACAACTGGGACAAGATTCCGCGCTTTGGGAAGCTGGCGCTGATTGGCGGTGTCCTGGGGATCGTGCATACCGCCGCCATTCTGCTCCACACCCGGAGCGAAAGATTCAAGGCGCTCGGCGAAGCGCTGGGCCTGCTCGGCACAATGATTTTCGGCGCAGGCATCTTCCTCGTCGCGCAGATCTATCATATCGAGGAACATTTCCCGAATGCGTTCATCATCTGGGCGCTGGGCGCGTTGGCGCTGGCGTGGACGATGCCTTCCATCGCGCAGGGCATTCTTGCCGCTGTGCTTATTGCTGTTTGGTGCGGCTCCGAATCGGTTGCCTTCAACACCTCGATGAATTCAGGCCCGCTGCTGATTGTCGCGCTGCTTGGCTCGCTTGCGTATATCAAACGTTCGCGCGTCCTGCTTGCCGTGTTGATCCCGGCGTTCCTGGCATCCCTGCTTTTCGTGCAGGCGGGATTGTATTTCGAATCGGGGCTGCTTTTCGGCACCGCAATGAACATGGCGGCTTTGCTGGTTGCGCTGGGTTTCTTGGCGCGGCGATATGGCGGATTCCCCGAATCCGCGCCGATCTTCCTCTTCTTCGGGTGGGTTGCCTTTGTCTTTGTGCTTTACGTCCTGACGTTCCCGGAAGCCGCGAAACATTTGCTTAATTATAGCCACGAGAAATCGTTTGCACTGCCATTGGCCTATTGGATCGCATCCGGCGTTTTGTGTCTTGGCACTTGGGCCTGCCTTGCATATACCGCCATGCTCCGGAAGCATAATCTCGGCGTGGCCGCGAGCGATTATCTGCTTCCGTTGACCGTAATCCTTGGCGTTTTCTACATGCTTTTCAAGGGCCATATGACCGGCTGGGCCATGGCCGGTCCATTCAATCTCGTGTTCCTGGCGCTTGTGATTTCGATGCTGGCCAGAGGTTGCCGGCTGGCAATGTTGGAACCGACTGTTATCGGGTCAATCTTACTCCTGGTTTATGCGTTTTCACGGTATTTCGATTTATTTCACAGCCTGCTCGAGCGCGGACTGGTATTCATCGTCGTCGGCGCGTTGATTTTCGGGCAGGGGATTCTCTATTCGCGGGCAAAAGGCCGGAAGACGGAGATAAAACAATGAGAATGCGTTTCATTGTTGCGGCGGTATTGCTTCAGTTTCTTGTGCTTGCCTGGATGGCGGGCGAACGGGAATTAGTTTTCCGGACCGGCCGCACCGTTTACCTGCGCACCATGCCGGTTGACCCACAAGATCATTTCCGCGGCGATTATGTGCGTTTGAATTACGAGATTTCCAGCATTGGCAAGCATTTATGGCGTGACGGACTAAAGGACAGGAAACCGGATGACGACTCCCATCGCCGCCACAAACAGGATGTCCGGATTTATACCGTTCTCAAGGTTGGCGATAACGGAATAGCAGAGCTTCAGTACGTGACCGACCGGAAGCCGGAAAAGGATTTGTTTATCCGCGGCAGGCTGCAACATACTTGGGGCGCCTCCATGCAGGTTCTATACGGAATTGAAGCTTATTTCGTTCAGCAGGACAAGGGCCGGGAATTGGAGAAGGAGATGAACAGGGACGGCATCAATGTGCCGATGGAAATGGAAACGGCTGTTTCCGGGGGCGGCATTGCCGTACTGAAAGGATACCGCTGGAGCCCGATAGGAATCGGGCTGACGGTTAATACGGAAACCAACCGTTCAAGGACAACGATTCCAATCTCGGCCGACCTTAAACTGCTGAATGCGTCTAAAACAGACCTGGCCATTGTGGACCTGCCGGGCATATTGTCGTTTACGCTTGAACCCGATTTCGGATGGGGCTGGGCGCAGAACGAATGGCGCTGGGTTGGCGCGAAGCCGCGCACGGCGGTTGCCGATGAACACGTGAAAGTGCTCAAACCCGGGGAGATTCATAAAGTACACATAGATTTCAGCGATCCAGCATGGTTTGTGATCAAAGATGGCGAACAGCCAAAGTCACTGTCGGATTTAGGGAACAATACCTGGAACGCCAGGTTTCGGCTGGTTTACCGCCCGCCTTCGAAAGAAGAATGCGCAAGTCTCAAGCAGGCACCCATCATCTGGCACGGCGCGCTTGCCTCCCGCGCATTCAACGGAGGAAGAATTGATTAACGTACATGGAGGGTTTAACCAAACTATGCCAGCCAAACTAATCCAGGCTCCCGTCAGTGTTCGCGCCGCGGGCAACAAGCCCAAAGTCATCGAGGAATTCATCGGCCGCGTCAGCTCCAAAACCGAATCCATCAGCATCGCCCGCATGCGCAGCCCCGGCGGCTGGAGCGAGCCGGGCCAGATACCGGAGTTCGACGAATACTCGGTCGTCTTTAAAGGCCACCTGCGGGTCAAGACGCAGGCAGGGGCCATTGACGTCAAGGCCGGCCAGGCCGTAATGGTGCCAAAAGGCGAGTGGGTTCAATACAGCACACCGGCAGCAGAAGGCGCGGAATACATGGCGGTGTGCCTGCCGGCCTTCGGGCCGGACATTGTGCACCGGGACGCTGACCCTCCTGCGCCAGAGCGCTACGGAGGGCAGGCAGCGGGCGGCAAATAACAGCCTACAGTCCACCGCCTACGGCCCACGGTCTATCTGCCGCATTTTCTGGAGCCACTTGATCCACGCGGCCATCCCCCGGCCGGTTTGAGCTGAAACCTGGAATACAGGCGTGGCGGCATTGACCTGGCGCAGGTAAGCCCGGCAGGTCTTGAGATTAAACGGCAGGTGCGGGAGCAAATCAATTTTGGTCAGCGCCACGGCTTTGGCCTCCCGGAAGAGTGTCGGATATTTTACGGGCTTATCCTCCCCCTCCGTCACGCTCAGGACGGCCACCTTGGCATTTTCGCCGATATCGAATTCCGCCGGACAGACCAGGTTGCCGACATTTTCAACGACCACCAGGTCAAGTTCCTTGAGCGGCAGGTCGCGGAGCGCGTAATGCACCAGCTTGGCCTCCAGGTGGCAGGCGCCGCCGGTCAGCAATTGGCTGACCCGACAGCCCAGCCGGGCCAGGCGCTCGGCATCGTGCGTGGTTTCGACGTCGCCCTCCAGCACGGCAAACCGGCATGTTTTTGAGAGCGTGCGCACTGTTTTTTCCAGCAGGCGGGTTTTCCCCGCGCCGGGGG